>OLOW01000831.1_pt1 | contig 21283 bp, 21 predicted proteins | sample 1672801 | NCBI WGS metagenome assembly OLOW01 (sample SAMEA3136725, study PRJEB25190) | human gut metagenome | biome: human gut; feature: human-associated habitat; material: faeces | place: Austria | collected 2013 | reverse complement strand
TAGATCAGCAGTAGCGGTGGTAGTCGCTCCATCCGGAGTTGGAGTGACACTATCAAAATCGATTGAAGCAGGGAGACTAATGCCAACAGAAGTACCTGTACTTGGAGTAACTCCTCCAGCTCCCGGCTCAGGAGCTGCATATGTTGTTTGCGATAGCGATGGGAACAACATCAAGCCAAATACCAATACTAAAGTACAGCAGCTAACCGCTCCCGACAATCCCAACCACGACATCCGGCTGGACTTAATTTGACTTAATTTTGCTCTGTGCATTCTTGGCACCGCTACCTCCTATTTCTTAGTGCTGCGGTGCTGATAGTAAAAAACGACACCGCAATGGGTGTTCAATCCACAATTCACATAAGAGCAACGCCCTACATGTATATGCGGTGCCGTTTATTAGCGTCGCATATAATGCGTGAATCGCAGATTGAACACTACCATTATAACATAGATTTCGTACGTTCTAGAAAAATCGCAATGATAAAGTTGCAAAAATGAGCCTGTAACGCTTTCAGACGCAAAATTGAGGGGCAAGGCAGAACACCTTGCCCCTCAAAGTTTATGCTCGAAAAACGGCTTAAAATCACGCTTTTTTGACCTCTAACTATCCACATATCGAGGTGGATAGTTTGATTGGAATACCGTTTTTAGCATGACAGTTGTGACGTCGAAAACAAGCAGTGCAACACTTACCGGAACAGGTAAAAACAAATCGCACCCATTTTCTTACTTAATCTTTTTCATCAGTACAACTATCCTTTTCCTCACTCTTTTTGCTTTCCGCCCGTAATTGCTTTTCCAGTGCCGACTGCTTAGCAAGAATAGCATTCACTTTATCGTACAGATCCTCAATCATAATTTCGGTTTTCAAATTGACCTTATAATCATTTTCCGCTCTGCGTCGATCCTTTTCCTCCTGCCGGTTCTGACTCATCATAATAAGCGGCGCCTGAATTGCCGCCACACAAGACAACACCAAATTCAGCAGAATAAACGGATATGGGTCAAACGCCTTGGCCGCCAGCAGAGTATTGACAATCATCCAAAGAACTAAAACGCCGGTAAAGGAAAAGATAAATGCCCAACTACCGGCGAATTTTGCTATTACATCCGCAGCACGCTGCCCCAGCGTATACTTTTCCTTTTCGCTTTCGGGGCTAACTGAAATTTTGCTGCCTGCCAGCAGATTTAACACTTCCTCATCGCTCATATCATGGCGGATGTCCTTGAGCACTTCTTTTAGCAGCTTTCTGTTTTCCTTCATGGCGTTTGCCCCTCCTGTTCTTTATGGGCCACTGTGCCCGCTTCACACCTCGTCTGCTGGCTTGCTGACGCAAACCCTTTCCATCATTCTATCTTTACAGAATATACTCCATCTGCCGTTCCTTTGTTTTCATACCCATCTTCTCATAGAAGCTTTCGGCTGATGTATTCCCTGCCCAGACATTCAAGGTGACTTCATAGCAGCCAAGCTTCTTTGCCTGCTGCTTCACATATTCAAACAGGCTTTCCCCGATATGTTGTCCGCGCGTCTGCTTGTCAACGCACAGATCATCAATAAACAGTGCCTTAAACGGTACCATATTGGTAGAAAACGGCTGCTCCTTCAGCTGGCAGAAAGCATACCCCATACACACATCATCCTCACCGGCTACAACATAGATGGGCTTATCTTCCTGCTCCAGCAGTTCCTTCAGTTCGCTGACGGTGTATTTTGTGGTGCCGGGGATAAACACATCCGGGCGTATCTCTGCATGGATCTGCAGCACCTGACCCAGCAGCTCCATAATTCTTGGGATGTCCTTTTCTTCTGCCTTACGAATTTTCATCACAACACAACTCCATTCTACCGTTTGCCTGCTGGGTACGCTATGCCAACCTGCCCGCGAGTTCATTTCTTATCCCCTGCAGCCCCGTATTTTCTTTATAGTATCACAAACTCGCGCCAAGTAAATTGCTTGTTGCGAAATTTCATGAAATATTTACGGTTCGAGCGGTCTGCAGATTCCGCCGCTTCTCTGTCAGGTATGTGCCGCCTTGCACAGGATGTTCTTTGCGCTTGCAGCAATGTCCACTGTCATCATACTTTGTAACGCAGTTTTTAACGCTCTATTGACAATACGAGCTGTTTGGTATATAGTAATTCGTATAAACACTATTTCACCAGACACTCAAGACGCAGTGTGCCCCAGAGGCTGGGGCATGCTGCGCCTTTTCTGCAAGGAGGCCACCTGTGGACTACATCCAAATCACCAAAGAGAACATCGACAAGGAACATATCTGCTGCGCGATGTCCGGCAAGCAGAGCCTTGCCAAAAAAGAATGGCTCAAGCAGCGCTTTGCTGAGGGGCTTGTTTTCTACCGCAGTGTTGAGCGCGGCAAGTGCTTTATCGAGTACATCCCGGCAGAAAACGCATGGGTGCCCATTACAGCGGACGGCTGGCTGTACATCAACTGCCTGTGGGTCTCCGGTTCCATGAAAGGGCACGGCTGCTCAAATGACCTGCTGGAAAAATGCCTCAGCGATGCAAGAGCGCAGGGCAAAAAGGGCATCTGTATTTTGTGCGCCGAGGGACGCAAGCGGGAATTTCTCGCCGACCCCAAGTTTTTGTCCCACAAGGGATTTGAAGTCGCAGATGTCTCGGACTGTGGAATCACCCTCATGTGCCTCCCGCTCAACGCCGATACAGCACTGCCGAAATTCAAGAACTGCGCTAAGCACCCTAAAGCTGATGGAGAAGGCTTCGTCCTCTACTACACCGATCAGTGTCCCTTTACCTATTACTGGGTGCCGAAGGTGCAGCAGGCCGCGCAGCAGAATAACATCCCGTTCCGGGCTATCCACATCACCGACAAAGAAGCCGCGCAGAATGTATCCGCACCCGTCACGACCTACGCACTGTTCCGGGACGGCGTATTCCTGACGCAGGGTATCCAGTCCGACAAAAAGTTTCTGGCATTGGCCGGTGTACAGATATGAAAGAACGAATCGTTGATGAGCAAATCAGACTGATTCCCTACTATCAAAACGATGCCGTATCGTTTTGCCGGTATCAGGATGCAGATGTATGCAAGCAGGTCGATAACAGGGATACGCTCCATGATTTAGCGCTTCTGCATCGCATGTAATGAGGCCCGGGATATTCGTTTTCATGATATACTAGTGTTGTGTTTATCAGGCCAGGCAGAACCATCTATTCAGTCAATGTTCCCTGTCTCGCGGTAGCTGCGCCAGACGTTTTCAAAAAAGTCGTCATCCTCGGGGATGGGGCGCGGGGCGCGCCAAGCGGTGCGGCAGGTACCATCCTCGAACCACAGCTCCTGAATCAGCGGGGATTCGGTCTCGTCAAAGGCAAAGGTGAAGGTGTCGGCTGCGCTTACGGGCACGATGAAGCCGCCCCGGCAGTTCGCGCAGATGCCGCACGTCTCTTGCGCATCGGGGGCATCGAGCTCGGCTGCCACGTGCTTCATGAAGCAGTCGGTCGAATCGAGGTACCCGATAAGCGCCTCGTGTTCGGCGATTCGCGTCTTGGTGATCTGGTCCCGCTTCTCCCGCTCCGCCGCCGCGTCGAACGCCTTCCCGAAGCTTGCACGATAGACGGGTCCGTCCCGATACAGGTAGTCGTGGACAAGAAGATACTTCAAGGCCTCGTCGAGCTTGCCCCCCTTCACGTTGAGAGCCTTGAGCATCTCCCCATATCTCACGCCGGATCGAGCCATGCCGACGATGTCCTTCAGCAAGTTGGGAGACGCTTGCGCGGTCGCGATGAAATGGGTGAGGATTTCTTCGTCCTCTTCCCCATGCAGGAGAAACGCGTATGCAGGCTTACCGTCGCGTCCCGCTCGGCCGATTTGCTGGTAGTAGGCGATGAGGTTTTGCGGAAGTTGGAAATGAATGACGAAACGGATGTCCGACTTGTCATACCCCATGCCCAGCTTCACGGTGGCGGCAAGCACCCTGGTATCACCGGCCACGAAGCTTGCGAGGTTTTGCTTCTCGATGCTCATGCCCCGTTCGTCTTCCCCCATGCCGGAGTAATAGGGAAGAATCGACACCCCCGTTCGGAAAGGAAATCTGCGACGGCCGTGCAATCGGAATGCGTGAGACAGTAGATTATTCCCTGACCGTTCGAGAGAATCTCGTCTCCGACCAGCATCTGAGCGAGCCAAGCGAGCCGCTGTTCTCTGGTTTGCAGCGGATTGACCTGGATTGCCAGGTTCTCTCGAATGAGGTCGCCCCGGACTATCTCCAGGTTGCCGCCCATTTGCTCCTTGATGTCGGAGATAACCCGATCGTTGGCCGTGGCGGTCGTTCCCAAGACGGTGACGTTGCCGGGCAGGCCGTCTATGATCTTCGAGACGCGTTGGTAGTCCGGCCGAAAGTCGTGTCCCCAGTCCGATATCGAGTGGGCTTCGTCGACCACCACCAGCTCGATTCCCGGCACCTCGGCCAAATGCCTCATGAACTGCTCGTTTGAGAGCCGCTCGGGCGAGACGATAAGGGCATCGACGCGATTGAGGTTGCGATAGATGTCGTCCCACTGGTCTTTGTTGTCGGAGTTCACCGTTATCGCATCGACCCCGAATATTCGAGCGGATTCGACCTGGTTTTCCATAAGCGCCAGAAGCGGGCTGATGATAAGGGTCGGACCTGCTCCATTTTCCCGCAAGATTTTCGTTGAGACGAAGTAGACGAGGGATTTCCCCCAACCGGTCTTCTCGACCACAAGCGAATCACGACCGGAAACCACGGACACGATGGCATCGAGCTGTCCAGGGTGGAACTGCGCGCCTGGGCCGTACGCATTCTTGAGAATCGAATATGCGCGTTCTTGGATGAATTGCCTCTCAAGCGTTCTTGCCATGGCTCTCTCCTTGGCTTCGGCGGAACCGATCTTAACGTCGACAGGCTTATTTTCCCATAAGGACGCTTTTCATTTCTGCAAACTTTGCTGATAGCAGAATTGCTTGTCGCCTCGCCTCCGAAGCGCATCGACCCTGCAGTTCGCCTCCCGCAGTTCGACCCCAAAGCTCGCCACCCCCAAGCTACGGCAAAAGAAAAGCGGGCACGAGGCGCGACAGGCGTGAGCGCTCTATCCAATTCGCAAAATATTGCGAAATTATTGACTCGCATAATTTTGCGAGTTGTTTTACTCCCCTGGAACGAAGTGAAGCCCGCTAGCGGCATTACCGCCTGCGAGCTTCCCTCGAGTGAAAAACTACGTCAGTCGAAGATGACCGGCGCGGCTTTAAGCCTGCTTCTTGATGTTGTTCGCAAGAATGAACAGAACGACCACAAACAAAGTGCCGATCAGGCTGCTGGCACTGATACCCGAACCAGTCGCCTCCATGATGAGGCCGAGCGCGTTGAACACAATGCCGATGATGCACAGCACCCAGAACACGCCGATCTTCGACGGGTCATTCGCACCGCGCACGCCGAACACGCCGACGACGACGTTAAAGGCACCAGCGACAATTAGGACCACGCCGCCGATGGTGCCCAATACCGCAACGCCGGCACCGGAAGAACTCGCCTGGGACATGGCGAATCCGTTAGCGCCCACGGTGAGCACGATTCCGGAAACGGCGATAATCGCTCCCACGACGATGCCGATGATCGACAGAACCTTCAACGCTGTCTGTGAACTGGTTTTCATACGACCCTCCCTGCTGTCGCCAACTTATTGTTATTCATAAGGATACAGGAGCCCGCGCGAAAACCGACGGGCGAAACCGCAAGGTGAAGCTTTTAGGACATCGGGCCCATCTTTCAGTAAGTCGAACTCCTTTCATTACTCTGAAGAACGCGGCGAGCGGACGGCCCTAGCCTCACACCACAGAGCCAACCGATCCAAGTGGATTTTGCGGCGAACCGACCCCGCGCCGCACCCAGCAATGCCGACAACGGGGAGCACGCTTGCGCGCATCGGCGAATCGTATATCCTTCCAACTATAACAACCTTCAAAGGAGCCAATTCATGGAACGAATCGCAAGCTTTTCCGTCGACCACACCAAGCTCGAGCCCGGCGTCTATGTATCACGCAGCGACGCCGACGAGAAGACCGGCTGCGTGACCACCACTTTCGACCTGCGCATGACGGCGCCGAACCGCGAGCCGGTGATGGACACCGCCGCCGTGCACGCAATCGAGCACCTCGGCGCCACCTTCCTGCGCAACGACGCAGAGTGGAAGGACCGCGTGATCTACTTCGGTCCCATGGGCTGCCGCACCGGGTTCTACCTCGTGCTGTTCGGCGTCTATGAACCAGCCGACGTTGCCGACCTCGTGCTTCGCCTGTTCGAGTTCGCGCGCGACTTCGAGGGCGAAATCCCCGGCGCAAAGCCCGAAGAATGCGGCAACTACCACGATTCCGACCTGGCTCAGGCGAAATGGTGGGCACGCCGCTACGTTGCCGACACGCTTTCCGTGCTCGACGACGCGCACACGCACTATCCGGCGCTTTTGGACTAGGACGCATCGATGGAGAACCCTATCGGCATCATCGGCGCAATGGACGTCGAAGTTGAGCTGCTGAAAGAGAGCATGGCCGCGGAGGGCGCGATCGAGACCTCCCACACCGGGCAGCTCTCGTTTTTCACCGGCACCTTATCGGGCGTGCCCGTCGTCGTCGCACAGTGCGGCGTCGGCATGGTGAATGCGGCCGCCCACACGCAGCTGCTCATCGATCGTTTCGCCGTGCGCGGCGTGGTGAACACCGGCGTCGCGGGGTCGCTTGACGCCTCGATCGACATCGGGGATATCGTGGTGGCGACCGATGCCGTGAACCACCTGATGGACGTTGGAAACCTCGGTTACGCCCCCGGGCAAACGCCGGGGCTGTCCACACTCGCCTTCCCCGCCGACGAGGCGCTCCGGCGCGCAGCGGTGGACGCCGCAGCCGAGCTCAACATCCAAACCTGGGAAGGCCGCGTGGCCTCGGGCGATGTCTTCGTGCGCGAGGATGTGGACAAAAACCGCATCGCCGACACGTTCGACGCAAGCTGTTGCGAGATGGAAGGCGCGGCGATTGCCCAGGTCTGCTGGCTGAACCGCGTTCCCTTCGCCATCGTGCGAGCCATCTCCGACAAGGCGGACGGCACCGACTATATCGACTACCCCACCTTCGAGGCGCAGGCGGCGCGCCAGTGCGCTGCGCTCGTCACGCGGATGATAGGCCGCCTCGTGTAATGTCCGCCCAAACACATACCGCCGCCCGCGCGCAAAAGCTGCTGCGCCGCAAGGGAGCACTCACGCCGCTCATCTTGGTCATGGGATTCATCGGCGCCTCGCTTCGCTATCTTCTGGAATGTTCGCTGCCCGCAAACGGCGGCTTTCCTGCGGCAACGCTCGTCATCAACATCTTCGGCTGTTTCGTGCTGGAACTGGTGAACCAGTACGTGGGGCGTCGCATGCATCTGCCGGGTGCTCTCGTGAAATCGCTCGGCGTGGGGCTTGTGGGTGCCTTCACCACAATATCGGCGTTCTCAACCGAGTGCCTCGCTTTTCTGCAGGCAGGCGAAGTCGGCCTGTGGGCAGCCTATATCGTAGCGACGCTCACGACGACGTTTCTTGCCTCGCTTGCAGGACACGCCGCTTGTCGCGGCCTCGATGCTCGCCGCCTTGCGCACATCGAGCAGCGCCGCAAAGCCATTCATCGGGCACATGCCATACGCCGAGCAAAGGTGATGCGGGAAGCCGATAGGGCAAAAGGCCAAGCCCGAAACGCCTACGCACAGGAGTGGAGCAAGGATTGCGAGGGCAACCCAACTGCGGAGGATTCCTCCCCCGAAAATAAGGGAGGCAAACGATGAGTCCTCTTCTGCTTGTCGCTGTAGGATTCGGCGGTGCCTTGGGAGCGCTTTGCCGCAGCAAGGCAACGGGCTTTCTCAAGGCGCGCACGCACGGGGATTTCCCCGCAGCGACGCTCATCATCAACATCTGCTCGTGCACTTTAGCGGGAATCGCCTTGGCCGCCCAGGCAAACCTCAATGAGGTGCTCTACCTCGCGGCGACTATGGGCTTTCTCGGCGGGTTCTCCACGTTGTCAACCATGAACTACAAGGCGGTAGAGCTTGTTTTGGGTGGTAAGCGCGCACTTGGCGCCGGATACCTTGCTGCGACTTACGCAACCACGCTGGGCGCCGCAGCGCTCGGGTTCGCCATCGCGAGTGCGGTCATGTAGTCCTCGCGCCCAAGCGCCATCATGCTTTCCACGGCGATGGCGTGGTTTTCGCTGCCAGGGGCGCTCGCGCCGGGCGCGGTGTCCGCGCCGCCCGCAGCGTTCTCGGAGCCCGCGCATCCCGCATTGCCCGAATCTTCCGCAGCACCCGCACCGCTCGCGCTTTCCGCAGCGCCTGTGGGATCCGCTCCATTCGAGACATCTGAGTCATCTTCTGCAGCATCGCCTTCCCCACCAGGCGCGACGGCGCGATATGTGTCCGCCTTGTTGCCCGGCGCGGCGGAAGGCCGATAGGAGGCCCCATCCGATGCGGCATGCCACAGGCCGTCCGCCCCGGGAATATCCCCAGCGCTCGGCTGTGGCAGGAAGCACTTGGAGCCAACCCAGGCAAACGACTCGCCGAGCGTCACCTCTGCAAGCTTTGAGCAGCCGGTGAACAGGTCCGCCATGGTCTCCACATTCGCCGTGTCGAACGAAGACAGGTCGAGGGCGGCAAGCGAGGAACAGCCGTAGAAGAGATAGCTCAGATTCTTCGCAGCCGCCGTGTCGAACGAGGACAGGTCAAGCGAAGCGAGCGAGGTGCATCCCGAGAACATATGGTTGAAGTCGATGACGGACGACGTATTGATTCCGACGACATTCACCGCTTCGAGCTTGGAACAATCCGCGAACAGATAGCTCAGGCTGACCGCGGACGATGTATCGAAAAGCGAAAGGTCAATCCGCTTAAGCCCCGAGCAGCCCGAGAACATCCCATAGAATGTCTGCACCTTTGCCGTCGACGCCCTCGATAGGTCGAGCTCGGTCAAAGACTTGCACCCATAGAACGCCTGCGAGAGATCGGTGGCGGAGGTGGTGTCGAACATCAACACATCGAGAGTGGCAAGTGAGGCGCAGTTGTAGAACATCGACGCGAAGGTGGTCGCGCTTCCCGTGTCAAAGTGCGACAAATCGAGAGACCTAAGCGAGCTGCAACCGTAGAACATCTGCTCGAACGAGGTCGAAGCAGACGTCTTGAACGACGAGATATCAATCTCTTCGAGGGAAGCGCATCGATAGAACATCTGCCTGAAGTCTTTGCCGCTCGACGTGTCCCAACCCGCAAGGTTTACGCTCCGAAGCGACGAGCAATCCTGGAACACGTCGGCAAACGACCTGACGGAGCTCGTGTCGAGGGCGGAAAGGTCGAGTTCAGCGAGAGATTTGCACCTTGAGAAGGCATATCCTAAGCTTGTTGTCTTCGACGTGTCGAGCCTAGACAGGTTGACCGATAAGAGGTTGTTGCACTCGAAGAACCACGCATACATCGTCTGCGGGGCGATGCCGCCATCGACGACCGCGACGCGCTTGATCTTGCTTGCGATGCCCTTCCACGGCGGAGTGCTCTTCGTATTCTGGATATTTGCGTACACCGCTGTCGCCGTCTTGCCCTCGAAGACGCTTCCCTCGACGGGCAGGGTGCGACGCTTATAGAAGGTGAGCGAGGCGTCGTCTTCCGAAAAGACTGCAAATGGGACGGAGTCCGAAGCACTCGGTTCTGTCGACTGAGCGCAGAAGAGAAACGACGCCGAAAGCAGCGTCACGGGGTGCTGGGCTGCTTGCTCGAACAGGGCGGCATGCACAGCGGAATCGAGCCGGGACACCGCCCAGCTCACATCGAGCGAGCCTTGCGCGGGGACGATCAGCGTCGGGTCGTAGGACGCGAAGCCCGCTGAGTAGTCGAGCAGTGTCGACCCGTTCGCCTTCGCCGAAACTGAGATGCCGTCGTAGGCGGTAGTCGCCGTGGCCATAGCAAGACGCGCCGGGGTGCTTCCCGAGTTCTCCACCTTCCACGAAGTCGGCACCACAACTGTCCCGTCGGAGAGCAGCGCGCACGGCACGATCGTGGGCACGCTCACCACGATCGTATCATCGTCTGCGGACGCGCCAGCACCTCCCTCGTCAGCGTATGCGGGCGCAAAGGGGAAGGCGAGGCACCATGCCACCGCAAAAGCTGCCGCGAATAAGACCGCGGCAGCATGCCATATTCCCGTTATTGCCCGCACGTGATGCATGTGATGCGGCTATTTGTTACTGCGCAGCGCCGGAAGCAACGGTCCAGGTGATGGTCGCAGCCTTTTGGGGCGTCGAGATGTCGGCGGTCACGCGCGCGATCTTCGCGTCGGTGATGTCGAGGGAGATCTTGTCGTTTGCGGAATTGGCATAGCCCATGTTCCATGCCGCATTGACAGAAGTATCGACGGACGCGGCGGCCTGCAAGCCGTTGACCGTGAATTGGAAGGCATTCGCGTCGGTACCCACCATCACATCAGCAACGAGCTTGAACGGCGACTGCTCGGTGACGGCCATGTTTTCCACGTGAATCGGGAATACCGACTTGTTCTGAATCTGCAGGGTCTTCGCAGAGGGGGCCAGCATCGTGCCGTCTGCCTTGGCGACAAAGGGAATCTGCGTCGGCACCGAGAAGGACAGGTTGTCGCCGCCGGGTTCGGGGGTCACAGACTGGATGGTTACCTCCGTCGACTGAGAGGTAGTGCCATCGGCGAAAGCGAGGGCGGGGGTTGCGATGGCGGTTGCCATGACGAGCGCACCCACGCGCGCCTTGAGGCTTCGGTTGCTGATTGCGTCCATGGAAGGACTCCTTTCTTGAGCGAAGCGGGCCCTTCCCGCCTCATTGTTTGCTTTCTGCCGCCGAAGATGTCGGCAGCTTGGTGCCTTTTCGATGTCGAACTGCGCTCTTTGGCTGGCTTTATTGGTTCCCGCTTAAGTCGGCCGTAACAATAGCGACGGCAACGGACTGGGGGTTGCCCGACGGCGCGCCGGTTTCGGGGTCGCAGCCCTGCACGGTCACGGTCGCCGATCCCTCATGGGCATCCGGCGCTTCGCACCATTCGACGACCTCGCCGGGGGCAATAAGCCCGGAGCTGTACAGCTCGACGCCGTCCTGCGAAAGGGTGAACGTTTGCGAGAACTTGTTTTCCGCTACATTCGACACGTTCACGCGCACCTTACCGTCTTCCAGCTTGGGCTTTGCCGACACGGAAATCGTCATGCGCGACTCCTCCGCCTGGCGGTTGAGCTCGGCAATAACTTCTTCGTCGCTTTTGCCCTCGTGGGCTTGCACAGTCGCGCCGGGGTCGGCCTTAGGTTGAGAGAATTGCCACATCGCGCAGCTGCCAATGGAAAGAAGCAGGAGAAGGAGCAGTATCAGAATAATAGTGCGCCGCTTCTTTTTGCGCGAGTTATCTTCTTGTTCCGTTTCGCTCAATCCCCCACCCATTAAAGCACCGTTGCTTTTTGAGAAACCGCATGTGAGAGCCACGCCTTCGAGATTCGTTCATTCGGCCCCGAAACAAGGGGCATCGCGCACCTCGAGCATTTCCAAATCCCACTATTGATTTTGCGCCTGGATTATGGCAGAGCAACTCCCTCACTGTAAGAACTTCGTCTGCTAGCGGTATGCCAGCCATACAAAAAGCCCATATTGCTCTGGTGATTCGCGCACTATTTCTGTTCAGCGGCGCTGTAGCGAAACGATTACCCTGGCAGAAAAGCTAATCGCGATGCGACACGTAATATCCCGCGTCTTCCACCGCTCGTTCGACGGCGTCGCGGTCGATAGGGGATTTCGCCAAAATGTGAGCCATGCCCGACCCCAGGTCGACCCTCGCCCATGTCCCTGACTGAGCATTGAGGGCGTTCTGCACGCGCCCGACGCACTTTTCGCAGGTCATCCCCTTCACCTTAACGTCAAGCGAGAAGGGATAGTTCGCCTCGTCAGTGTCTTCCACCGTAACAGCAGCCACCTTCTTCGCCTTGGGAGCTTTCGGGCCGCCGCCGCAGCAGTCATCCTTGAGCGAGAACACGCGGTAGGCTCGGCGAAGCGCGAAGACCATAAGGATTGCGATAGCGACGATGATGATCAAGGTTGGTGCATTCATGCGGCAGCTCCTCCGAAAGCCTTCGTTTCTTGATATGCAAGAAGTTTTCCATTTGATACTTTCGACAGTGTAGCACGAGAAGTTAGCGAGGGAAAACCATCGCGAAAGAAAACGTCATAGAGTATCCATATACCCTCAGGGGGTATATGGGAATTCAGGTGACGTTCCCTTTCCTTCAAGCCATCTACCAGCGCATAACAAAAATCAGCCGGTTCCTGACACCGCCAAAGTACAAGAATCAGACAGTTTGCTCACAGGCAGAAAGACATATAGAGAGGCAAGTACTGACGATTGCCTTCAACCTTGAGCTGCTTGGGGTGGAGGACGTATTCATCACCGATGCGATCGGAATAACGCTTGGCAAAATCGTCGAGCGATACCGTCGAATACGCCTTTGAAGACTTGACCTCGACGGGACAGATTCTCGGCTTGCCCGCGGCGTTCGAGTAGCCACGCGTAATCAGGAAGTCGATTTCTCTGGGTCGCAGCCGTCCGCCCTCCCGCAATGAGGGCTCATTCCAGCTATAGTAGAAGAGTGAGTGGCCACGAGCTCGAAGCTGCTGTGCAACGACGTTCTCCACGAGCATTCCCCTATTGACGGAGACGCGGCCAAACTGAATGTCCCTGTGTATGTCCAGAAGCTCAGGGCCATCGTCGAACGCCAAACTCACGAGTAAACCAGTATCGGCAAGATAACACTTGAGGGAAGACGAATCGGCATGAAGACGATAACCCACATTGGGGTCATTGCAAAGACAGCAAGGGTTGACCAGATGGGCATCGGCAAGCCAGCTCAGGGCCGGCTCGAACTGCTCGAATCTATCACCACCGTCAAGGTTGGAGAATTTGAACCTCTTGCTTGCGCATGAAAGCTCGCCTGGGACGTCATCGAAAACAGCCCTTGCTCGCCTTGCCTCGGTTCCGCCAAACTTCTGCATATCCTCACGATAAAGATCGATGATTTGCCTCTTTATCTTGTCAGGCCGCCTGAAGTCGGCATCTTCGACAAACGCCTCGACCACCTGGGGCATGCCCCCAACAAGCATGTATTCGCTAAAGAGGCGGCTGCACTTTGCATGAACGGGATCGGGCAGCGGAATAAGGCCGTCGCGGCAGCGACGAATCTCTTGGGCATACACGTCTAGCCCATTTGCCCAGAGATACTCCTCGAAGTCCATAGGATCCAAGCTAACGCGTTCCTCCTCCGAAGGGATGACTATCTTCTCCACGTTCTTGCGAATCGAGATGAGCGAACCCGTCTCTATGTAGTCAAAGCGGCCATCCGCTACCAGATGTTTGACGTATTCCCTCGCCACGGGAAAGCGCTGCACCTCATCGAATATGATGAGGCCGTTTCTGGGCGTGAGCAGCTTTCCATAGTTGAGCTGCAGCATCCTGAGAAAAGTGTCGATGTCCGCCCTTTGGTCACGGAACAAATCGAGTGTAGCCTTGTCCGCCTTGGAGAAGTCGATGTAGATGTGGTCGGCATACTCGCGTTTAGCAAACTCCAAAGCAAGAGTCGTCTTCCCAACGCGACGAGCGCCCTCGACGAGAATTGCCGTTCTACCCTGAGACTCGCGCTTCCACTCGAGAAGACGGTCGTAACACTTGCGGCGAAAGACAGTTGTCATCTCTTCATCTCCAAGCCATCTACCAGCACATTACAAAAATCAGGCAGTTCTTTAGCTCGAAATTATACAAGAATCAGCCAGTTCTTGACACCGTCAGAATACAAGAATCAGCCAGTTTGCTCGCATCGCACGATAATGGGACGCAAAAGCATGTTGAGACAGAGACAGCTATCTCGCAAGCTTTCCGAAGTGGACCTCTGCTATGGCATCGAGCTGGGCGCGGATGACGTCGAAGGGCTGGTTTAGGTCGAGCGTCTTCACGCTTATCCGGTTTCCACTCGTCTAGTACACGCCGTCTGGTTGGATGTCTTCGTCAGTCTTGGCATAGAGCAGCATGCCCGAAACCTCATGATTGACGCTCGTGGCGACAAGCTCCGCTACAAATATCCCCCAGCTCCCCCTTACCGGCGACGCATCTTCTTATTCCCCCAGGTCCTCGGCGAACCCTACGCGATAGTTCGCGAACACCACCCCGTCACCTGCCTGTGTGGCGTCCAAATCGACATCGGTCGCTATCGCGAAATCGCTGTCGCCTTCCACATCGTGGAAAATCTGACGCACATGCCATACGTGGGCCGATTCCTCGTCGGACTCGTCGAGCACGAGATAGGCCTTCGAGCGCGCATCCGCATCGAGAAGCACCTCTTCGTGCGCGTCGTAGAACTCGTCGAGCGCCACCGCCCAAGCGCGCTCGCCGAAGCCCCAGTCCGCATCCATCTCGCCAAGCGTCGCAACGTCGCGGTGCGCCGCCGCACGCACACGGCTGAACAGGGCGTTCCGCACAAGAACGGTAAGCCCGCGACGATCGCGCACCACCGGCTCGTCCTCGGGCGAAGGCGGCGCGGCATCGAACGCGGCGCCCGCGTTTTCCCACTCGTCGACCAAGCTCGAGTCGACCGAGCGCACGATAAGCCCCAGCCAAGCGACGACGTCCTCGAGCCGCTCGTCGCGCTTGCCCTCGGGAACCGTGCGGTCGAGGGCGCGAAACGCCTCGGACAGATACCTGAGAAGGGCACCCTCGTAGCGCGTGATCCCCAGCTTCTGGATATACCCCTTGAAGTCCGCGGCGCTCTCCAGCATGTCGCGCAGCACCGACTTCGGGCGCAGGCAGAAATCGCGCGCCCACGGCACACCCTCGCAGTATTTCTCGAAGGCGGCATCGAGCAAATCTTCAAGGGGCTTTTCGTAGGTCACGTCCGCGATGCGCTCGAGGCGCTCCTCGTATTCCACGCCGTCCATCTTCATCTCGGCCATGGCGCGATCGCGCGCACGGCGCTCCTGGGCGCGCAGCACCTGGCGCGGATCTTCAAGCGTCGCCTCGACCATCGACACCACGTTGAGCGCATAGTCATCATCTTCAGGGTCCAAAAGTTCCAAAGCCGCGAGCAAGAAGGGTGAAAGCGGCTGGTCGAGCGCGAAGTCTTCAGGAAGGTCAACCGTCACATAGTAGCTTGCGCCCCCGTCGGGCAGATCCTCTTTCACGACCACGCCCGCGGCGATAAGCGTGGCGAACACCTCGTCGGCACGCTGCGAGAGCGCCACCTTCTCCTCGTCGGTTTGCAGCGAGTCGGCAATGAGCTCCTCCACGCGGGCGCGGGCGTCTCCCCCCTGCTCCACCTCGGCGAGCACCATCGAGTGGGTGACGCGCATGCGGGGCGTGAGCTTCTCGGGAACCGATTCCACCAGGCGGTTGAAGGTGTCCTCGTTCCAGTTGACGAAGTTCTCGGGCGGTTTCTTCTTCTTGATCTTGCGGAGCTTCTTCGCATCGCCCGCAGCCTTCACCTCGGCCTTGTGGTTCTCGATCTCGTGCTCGGGCGCCTCGGCGATGACCACGCCTTCGGTGTCGAAGCCCGATCGCCCTGCGCGCCCCGCGATCTGGTGGAACTCGCGCGAGCGCAGACGGCGCATCTTGTGGCCGTCGAACTTCGTGAGCGCGGTGAGCACGACAGTGTGGATAGGCACATTGATACCCACGCCGAGCGTGTCGGTTCCGCAGATGACGGGGAGAACGCCCTGTTGGGCGAGCTTTTCCACCAGCAGGCGATAACGGGGCAGCATCCCTGCGTGATGCACGCCGACACCGCAGCCGAGCAGGCGCTTCAACGTCTTGCCGAACGCCGTGGTGAATCGCGCGCCCTTCATGGCCTCCTTCACCGCCTCGCGCTGTTCCTTCGTCGCCACGCCATAGCTCGCCAGTGCCGACGCGCTCGAAAGCGCCGCGTCCTGTGAGAAGTGGACGATGTAGAGTGGACCCTCCCCTTTTCGCAGCGCGAGCTCGACGGTGCCCTCAAGCGACGTGAGCGCGTATTCGTAGGAAAGCGGCACCGGGCGCGGCGCGTCGATGATGCGGGAGACGTCCTTGCCCGTCTGGCGCTCGAGCAGCCCAGCGATCTGGTCAACGTCGCCAAGTGTGGCGCTCATCAGCAAAAACTGCACATTGGGAAGCGCAAGCAGTGGCACCTGCCAGGCCCAGCCGCGATCGGAGTCAGAGAAAAAGTGGAACTCGTCCATGGCGACGCTCTCAATGGGGGCGTCCTTTCCCTCGGCGAGCGCCTGATTCGCGAGAATCTCCTCCGTGCAGCAAATGACCGGGGCAGACGTGTTGATGTGCACATCTCCCGTGATCATGCCCACGTTCTCGCGGCCTAAGATGTCCACCAGGTTGAAGAACTTCTCGCTCACAAGCGCCTTGATGGGCGCCGTGTAGTAGGAGCGCTCGCCGAAGCACATCGCGATAAAGTGCATGCCGAGCGCGACGAGCGATTTGCCCGAACCGGTCGGCGTGCCCAAGATTACGTGGTCGCCGACCATGATGGACATGAGGGCCTCTTCCTGATGGGGCCACAGCTCGATGCCGCGCGATTCGACCCAGCCGATGAACGCCTCGTAGGCTTCTTCCTCCGTAAGGTTAGGGTTCTCATCGTAGAGCTTGCAGGCAAGTGCGCCGAGCTCGCCAGGCTCATGCGCGCGGGATGCGTCGGCAAGCTGTGCGACCTCGCTCTCGGGGGTCGTGACGTGGACAGATGCGCCGTCGTTGGTTCGTTCAGACAAAAGTCGCTCCTCGTACAGGTTCGCCCGCGCGACAAAACGGGCGGACCTGCTGGCCCGCCCGACTCAGTCACCGCGAATTCGCATTCAGTTCTTCAAAGTGTAGCGCAGTGCAGCCGAATGATGCTAGCACTGCTCAAGAATGGCACGTAGATACTGCTTGTAGCTCTCTGCGAGCGACTCCGGCCCCTCGATACGGACCGTGCCGTTGCACCGCACTAGCCATCCGTAAAACGCAGGGCCTTCCTCAATCCGAGCCTCGATGCGCGCCGTTCCGTCACCGAGGTCGGTGGAGGCAACGTCGCGCCCGAAGCGGTCGACAACGGCGTTCATTGCATGGCCATCGGCGATAAGCGTCGCGTCGACGAACGCGCCGCCAGCCGCACCAACGACCGCATTGTCGAGCCGCTCGACCGAGAAATCGCTTTGACGGGGAACCTTCGCCGCCCGCTCCTCGGAGACCTCCACGTAATCCATGCGCCCAACGCGAAAGCCCTCGAAGTTGTCGATTTCGGGATTGTAGGTGACCAGGTAGTACACGCCTTGGTTCACGATGATTTCCACAGGCGTCTCCACATAACGCTCGCCGCTGCGGCGCATGACCTTCTCTTTCGCGGCGTTGTAGCTGAAATAGCGGAACGACACCTTGCGCTTGCCCGCGATCGCCTCCAGGATGCGGTCGACATTGTAGAGCAGCGAGTCGCCCTGGATTTTGATGCGCCCGCTTACGGAAAGGTGACGGTCAAGCAGGTCGCGCTCGCGCTTGGGCGCGAGACGCTTGATCGAGCGGACGAGCGCGTCGGACTTGCGCTTCGTCAAATGGCGCGAACTCTGCACGGCGTCCACGATAAGCATCAGATCGTCAAGCTCGATAGATCGCGTGACAAGGGCGTACTCGAGCGGCGCTCGCTGAAACGTCTGGATATCGAGGCCGAATTCCCGCAGCGACTCGATGTCGCGATAGACCGACTTGCGCTCCGCCGTGATGCCGTGAGCCTCGAGGCGTTCGAGAATCTGCGCCATGGTCAAGCCGGCGACAGCGTCGGTCTCCTCCACGAGCATCTTTGCAATGTAGAGGAGCTTGAGTTTTTGCAAATTGGCCGCCACGGGACATCCTCCCTTTCATGCCTCAGTTACCACACTGATTATACTTCTTTGTTTCCCCAGGTAAACTAGCATTCGTTACAAAAATCACGTCGATTATGACATTTACCCGTCCCAAAGTTGTCTCAGAAGACGTCAAATTATCGGAAAGGGCGCAAGCGAGCAAGGTCGGCTATAATCGCAAGGCAGATGCAACCGGACGACGACTTGGATGTGACTTCATGAACGCAGGCACCCTGGCAGGCAACGATTCCCTTCGCGCGGCGCTGCGCCACTACGACGAGGTCCGCGAGACCTACCTTCGCGCGCTCGCCGAGCATGGCGTGGAATTCGCGCCCGCAGGCTCCTCCGATGCCGAGATCGCCCAACTGCGAGACGAGCTTGCGCAACGCGGAGCCGAGTTCCGTAACGCAGGTGCGTCAATCCGCATGGGCTGGATCTCGAAGGCATGCATCGAGTGCACAGGAAACAAAGGCTCCGAGACGTTTTCCACCACGTTCAGGTGCCATCGCGACTGCTATTTCTGTTTCAACCACAACCAGGCGGACTACGACAAGTTCGTCCGCGAGGGCTGCCCATGGGAAGAGGGCCTCGCCCGCGCCGCCGAAACCTACAAAAACGGCCTCGCCGTCATCGGGCTCACGGGAGGCGAGCCGCTTTTGAGCTTCGATGCGTCAATCGCGTTCCTCAACCGCGCACGCGAGCTTTTCCCCGAGGCGCACAAGCGCATGTACACCTCGGGCGACCTGCTGACAGAGGACATGGCGCGAGCGCTGCGTGACGCGGGGCTGCAAGAGATCCGCTTCAGCGTGAAGGACTTCGACCCCGAGCCCATGCAGGAGCGCGTGCTCGATGCGATGCGCCTGGCGAAGCGCTACATCCCCGACGTCATGGTGGAGATGCCCATCATCCCCGGCACCGAGGCGCGCATGAAAGAGCTGCTCGCAAGCTTCGAGGAAATAGGCATCCGCGGGATCAACATGCTCGAGTTCTGCTTCCCCTTCCACAGCTGGGACGAGTTCGCGCGCCGCGGGCTTGTCGTGCGCAACCCGCCCTTCGACGTGATGTACGACTACGGTTACTCAGGCGGCCTTCCCATCGCCGGCAGCGAGCAGCTTGCTCTCTCACTGATGATATGGGCACACGACCAGGGGTTCTCGTTTGGCATGCACTACTGTTCGCTCGACAACAAGCATCGAAGCGAGATGCGGCAGCGAAACGAGCGCGCTGCCCACGTGCACCCTTGCTTCACCTTCGACAAGGGGGATTTCTTCCTAAAGACGGCGAAGGTGTTCGGCCCCGACCGCGAGGTAGCGCGTCCCGTCCTCGCCATTGCCGGCTGCGATACGATGGTCGACAGCGACGAGGAGGACTCGACAACTTTCCCCTTGCGCTATCTGGAGTTTCTGCGCGGTGTGAACGTCACGCCCGCCGTCGCATATGCCGTGCTCGAGTCTGACGAGAACGGCTCCTACATTCAAGAGCTCGACCTGCGCGTGGCGGAATAGCGCGCTTGGGCGCCCCGCAGCCTTCGCAACCTAAAAGCCAAGAGACCGACGGCCGTCGGTGCGAGCGCGATACCAACTGCTGCGTTCGAATCGATGGGCCTCGGCAGCTTTCTACAGCGCAGACTCGATTGCGGCCAGAAGCTCGTCGTATTCCTCGAGCGTGGGGACATCGGGGTTCTCGGCCTTCGTCGACGGCGCACCCTTGAACAGCCAGCCCGCCTTGCTTGCGCGAATCATTCCCAGGTCATTGTACGAATCGCCCGCAGCGATGGTTTCCATCCCGCAGCTCTGCAGCGCGCGAACGGTCGTGAGCTTTGTCTGGTCGCAGCGCATCTTATAGCCGGTAATGGCGCCGTCCTCGCCCACCTCAAGCGAGTTGCAGAAGATGGTGGGCCAGCCGAGTTTGCGCATCAGCGGCTGCGCGAACTGCTCGAAGGTGTCGGAGATAATGATGACCTGTGTCTTCTCGCGCAGCGCATCGAGGAATTCGCGGGCGCCCTCCATTGGGTCGATCGTGGCGATCACGTCTTGAATCTCGGCCAGGCCAAGTCCATGTTCGCGCAGGATGTCCAGACGGAAGTTCATGAGCTTATCGTAATCGGGCTCGTCGCGCGTCGTTCGCTCAAGCTCGGGGATGCCGCTCGCCTTGGCGAACGCGATCCAAATCTCGGGGACGAGCACACCTTCCAAATCCAAGCAAACCACGTTCATAGGACATCCTTTCCTTATGCAGGCTCAAGGCGTTGGAGAATTCCAGCGCAACGGAAGTTAGGGTCCGCAGCACGCAACGTCGCGAGCTGGGCGGGCACTGCCCTATGATAGCCTATCGAAAACGTCGGCATTCAAGCAATCGGCTGGACGGCGCCCGCATACGACGTCGATGGCGCTTTGCATCGTTCGCTCGCGAAGCTCAACTATTCGGGGTGCCCGTCCCGCCGCCCGCCTCGAACCGTGCAACAAGGCCAATCCTGTCGTAAACGGCACGAGCGAGGTCATTTCCCTCATATCACTTGAACTGCCGGGCAGACCGTGCATAATGTTCAATTCGAATGGCTTCTACGATGTCCCACATACCCTCTTCAACTGCACGGAAAACATGGGGGTCTCCTCGCTGCGCAAGTGGCAGGGGGTTCATTTCGCAAGCTCAATTGAAGAGGTGGCTGGCATCCTAGCTCCATGCCAGCCGTATCATTTCTCCGAATTGCCAGGAGCGCAAGCAATCATGAGCATCCTCGACAAGCAATACCCAACGAACGTTTATCGGCTCATCCTTACCACGGCCGCCGCCATCTGGGGCCTCGGCTTCGTGATCGGCAAAAGCGCCATAACCACCGTTGGCGCCACCTGGTTCACCGCCATCCGTTTCTTTGGGGCGGGCATCGTTTTGCTCATCATCTTGTTTCCCCATATCAAGCGAAGTTTCTGTCGAAAGACGCTGAAGGCGGGCATGATCATAGGCGTGGCAACGTTCCTCGGGTTTTGGACGCAGTTTCTGGGCCTGGGCATGACGACACCATCGAAGAACGCCTTTTTGAGCGCGTGTTATTGCCTGACTGTGCCGTTCATCTGGTGGGTGGTCTCCCGCCGCCGCCCGCCCGCCAAAGTGTTTATCTCCGCGGCAATATGCACGGCCGGCATCGGGATGGTATCGCTGACCGAAGGCTTCTCCATCAGCCTGGGGGACGGCATCAGCATTCTCTCGGCGTTCCTCTACGGCGCTGAAATCGTGACCATCGGCCTGGTCATGCGCGATAACGATATCCTGACCACCACCGTCGTCCAGCAATTCACCAGCGGAGTCTTGGCCCTGCTGCTCGCCTTGACCACGCAGCCCATGCCAACGGCGGCGCAGGTGATCACTCCC
>OLOW01000828.1_pt1 | contig 21321 bp, 17 predicted proteins | sample 1672801 | NCBI WGS metagenome assembly OLOW01 (sample SAMEA3136725, study PRJEB25190) | human gut metagenome | biome: human gut; feature: human-associated habitat; material: faeces | place: Austria | collected 2013 | reverse complement strand
GCGGGAATGCTGGAATTGGCAGACAGGCTAGACTAAGGATCTAGTGGCCACAAGCCGTGTGGGTTCAAGTCCCATTTCCCGCACTTCCGAAGAGAGACAGTCGATTGGCTGTCTCTCTTACGTTATTTGCAGGTGTTAAAACAGGGCGATAGGAAAATCCATCGCCCTGTAATTTCATTCTGTTCGGTTATAAGACTTACAGTGCAGCCTTTGCAGCCTCAACAAGCTTTGTGAAGCCGGCAGCATCGTTGATTGCGAGATCCGAAAGCATCTTGCGGTTCATTACAATCTCCGCCTTCTTCAGGCCGTACATGAACTTGGAATAAGAGATATCGTTCATTCTGCACGCCGCGTTGATACGTGCAATCCAGAGCTGACGGAACTGTCTCTTCTTCTGCTTGCGTCCCTCATATGCAGTAGCGAGTGCTCTCATAACGGTCTGCTTTGCTACTCTGTACTGCTTGGAACGCGCACCTCTGTAGCCCTTTGCGAGCTTCAGAATTCTATTATGTTTTGCCTTTGCGTGCATAGCGCCTTTGACTCTTGCCATTGTTCTGGTTCCTCCTTCTTAACTTCCTGAGTCCGATTATAAATACGGCAGAATTTTCTTCATCATCTTGACATTCGTGCTGTCTGTCACGATGTCTTTTCTCAGATTTCTCTTGCGCTTCGTAGACTTCTTGGTTAAGATGTGGGACTTATAAGCCTTGTTTCTGATGAGCTTACCGGTACCAGACGCTTTAAAACGCTTTGCTGCTGCTCTGCTTGTTTTTACCTTCGGCATGATAATTTCCTCCTGCTTAGTTCTTTTTAGCGCTCATAAACATGACCAGAGTTCTGCCCTCAACCTTGGAGGGCTTGTCGATCACGGCGATATCCGCGAGCTCCTTTGCAAAATCATCAAGTATGTATCTCGACTGATTCATATGGGACATCTCGCGTCCACGGAAGCGCAGTGTTACCTTCACCTTATTTCCTTTTTCAAGGAATTTTCTGGCGGCGTTCGTCTTTGTAGCCAAATCATTTGTATCAATATTGGGTGACAGACGTACTTCCTTTAACTCGACAATTTTCTGCTTCTTCTTCGCTTCCTTGTCTCTGCGTATCATCTCATAGCGGTATTTACCGTAATCGATGATCTTGCACACCGGCGGTTTTGCCGTCGGAGAGATGCAGACCAGATCAAGCTCTGCCTCTTCTGCTATCTTCAAAGCGTCCAGAGAAGACATGATACCAAGCTGTTCCCCTTCCGTTCCTATGAGTCTGACCTCGCGGAAGCGGACCTGTCCGTTAACCAATGATTCGCTGATAGTTGAACACCTCCAATTTATTGTGCAGCTCTGCTGCAAATCACCGGAAATGCTTCGCCTTTCCGGAATTGATTGGGCTTCGCCCATCGGAAGATAAGGTAATTCCTTCTCCGCTGTGACCTATGCCCATAACAAAAAAGATACGGCAGAAAGCTCCGCCGTATCTAAAGTAAGCATAATAAGACTGCTGCTACTCTATGAACCCGGGTCACATGAAGCGTGCCAAGGTGAGGCGTACCTGCTTTCTGTTGAACATAACAGTGACATTTTATCAGAGAATATATCTTATGTCAAACACTTTTTACTGCCACAGCCAGCATTTTATTCTGCGCCGTACTCCGCCGGAAGCTCATTGATGAGTTCCAGAGAGTGCTCCTCGTTCATGCTCTCGCAGAGATCCAGGAAGACATCCAGGGGGACGTTCTGAATCTGCCTGTTGGAGCCGCGGACATTGATGGAGACGGTATTCTCCTCTGCCTCTCTGTCACCCAGCACGATGATATACGGATCCTTGTAATTCTTATATTTCTTGATCTTCTCTTTCATATTGCTGTCGCTGTAATCTGCCTCGCAGCGGATGCCGTTCTTCTGAAGAAGCTTCTCCACCTTCTCTGCGTAAGCATTGTGCTCTGTGCGGATCGGAACGATGCCGACCTGCATCGGAGAGAGCCAGAACGGGAACGCCCCCTTGAAGTTCTCGATGATGATGCCGATGAAGCGCTCAAGGGAACCGTAAATAGCGCGGTGAATGACGACCGGCATCTCCTTGCTTCCGTCCTGGGCAATATAGCTCAGGCCGAAGTTATGCGGGAGCTGGAAATCGAGCTGTACGGTCCCGCACTGCCACTCTCTGCCGAGCGCATCCTTGATTTGGAGATCAATCTTCGGGCCATAGAAGGCGCCGTCTCCCTCATTAATCTCGTATCCGCCCTCACCATACTTGTTGTCCAGAATTTTCTTCAGTGCGGCCTCTGCGCGATTCCACACCTCAATATCTCCCATGAAGTCGTCCGGGCGGGTGGAGAGTTCCGCGCGGTAGGTAACGCCGAAGGTTCCATAGATCTCATCCGCTATCGCAATAATATCAGCGATCTCCTCCTCTATCTGAGACTCCATCACAAAGGTATGGTCGTCATCCTGACGGAACTCCTGCACGCGAAACAGGCCGTTCATCTGTCCGGACTTTTCCTTGCGGTGCAGGACATCATACTCGCTGTAGCGGATTGGAAGCTCCTTATAGGAGTGTGTGCTGCGCTTATAGGTCATCATGGCATTCGGGCAGTTCATGGGTTTGGCAGCCATAGTGTCAATCGCCTCGCGGTCAAAGACGGCGGAGCCGGCGAGCATCTTCACACAGCCCGGCGCCGCATCTGGCTCGAGGAGATTCTCCATGACATTTGGGATCTCCGCATCGGCCTTCAGCCATCCGGAAACACCCGGAACCATAAACATATTATTGACATAGTGCGCCCAATGACCGCTGATGAGCCAGAGCTTCTTATTGTTGATGAGCGGCGCGGAGATCTCAGTATAGCCGTGTGCCTCCTGCACCTCGCGGGAGTACTGCAGCAGCGCCTGATACATCTTCCAGCCTCTCGGCAGCCAGTAGGGCATGCCGGGTGCAGTCTCATCGAACATAAAGAGATCCAGCTGCGGACCTATTTTTTTGTGATCGCGCTCCATGGCCTCCTGCACGAGCTTGATATGCTGTTTCAGCTCATCCTTGCTCGGGAAGGCATAGACATAGATTCTTTGGAGCTGATCGCGCTGCTCATCACCTCTCCAGTAGGAGCCGGAGACGGACTTGATCTGAAAAGCCGCACTCATGAGCTCCTGGGAGTTCTGGACGTGCGGTCCGCGACACAGGTCTGCGTAATCATCGCCAGTGTAGTAGACTGTGAGTCTCTCATCCTCGGGGAGCTCCTGAATAAGCTCGGTCTTGAATTTCTGATCCTTAAAGAGCTCCAGTGCCTCTGTGCGGGAGAGCTCCTTCACGCTCCAGTCCTCTCTGCGCTTGATGATCTCGCGCATCTTGTTCTCGATCGTCTTGAAATCATCCTGATTCACAGTTCTCGGCAGGACAAAATCGTAGTACAGACCATCTGCAATCTGCGGCCCTATGGCGTACTGTACATTCTCTCTGCCAAAAATCTCGATCACAGCCTTCGCCAGTATATGCGCGAGGGAGTGGCGGTAAACCTCCAGATACTCTGCTCTTTCCACTTAAATACCTCCTTGGTTCATGCTGGCGTCCGCAGGTCGGCGCGCCGTGTACCAGTGCCGAAACTTTTGGTGGTAGAAATAGAAAAAGTCCCTGCACTGTCTGTTGACAATGCAGGGACGCATATGCGCGGTTCCACCCTGTTTATCTGAAGTACGAACTTCAGATCGCTTCATTCTGATGATAACGGCATCACCGGGCCGGATTGGGGCCTCTCAGAGCTGGTCTTCAGCTGTTCACACAGAAGGCACTTGCAGAACGGCCTGCGCCGGCGCCCCTCTCTGACTGTACTTGCAGCTTACTCTTCTCTTCAACGATTTGACTTAAGAAATATTACAACATTTTTATCTGGATGTAAAGCCCGAAACTCTGAGCGCAGCAAATATACCGGCTCAGGCAATGTGCAGAAACTTTGTCGCAAACTCGAAGTACAGGGTAAGGCTCACAGCATCTACCAGAGTGGTGATGAGGGGCGATGCCATGATAGCCGGATCGATCCCGACGCGCTGAGCGGCCATGGGAAGCAGACAGCCGATCATCTTCGCCACGATCACAGTGAGGCACATACTGAGTACTACAACAATTCCCACGAGCTGCTGCCCCGGGAAAAAGAGGAGGATCCGCACAAAGTTTACGACTGCGAGCACCAGTCCGCAGAGCAGTCCCACGCGCAGCTCCTTCCAGAGCACCTTCAGTACATCGCGCAGTTCAATATCGCCGACTGCCATACCTCGGATAATCATGGTGCTGGCCTGACTGCCTGCATTTCCTCCTGTATCCATGAGCTGAGGAACAAAGGTTACAAGTACGGGCAGTACAGCGAAGGCTGCCTCATACTTTGCAAGTATTCCTCCCGTCAGGGTAGCGCTGATCATGAGAATAAGCAGCCAGGGTATACGGTGCTTTGCCATATCAATGACACCTGTCTTCAGATAGGGCTTCTCGGACGGCGTGATAGCAGCCATCTTCTCAAAGTCCTCTGTGGCCTCTTCTTCCATGACATCGATCGCATCGTCAAAGGTGACGATACCGACCAGACGGTTCTCCTTGTCCACTACAGGAAGTGAACTCAGACCGTACTTATTGAAGAGATCTACAACATCCTCTCTGTCTTCCGTGGTCTGCGCCTTGATGACATGTGTGTCCATGACGTCCTCGATCAGGGTCTCATAGGGATTCATGAGCAGATCTTTGACGGTCACCACGCCCTCGAGCGTTCGCTTATTGTCCATGACGTAGCAGGTGTAGATGGTCTCCTTGTCCACGCCGTGACGGCGGATGTAACTGAATGCCTCCTCTATGGTCATCATCTTGCGGAGGCCAATATATTCCGCCGTCATAATAGAACCCGCGGAATTCTCCGGATACTTCAGAAACTCATTGATTTGAGAGCGAGTCTCAGGGGTTGCATTCTGAAGCACACGCTTCACAATATTTGCCGGAAGCTCCTCGACCATATCAACGGCATCATCCACGGAGAGATCCTCGATGATGTTTGTGAGCTCCTTATCTGTGATACTGCTGACAATATGCTGCTGTTTATCGAGCTCCAGGCAGGCAAAGACCTCTGACGCAAGCTCCTTCGGAAGCAGGCGGAACACGACGACGGTCTTCTCCGGATCCAGCTCCTCGATGAAGGTGGCGACGTCGACTTCGTTCATCTCGGAGAGTTCCTGACGGAGGGTACGAAACTTACTCTCATGCACCAGGGCCAGCAGAGCCTCGTTTCTCTCCTCCTCCTCCTCAATCTCATTTATCTTCTCTTCAGCCATAAATCTCTCCTCCTCTCCCTCTTTATGCAACTTCAGTCAAAACAGCCGCGGGCTGTGTGATCGCAGATCCCGCGGCAGATACATCAGTGCTTCTCTAAATCGGAGGGTCTCATGGTGAGATCAATGCGATCCTTTACCGGATCGACCTTGATAACTTTGACAGTAACCTCATCACCGATGTTGACGACATCCTCCACTTTCGCGACTCTTCTGTCCGCGAGCTTGGAGATGTGAATCATGCCGTCCTTGTTTGGGGTCAGACTGACGAAGGCGCCAAACTCCAGAATGCGAACCACTTTACCCGTAAAGACCTGTCCGGCCTCTATCTCAGTAACAATGTTTCGAATGGTCTGGACAGCCTGTTCGATATTTTCTTTGTCGATGCCGCTGACGTTGACGCTGCCATCCTCCTCTATATCAATCTGAACACCGAAGTCCTCAATGATCTTATTAATGGTCTTGCCCTGCTTGCCGACGACATCTCCGATCTTCTTCGGGTCGATCTTGATCTGAAGGATCTTCGGCGCATATTTGCTGACCTCGGCCCTTGCCTCGGAGATTACCGGATTCATGATGTTATTGAGGATATACATCCGGGCCTCACGGGTCTTGGCAATCGCCTCCTCAATGATCGGACGTGTGAGACCGTGGATCTTGATATCCATCTGAATTGCGTTGATCCCCTTTTCCGTTCCTGCGACCTTGAAGTCCATGTCGCCAAAGAAGTCCTCAAGGCCCTGAATATCCGTGAGCACGAGATAGTCATCATCCGTCTCACCGGTCACCAGACCGCAGGAGATTCCTGCAACCGGACGCTTGATCGGAACACCGGCAGCCATCAGTGCAAGGCTGGATGCGCATACGCTGGCCTGAGAGGTGGAGCCGTTGGACTCCATAGTCTCGGATACGCAGCGAATCGCGTAGGGGAACTCCTCCTCGCTCGGAATCATCGGAAGCAGTGCGCGCTCTGCCAGTGCGCCGTGGCCGATCTCTCTGCGGCCCGGGCCTCTGGAGACACGGGTTTCTCCGACCGAGTAGGAGGGGAAGTTGTACTGGTGCAGGTAGCGCTTGCTCTTGATATCGACATCCATTCCTTCAAGTCTCTGAACCTCAGAGAGAGGAGCGAGTGTGCAGACATCAAGTATCTGGGTCTGACCTCTTGTGAACATCGCAGAGCCATGCACGCGGGGCAGAAGATCAATCTCCGCCGCCAGCGGACGGATCTCTGTAATCTGTCTGCCGTCCGGACGCTTATGATCCTTTAAAATCATCTTCCGCACAGTCTTCTTCTCATACTGATACATTGCATCAGAGATCAGGTCGAGCCATTCCTCATGATCTGCGAGCGCCTCCTTGCACTTCTCTGTGAGCTTATCCACATTGGCATCGCGGGTCTGCTTGTCGTCATTAAAGACAGCTTCCTCCATCTCCTCCTGCGGAATCACTTCTCTGATCGCGTCAAAGAGCTCCTGCGGAACCGCTGAGGAAATATAGCTGTGCTTCTCCTTGCCGACTTCAGCCTGAATCTTCTTAAAGAAGGCAATGATCTCCTTGTTGACGCGGTCTGCCTCGAAGATTGCGTCGATCATGCTCTGTTCCGGAACCTCATTTGCACCGGCCTCGATCATAATGACTTTGTGCTCTGTGCTGGCAACCGTCAGGGCGAGATCGGATACTTTCTTCTGCGCATTGGTGGGATTGATGATGAAATTTCCATCAATCAGACCGACCTGCGTCATCGCGCAGGGACCATCAAAGGGAATATCGGAAATAGTCACGGAGAGTGCGGTGCCGAGCATCGCAGTGAGCTCCGGAGCACAGTCAGGATCGACACTCATCACAAGATTCTCCAGAGTGACGTCATTTCTGTAGTCCTTCGGGAAGAGCGGGCGCATTGGGCGGTCGATCACGCGATCCGTCAGAATTGCGTTTTCAGAGGGCTTGCCCTCACGCTTCATAAAGCCGCCGGGGATCTTGCCGACAGCATACTGTCTCTCGCTGTATTCAACAGAGAGCGGGAAAAAATCAATGCCCTCTCTGGGCTGCTTGCTGGCCGTTGCAGTGGACAGTACCACTGTGTCACCGTAGTGCATCAGCGCTGCACCGTTTGCCTGTGCGCAGACTCTGCCGATTTCTACAGTCAGCGTTCTGCCTGCCAGTTCCATGCTGTAGCTCTTAAATTCTTTACTCATTTTATGTTTCCTTTTCCTCTCTCCAATCACGCGAACAGGTACTGAACAAAGTCCACAAGCGGACGATAACTCCGAGAAATTTCTTATATGATAAAGCAATATCAGGGTGGAATGCGTATTCCACCCTGAGAAAGAAAGCCTGTGTTTACTTTCTGAGTCCGAGCTTCTCGATCAGAGCGCGATAGCCCTCAAGATCGTTGTTCTTGAGATAGCCCAGAAGTCCTCTTCTGTGACCTACCATCATCAGAAGTCCTCTTCTGGAGTGGTGATCCTTCGGATTCGCCTTGAGATGCTCTGTGAGCTCCGCGATGCGCTCAGTCAGAAGTGCGATCTGAACCTCCGGTGAACCGGTATCGCCTTCCTTTCTTCCATATGCCTTGATGATTTCTTCCTTCTTCTCTTTTGTAATCATGTCTCTTCTCCTTTGATTTTTTCTGACCCGGCACTGCGGATTCGGTGGAGTTGCCGAAAACATAGTATCGGGCGCATAACACTTGAAAATAGTACCACGTAAGTTCTGTAAGTGTCAACCGCTTTCAGAGATATCTTTCAGTTCCTCAGCTGCCGATGCTCTGAATATCCCTCTGAATCTGCTCCTTCAGAGCATCCAGACTGTCAAATTTCAGCTCTGGTCGGAGGAAGCGAAGAAAACGCACACATATTCTCTGATCGTAGAGCTCTCCGGAATAATTCAGCAGAAAGGTCTCAATCCTTGCGCGATGATGCTGTCTGTCCTCTTTTACAGACGGGTTCGTACCGACATTGGTGATCCCGCGAACCCAGCTTCCATCCGGAAGCTGGGTTTCTGTCTCATAGACACCGTGGCGCGGCAGAAGCTTCCCCTCCGGGACAGAGAGATTCACCGTTGGAAAGCCAAGTATGCTTCCTCCGATGTGGTTGCCTCTCTCTACGATGCCTTCTACGGAGTACACAGAGCCAAGCAGTTCATTCGCCTTCCCGATATTGCCGTTCTGAAGCTCCTCCCGGATGTAGCTGGAGCTGATATCCCGTCCCTCGTCCTGTTCCTTCTCTATAATAAAAGTCTGAAAGCCAAGCTCGGGACCGAGCCTCTGCAGCAGCTCCGCATTGCCGCTGCGGTTCCTCCCAAAAGCACAGTCCGGTCCTGCGACAATAAACTTCATGTTCATGCGGCCAATAAGGATATTTTTAAGAAAATCCTCACCTGACATGGCTGCAACCTCCGCAGTGAAGGGATATTCCACCAGATACTCGATCCCGGCGCTCTCCAGCTTTTTTCTTCGCTCGGCGTTGGTCGTGATCTGAGGTCGGCTGCTTCCTGTGACAATCTGTGCTGGGGGCGTTCCAAAGGTAAATATCGCCGTGGCACAGTGCTCTCGCGCCGCAATTTTACGCATACAGGAAAATATCTTCTGATGCCCCTTGTGATCTCCGTCAAATTTTCCGATGGAGACTACGGTGGGGACCGGAATTTGTATCTCTGTTGTCTCGATCCAGTCCTTCAAATTTTTTCCTTCCGCCGCTGCGTTATTGCAGCGAAAATATTTTTTTTGGCCTGTACAGGCCCTGATCGCTGCGGTAATAGAGCCCGATAAAGCGCTGCTCACTGTCGTAGACCCGAAAAATCGCCCCATCCTGTTCAGTCTGAGGCTGATGTTGGACTTCCGCAGCACTTGTCCTCTGAGAGCTGTTCTGTTCTTCGGAACCATCCGTCTTCGAAAGCAGAAGCTCCTTTGCGACAGGGTTCCCGTTGTGCAGATAGCGATCAGCCTGAGAAACGGCATGGAGTGCGGGGTACTCGGCGAGACAACGGTCTGTGGGTATCACCAGCTCTGAGATCCCCCCTTCTGCCACCGCAGCTTCAATTTCGGAAAGCTTTTTCGCCTGTGCAAGAAGCTTGCTCGTAATCTCCTGTCCTGTGATATCCTCGTGAAAAAGAATTCTTGGTCTGGAATGTGCCCCTTCTCTTGTATAAAGAAGTTTATCACCGTCATGAGCAAAATCAACACCATAGCCGATCAGGTCATGAATAATCTCCTGAGAACTGCGAATCATAATGTCAACTGATTCTTTACGGTTCTCGTAATGCCCTGCCTTCATCGTGTCTTCAAAATAGTTGTCATAATCATTCTCATCTGTTAAAACACAGATACCACCCTGTGCAAGAAAAGAATCACTGCTCTCTAAATCTGATTTGGTAATCATAATAATATTTTTATCTTTTGGAAGATTTAACGCAGAAAATGTACCGGCTACACCTGTACCGACTATTACTACATCTGTCCTAAAATCCATTGCTGTTTACCTCCTGCTTACTACTTTGCAGCCAGCTCAAGCATCTTTTCGAGAGGCTTTTTAGAATTCTCTCTTAAAGCATCACTGACATGCACTTCATTCTCTCCTGTCTTCAATACGTGGAGAATCTTCTCCAAAGTATTTTTCTTCATATTCGGGCAGACTGGAAGCCTGTCTGGATAATAAAATGTCTTATCTGGATTCTGTGTCTTTAACTTATAACCAACACCTTCTTCTGTACATACGATAAATTCCTGACAGTCACTCTCTGTAACATAATTAATAATACCGGAAGTACTTCCAACATAATCTGCCATTAAAAGAATAGACTCCTGACATTCTCCATGGGCAACAATCTGTGCATCTGGATGCTGTGCCTTTACATTCGCAACATCTTCCGCCTCAATACGCTCATGTGTCGGGCAAAATCCATTATTATAAACAAAATTCTTCTCCGGCACCTGACTGGCAACATAATGAGCCAGATTACGGTCAGGGATAAAGAAAATATTCTTCTGCGGCAGCTCCTTTACAATCTTAACTGCATTTGCGGAAGTAACACAAACATCAGAATACTCCTTAAGCGCTGCAGTAGAATTGATGTAACATACTACTGCAAGATCATCGTATTCCGAACGAACCTTCTTGATCGTCTCGATTTCTGCCATATGCGCCATTGGACAGTCCGCATTCATATCCGGCATTAAAACGGTCTTCTCCGGATTTAAAATCTTTGCACTCTCGCCCATAAAAGAAACACCACAAAAAACGATTGTCTGCTCTTTTAACTTTGTAGCAACCTTGCTCAAATAAAATGAATCTCCTATGTAATCAGCGATCTCCTGCACCTCAGGACGCACATAGTAATGTGCAAGAATCACTGCATCTTTTTCTTCTTTTAACTTCTTTATTTCTTCTACAATTGTCATGAAATACCCTCCTGTAAGGTATGGCCTTTAAAGACCCCCTTCTGATTTTTGCCAAATTTCTGTCCATTATAACACCAAAGTTTACATCTGACAAGACACCTGTTAAAAAAGTGTAAAGAAGATTACAACAATGGCAGGGATTCTATATCATATAGAAATTCCCTGCCATTGTTGCTACATACCATATTTATTTTTCCAACATGAGTGTTATTTTACAGTAATCGTAAATGTTACTTTTTCTTTATTTGCTGTATTTGTACATGTAACCGTTGTCTTTCCAGGTTTTATCCCAACAAATTCCATTTCATCATCATATATTCCATCATCCATATCTTCGAATGCAAGAACAGAAGAATCTTCTACTGTCCATTTTAACTGACGGTCTTTTACTCCTTTTCCTTTTGTTTTCTTAACTTCAAGTTCTAATTCACCATTTACTCTTATACTACGTTTCAGAGATCCTTTTGCACAAATCGTTTTATTTTGGGAAGATGCTTTTGTTGTTTTTTTAACATTTTTCACTGTAATCTTAAAATTAATTTTTTTATCGGTTTTTGTATTTCGACAAGTAATTTTTGTTGTGCCTGCTTTCAGTGCCTTAAATTTAATATCATCATCATGTCTTTCTTTCCCGGCAAATGTTACAATAGAAGAATCTTTAATACTCCAAGTCAGGTTTTTATCTTTAACAGACTCTGGCTTATCTACTTCTAGTTCAAATATCTTTCCTTTAATAATACTACGTTTCTTTTTTCCCTCTCTAGAAATGTCTTTTTTCTTTGTAGCTGCCTGCACAGTATTAACATTTCCAATTGCAGGAGTGGTATAACCTGCCGCAAACAAAATAGTAAATAATAATACAACTGCCATCCCAGGGAATAAATACCTTCTTTTTCTCATAGTTTTCTCCTTTCATTTTGCATAATTTTTGTAATCTTTTAAGATTTTATTGAATAACTTCCTTTATTTTATATCTTGATTATACTCACAAAAAATGAGAAAATCATTAAAAAGCATATTTAAAAATGACAGATGATCAAGTTAAGAAAGGAGTATAAATCTATGAGGATGCTGATTGTTGAAGATGAAAAAGATTTGTGTAATATTTTAAAAAAACGGTTGCAAAAAGACTATACTATTGATATTTGTATGGATGGCGAAATTGCTAAAGATTATCTGAATACCTATACTTATGATATTATTTTACTTGATATTATGCTCCCTAAAATAGATGGAATCACTCTTTTAAAATGGCTGCGAAACCAAAAGAAGACTACACCTGTTCTTTTGCTGACTGCAAAAAGTTCTATTGAAGAACGAGTAAATGGATTAGATTCCGGTGCAGACGATTATTTAATCAAACCGTTTGCTTTTGAAGAACTACAGGCCAGGCTTCGGGTTTTGCTTCGAAGAAATATAGCAGCAGACCCAAGCGACATTCTTATTTATGAAGACCTTGTAATGGACACGAAAAAGAAAAAAGTCAGCCGTAATGGTAAGGAAATTTCCCTTACTACAAAAGAATATAAATTACTGCAATATATGATGCGTAATCCTGGACATGTTCTTTCACGTGATCAGCTTGAACAGCGAGGCTGGGACAGTACTTTTGAGGGAGGTTCTAATATTATTGATGTCTATATCCGTTATCTTAGAAAAAAAATTGACTCCGATTATGAAAAAAAATTAATTCACACTGTATATGGTAAAGGATATTGTTTAGGAGAGTAAATATGAAAAGTTCAAAACTATCAATAAAATTTCGAATCACCTTTTGGTATACTCTTGTGTTTTCTCTCATTCTGGCTCTCGTATTTTTTTATATTTATTTTCTTTCTAAAAGCTACAGTGTCCATGATCTTCAGGAAGAGCTAAAAGATGAATCCGCTGATATACTGGAAAATTTATATGATAAGTCCAGCAGGAATGATATTTTGTATAATGCAGACTGGACAAAATTCTATGACGATAATGTTTCTATCAGTTTATATGACAAAAACAGTTCTTTTATAAATGGTGTTTTGCCAGAACATTTTCCTGATAAAGTTCCATTTATCAACAATAAGGTACGACAGATAAAATCTGATAAAAATATCTGGTTAGTCTATGACTATTGTTATGAAGAATCTCCGGAAGATTCCATATGGGTTCGAAGCATCGCTTCTTATGGACATTGGTCAAGAATTCTTTATAATATGCTATGGATTTTTGCTGTTCTTTTCCCTATTACTGTTTTCATCTCCGCCTTTGTCGGCTACCATATATTAAAAAAAGCGTTACAACCAATTTACACGATCAGTGATATGGCAAAAGAGATATCTTTTTCCGTCAATCTTTCAAAACGTATTGAAACATCAAACACTCATGATGAATTTTCTTATTTGTCTGATGCATTTAATTCTATGATTGCTAAACTGGAAAAGTCTTTTGAAAAAGAGAAACAATTCACATCCGATGCAGCTCATGAACTAAGAACACCAATTTCAGTAATACAAAGCCACTGTGAATATTGCCTTGATGAACTAAAGCTCACCGATAGTGTTCGGGAAGAAATTGAGATTATTTATAAAAAAACAACCTACATTGGTCAGCTAGTTTCTCAGCTTCTTACTATATCCCGCACAGATAAGCATAGTTTTAAGCCTCAAAAAGAAGAAGTAGACCTTACTCTTTTAATAGAATCTGTCATAGAAGAACTTCAACAAAAGGCAGCTTATAAAAATATTTCTCTTTTATTTGAATATATCCCCCAAAATGAATCATATATTATTCAAGGAGACACGATGCTCCTAATGCGTATGATTTATAATCTTATAGAAAATGCGATCAATTATGGTATAAACGGCGGATGTGTCTGGGTTAATCTTATAAAGAACCAGGAAAACACTGATATCATCATCAAAGATAATGGAATCGGTATCGAAAAAGAACATCTTGATAAAATATGGAATCGTTTTTATCGAGTTGATAAAAGCAGGAGCGCCGGGGAAGGCTTTGGACTTGGACTTTCTATGGTTCGTTTTATTGTAGATATTCATGGCGGAAGTATTGCCGTAAAAAGTAAACCTGGATACGGAACTACATTTACTGTGTCATTATAAAGCAATATCATTGACCACCCCCTGATTTTTGCCAAATTTCTGCCCATTATAACACCAACATTTACATCTAACAAGACACCTGTAAAAAAAGTGTAAAGAAGTTTCTGATAGTGTTTGACCACCGCCTCTTTTCTATGTTACAATTAAGATGAACATATATATTGATATGCGATTAAGAGGAGGGCCGGATATGATTTATTTGACAATTCTCAATACAATATCTATTCTATTTTTAAGAATCGGGCGAAGGCTCTTGTCCGGTTTTCGTGGTGTGATAAAGCTGATTTTTTAAGCGTCTTTTTGTCATGTACAAAAAGACGCTTTTTTTGACCCGGAAACTCTATGAGCAAATACATTTATTAAGAATGGAGGTCACTTTATGAATAAATATTTTAAAAAATCCACAAAGAGGTCTGTTATTTCCATGCTCAGCATTGCCATTACTCTTTGCCTACTGTTTTCCCTTCTTTTTCCGGGAAAAGCTGTTAATGCAGCTCCAAGAATGAGACTGAATAAAACTGCTGTTACACTGATTCAAGGAAAAACTGTAAAACTACGAGTAATTGGAACTAAAAGGAAAGTAACATGGAAAAGCAGTAATAAAAAGATTGCAAAAGTGAATAAAAAGGGAGTTGTAAAAGCTTTAAGTCCTGGCAAATGCACCATTACTGCAAAGGTAAGAGGCAAAAAGCTAAAATGTAAAGTAACGGTAGATACCGTTGAACGAATCAAGGCGAAAAAATTATATGATCTTATACGGAAAAAAGGTAAAAAAGGTAAAGGAGAAGAAAAAAATCTAAGAACAATTTCTACAAAGTTCCGTCCTAAAGGCACAGATGATTCTATTGAAGTCCGTATTACTGCCTACCCGGAAAAAGGAAAGCTCCTTTTTAGCTATGATTACGTTCTAGATTCTCCATGGGATAGTTATCATACAGAATTAACCATGAATCTCCTGAAAAAGAAAAAAGGTACGATTTCCAGTTCTTACAGAAACCTGTATGTCGATCCTGTATATACTCATTCTGTAAATGGTACGATTTCTACCTTATATGACGGAAAGTCACAGGGGCTTTTCCTGACAGAATGTTATAATGGGGCTGATTCAGATGAGGCTTATGATGATGTAGAAACTTCTGTTCCTTATAAAGGCAAACCGAGGCCAGACGATATCATCAAAGGAATCTACCGAATAAATGATGCTTTTGCCAATTATAATATTTTACTTAAAAAATATGGATACAGCATGAAAAAGATTGGTTTTACCAAATGGAAAAATACAAATAACTAATACGGTACCGAAGTCTCTTTCCGGTATTCTGTCATATGTCATCATAATACAGTAAATGAATAATTAATTCTTCATAAATGCAAAAATGAGAGCAGCCACGATCGCTGCTCTCTTTGGAGAAGGTATTCTTGTTACACTAAATGCAACAAAACTTATAATGTATTGGGGGGGGTTACGAGTATTATAATAGCATTTCCTACCACGAAAGTGTGCATAAACATGAAGAAATTTCAAAATATTTTTTATGCATTTTTCGCAATGAAATACCCCTATTTGCCAATATTAAACTCAATCTTTTGTTCATATATAACAACTTCCTACAGTATTCAACGAAAAACACCAATTTTGTACTTGTAAAAATACTTTTTATGAAGAAAAGAAACAGCAACCAGAAATGCTGTAAATTTTATTTTGAAAGAATCTATGAAATAATTTGAGAAAAACACAAAAAAAGATGACCAGCGAACGGTCATCTTTTTGGAGAAGGTATTTTTTGTTACTTATTGGGTGTAGCAAAACTATATAATGTATTGGGGGGGTTACGAGTATTATAATAGCATTGGGTCACCCGAAAGTGTGCATAAAGTTTTAATGAATTGAAAAAAATTTTTGTGCAGATTCGTTCGAATTCTGACGACTTTTGTCATTCTGACTGAAAGACTATAAATTCTCCTCGGCTGCTTTATCATTTTTAAACAATGCTTCAAATTCTTCTCGGCTAATACGCTCTTTTTCAAGAAGTAAGTTCGCACAGGAATGAAGTACATCCATATTTTCTGTGAGGATTCTCTTCGCGTCTGTGTAGCAATCGTCAACAAGTTTCTTTACTTCTTTGTCAATGATGCTTGCGACTTCCTCGCTGAAGCTTCTGGAGTGACCGAGGTCACGTCCGAGGAATACTTCGTCTGTGTTCTCTTCGTAGTTGATAAATCCGAGTCTGTCGGACATACCGAACTTCGTAATCATACTTCTTGCGGTATCTGTTACCTGTTTGATGTCCTGAGACGCTCCTGTGGTTACATCGTCAAAGATTAATTCTTCGGCGATACGTCCGCCCATGCCGACTTTGATTTCCTGAATCATGCGGCCTTTTGTCTCAAATACGTTATCATTCTCTGGTACAGGCATTGTGTATCCTGCTGCCCCCATACCAGTAGGAATGATGGATACGGTGTATACAGGGCCTACATCTGGCAGTAAATGGAATAAGATTGCATGGCCTGCTTCATGGTAGGCTGTAATCTTACGCTCTAATTCTGGCACAAGACGGCTCTTTTTCTCAGTTCCGATTCCAACCTTAATGAAAGACTTTCTGATATCCTCCATGCGGATGAATCGTGCATTATTTCTTGCTGCATGAATCGCTGCTTCATTCATAAGGTTCTCAAGATCTGCTCCAGAGAATCCTGGTGTTGTGCGGGCAATCTGGTGTAAATCTACGTCTTCTGCAAGTGGTTTGCCTTTTACATGGACTTTAAGGATTTCTTCTCTTCCCTTTACGTCTGGTCTGCCAACTGCTACTTTACGGTCAAAACGGCCTGGTCTTAAAATAGCAGGGTCAAGAATATCTACTCGGTTTGTTGCTGCCATCACGATGATTCCTTCATTCACTCCGAAACCGTCCATTTCTACGAGGAGCTGGTTCAATGTCTGTTCTCTTTCATCATGGCCGCCGCCAAGTCCGGTACCTCTTCGTCTTGCCACCGCATCAATCTCATCAATGAAAACGATACATGGTGCATTTCTCTTTGCATCTTCAAATAAATCTCTTACACGGGAAGCTCCGACACCGACAAACATTTCCACAAAGTCGGAACCGGAAATACTGAAGAATGGCACGCCTGCTTCGCCGGAAACGGCCTTGGCAAGAAGAGTCTTACCTGTTCCTGGAGGACCTACTAAAATAACACCTTTCGGAATTCTCGCACCTACTTCAATGTATTTCTGCGGACTCTTTAAAAAGTCTACGATTTCTTTTAATTCTTCTTTTTCTTCCTGTAATCCTGCAACCTGGTCAAAACGGATATTCTGAGATTCCGGGTCCTGCATTTTTGCGCGGCTCTTTCCGAAATTCATCATCTTATTTCCGCCGCCGCCACCGCCGGAAGCACGGCTTATCATACCAAACATGAACATCATGATCACACCAATGACGATCCACGGCAAAATCATGGAAAGCCAGCCTGCATCGGATGACTTCACATCGTCTACCTGACAGGATACTTTATACTGCTGTGCCAGATCAATGACCTTATTCACGTCAGTTACATGTGCTACTTTCTTCTCTCCATCATTCAGTTTTACAATGGCAGAACCTGTAGGAACCTGTGCGTTCTGCACTACCTCTATTGACTTTACTTTATTCTTTGCAATATCGGACTCCAGTCTTTCGTAAGAATACGAACTGCTGCCGCTCCCCGACATCAGATTCTTCTCAGCAAAATAATTGCCAAACATATATACCGCTAAGAATACCACCAGTAAAATGGCAGTATTTCTCATATTTCTATTCAACATTGTCTCCTTTCTCTTCCCCGGAAGCCTGCTCTGCTCCCTCCTCAGCATCTTCTGCTGCCTCTGGTTCTACAACTCCGATAAATGGAAGATTTCTATATTTTTGTGCATAGTCAAGTCCGTATCCAATAACGAACTCATCTGGAATATCAAATCCAAGATAATCAATCTGAACTTCTACCTCTCGGCGGTCTGGTTTATTTAAAAGGGCACACAGACGGATACTCTTTGGATTTCTCTGTTTTAATACAGGGATAAGGTAGTGAAGTGTTCTTCCGGAGTCGATGATATCCTCCACGATAATTACTTCCTTGTTCTCCATTGTATCATCTAAATCCTTCTTAATACGAACGATTCCCGAACTCTCTGTCGCATCTCCATAGCTGGATACCTGCATAAAGTCCAGAGAAACCGGAACTGTAATTCTCTTTGCTAATTCGCAGGCAAAAAATACACCGCCCTTTAAAATACAAATGAGGTGAACTTCTTTTCCTGCATAATCTTTGCTGATCTGTTCACCGATTTCTTTAATCTTTGCGTCTACAGTTTCTTCTGGAATCAAAACATTAATCTTATCTGCCATTTCCGTGTCCTCCATTAAAAAATTCTCTAATTCTCTTCTTTCTCCTGCACCGATACTCTAAGCACCCGCTTTGTCTCGCTGCTTACCTTGTAAAACTCGCTGATGCGTCCTCCGATTATCCACATAATATGGGAACCATCTGCCAGCAGAAGCTGCCCGTCTCTGTCCGAAGCAGGAATTTTCGTATCAATAAAATAGCGTCCCAGTGATTTACGCCGTCCTTCTTTATCCATAATAAAATAATCGCCGGTATCTCTGGTTCTTAAACAGGGTTTACATTTCATTTTATCATAATCAAAGTATTTCACACAATCCTTTTTTGCAACTTTCCCGCCATTCCACGGTAAAATGGAAAAATGGATTGTAAATTTTTGCAATAATGTCTCATTTGACAATACTATCGTTTCTTCTGCCTTTGATTCTTCTGATTCGGCAGTCAGCTGCAAATATACTGGCTGCATTTTATCTTCTGAATGATTACCACATTTTTTATTTTTTTTATTTAAATTCTCTAAATTCTGTTCATCACTCTTTTGTTGCCCATCTTTTTGTTTATTTTTATCTGAAAATGTTACATCAGTCGACAACTTCATTAATAAAAGTCCATCCCGCACTCGCTTTGCAAGCACCCCATACGGACAATTCTGCTGCTTACCTTCCTTATTTGCCATCAGTGCAAGCATCTGTTCCACATGAACGAGGGAAATGTCTTTTCGGTGTCCCGATATTTCAAAAAGCATCCGTCTCATCATTTCCTTTTGTTCAAAAAGACTCATCACAGAAAATGTTTTCTCTGCCAAAAACAGCTCTCCCTGTTCATTTGTTATTACATTTTCATTATATAATTTTTCCATTTGCGGGGTAACATATGCTAAAAGCTCCTGCATCTGCATTCCAAGCTCGCTGATATGTGCCGCTGCCTTTTGATTGACATGTTCCATCTCCGGCAAAATGCGGTGACGGATATAATTGCGGCTGTATTCTTCATTCGTATTCGTGCTGTCATCGACATAATTCTGCCCGATATTTTGAAGAATATCCATGATTTCTTCCCTGCTTAAACAGAGAAATGGACGGATAATCTTTCCATTGACCGGCAAAATGCCCGCCATTCCCTGCGGTCCAGTCCCTCGCAGCATCCGAAATAAAATCGTTTCCGCCGCATCATTTTGATGATGCGCCACCGCAATCTTTCCACAATGATACTCTTTCGCATATTTTTCGAAACACTCATAGCGGGCGATTCTGCCCGCCTCTTCCTCAGAACATTTTTTCTGCCGGCTCTCCTCTTTTATATTACGGTACTCCACATTTAGCGAGAGGTTCCACTTGTGGCAGAAATCCTGCACGAACTCTTCATCACGCTTTGCCTCCTCACCACGAAGCATGTGATTAATATGTACTGCGTACAATTTTAAAGAAAGAGCCTCCCTCCTTGCAAGAAAATATCTCGCAAGACAAACGGAATCCGCTCCTCCGGAAATCCCAAGTAAAATCGAGTCTCCCTCCTGTACCATTTTCCATTTTTTCAAGAAAGAATCTACTCTCTCCCAATGTTTATCCCACATTTTTGTGTTCCTTTCTCCCAGATAGCAGCTACCAGCACCGTTCGGTCATCGTCATAACCGTCCTCTAACACCGGAACTGCTTCTATCAATTCATTTGCAAAAACCTGTGCATTATTTGTCTTTATCTTTCCAATCAGGCTTTCCATACGAAATGAAATCTCTGGCATATTTTCAAATTCCAGCATTCCATCTGATACCATGATTACCATATCTCCATCATATAGCTTTTTATATTTCAAGTCAAACTGCTGTCCAATTCGGCATCCTGGAGGAAGCGCAGCTGGCATAATCCTCTCTACTGAATTTTTATGCCGGATAAATGTAGCCATTCCCCCTGCCTTTAACAATTTTAATATCCCTGTTTTTAATGAAATAACCGCCGCATCTATCGTAGAAAATGCTCCCTTATCCTGAAATAAAAGAGCATCCTGTATCATTTCCAGTGCAAACTCTTCTGAAATTCCTGCTTCAAGCAAATCTTCCAATGTCTCAATCAATCTCCGGCTATCCTCATTCGCTTTTTTTCCAGTACCCATTCCATCTGACAAAAGCATGACTGCTCTTTTTCTTCCAAAATTAGTAAATGAAAATGTATCTCCACAAACATCTTCTCCTTTTTTATTACAACATCTTTGTCCAAAAACGACATGAAAACCATTCTCCTCTATAAAAGAAATCCTGTTCTTTCCCGGCCTAAGCCATGTTGTTTCCATGTTCCTGTAAAAATTCCTCTTGTAATATGTATCCAGACATTTTCTTACCAGTTCTGCTTTCTTTGTCCCCAAAAGAGGCTGCACCTGTACCGTCACCTGAAGCAATCCACTTCCATCTTTATATTCTTTTCCCTTTATAAAATGAATTCCTTTTCTGAAAAAAAGCGTTTTCAATGCCATCTTTTTTCGTCCACAGATTTCTTCACCTTTTTGCATATTTACCCGGCACTCCCGAAGAAAAAGGCGCTGTTCATCTAACTGCCGGCACATAACCTGTTTTATCTCATCATACCTTTGTTCCCAGTATATGTTTTGATAAATGAGACGATATAACCATGATATTTCTTCCATAAATGGCTGAAAAAAAACACAATTCCTGCGAAATTCTGAGGATGCCATCCGCCCGTCTACCCCAGAACACTGGTAAGCCTGCTCCAATATCGAAGCAATTTCTCCAATCGTTTCTTTTTGTCTGCTTCCATAACATTCTCTATATTTAGGACATTTGCGGCATACATCCTGCATGATTGACTGACACAAAAAATCCATGTCATTACCCAGCACATCTTTTTTCTCTATTTTCATCAGTTCAATCAATCTGGAAAGTCCCTCTTCAAAAAGAAGCAGGCGCTGTATGGCATCCTGCTCGTTATAACTTCTGTTATGCATAATACCTTCCCTCCACAATACGATTTCAGAATCATTATAGTTGATTCTTCGAAACAGATATGTCGATTGGTGGCAACGCCGACGAAAAGCTGAGGCTTCTGGTTATCGCTGGCAAAGGAGACGCTCTCAGGGAATATAATAGTCCATATTTGTGACTTTCGTCGCGGCGTGTTGAATACTCGCT
>OLOW01000820.1_pt1 | contig 21379 bp, 16 predicted proteins | sample 1672801 | NCBI WGS metagenome assembly OLOW01 (sample SAMEA3136725, study PRJEB25190) | human gut metagenome | biome: human gut; feature: human-associated habitat; material: faeces | place: Austria | collected 2013 | reverse complement strand
CTGGCTGTGTTTTACTCGGAGAAAATAAAGTAATAGGTAAGGTAATTAATAGTAGTCAGAGATTTTGAAAATGGTAACAATAAAGAACCATTTTCGTGATCTGTTGATAAATATAGAATTTAACATACTGAGTTTTCTTTGTGATGTGATAGATTACTTTGATAAGGCTGTCAAAACATTACTCAAACTCAATTTCTTCGACTACCTATCAGATGAGTTTAGCCTAAGTCAAATGCAAACGATTATTCTGTCTATCATGAGCCTTGCACTTGTTTTTGGAGCGTGTGCTCTCGTGATATTCAGAAATAAGATCAAAGTGTCTGATTTTTTGATGAGTATTTTGGTCTCAACTATACTGCTTGTGGCTTTTCCGGCATTCATATCTTCTTGCAACTCACTTCGCAGCAAAGGTATAACAACAGCACAGAACATAAAGATCAATGATCAATCTGAACAAACAACGGTCGACAAAGACGGCACAGTCACTGTCGGAACATTGGGCAAGGATCTTCTGGCGTCGGGAATATATGACGTTGAAAACAGCGTTGATAATAAGAAGATGATGACTTACCTCGATACTGTGGGCAGTTCAGGAAATGTAAAGGACATTCAGATAACAGGTGGAATTGAGCCTGACGATAGCAAGTCTTGGACTACCCGTTATCTTACAGATATACATGACGTATATCCTAAGCAGAAAAAGTACAATAGTCTAACCACAGAGAATATGATGTCCCTTTTAGGACTTGAAAATGAATATAATGTTCTAAAGAATGCAAATGGAGAGCTTATACTCAGTGCAGATTATGGTGCAAATATGCAGGTATACTGTTCTGTATACAGCACATCAGGCTCAATATACGGAAGCGTTCTGTCTGAAAAAGATTATGAAACATTTTTGTCAGCTTCTATTGGTGACGCTTGTCCTTATGGTGCTACACTTGGAGATCTGCATTATCCAGACGGCAGCAGGATAACAAATGTCATTAACTATAATACATATCTTCGTGACCTTATAGCAAACCACCCTGCTGTAGCTGCCGCAGGCAAAACGCAGGAGGTAGGAGCAAACGCACATACTGTTGAGGAAGCACTTGACATTATCAAAGATGATGTTATAAGGGAGCTTAACATAGTGGCAAATACAAATACCGCCAAAGATGCAGAACCAGTAAATGCAGAATATCAATCTTTTCCTCTTTTTGACGAGGAAGATTATGATGATCTTAATTCGGTAGAGCAGATCATACGCAGAAATATAACCAGCGGCTACACGGTTGACTGTTTATATTATTATCATATCGACTTCTGGTCAACGTTAGTACTAATGATAGCAGTAACTATTTGTCTTATTTTTAGTGGAATAAAAATAGCAACTACCCTTTTTGAGATAATGTTCTCACAGCTCATAACGCCTTTTATAATAGCGACAGACCTTAATGGTTCAGGACGTGCTAAAAAGGCGATTCAGAATATGCTGCTTTCAAATATTATTCTTATGATAGTTGTAATACTTTTAAGAATATATATTGCAGTTATATGGGGCGTAAAATCTTCTGATTATGGAGATAATTTTGCCGTAATGCTTATAGTCATAATCGCAGGAGCAAAATTTGTTATAGACGGACCGGAGATACTAACAAAGCTGTTCGGCATTGACGCAGGCGTTAAGTCAGGTGCAGCCACAATGATGGCAATAAATCAATCAATGCAAATGGGCAGTTATGCCACAATGGGACTTGCTCGTACAGGCAGCACAGTTATTCACGGTGCAGGAAGTGTTGCAAAGCATACCGCAAGCAGTGCAGCAGGTGCAGCCAAAGGCTTTGCAGGAGGAATTTACGGCGGCGTACAAGGAGGCTCAACTGTACCTGGAAAGATAGGAAAAGCCATAGGCGGTGCATCAGCCGGTACTGTTGTAGGAGCTGTCGGAGGTGCTTTCGGACACACTGACGCAGGAGCAAAGTTTGGTTATACTGTAGCCAATCCAAGTACGATAAAAGACAGAATCAGTTCTGCCAAGGATAATTTCATATCAGGGATCAAAGAGTCAGTAGGCGAAGGTTTCTCAGGTGGTCATTCCACAAGAGGAGCAGACGGCAAGGACGGTACAAATGGTGTAAATGGAATGAATGGGGCAAAGGGCGACACTGGTGTGCAAGGCATAGATGGAAAAGACGGAGCAAGTGGAAATGATGCAAAGAACAATAACAACAGCACAACTCAGACAGTTCGTGGCAGCGGCTTTAACGTTCCGACATCATCAGGTGAAAATAGCAACAATGCCACTAGCAAGAGCGGCAACGGTTTGAATATTCCAAATCCTGCAAGCAGCAATACCGCCAGTGCAGGAAACGGCGGCAGCTGCTCTGACGCTCCAAAACCGACAAACAGCAGCAACAGCAGTGAGCCGAATAATAACAGCGGCAGCGGCTTCAATAAGGAAGGAGAAAACTAAGCTATGGGAGTAGTACCGAAAAAAACTAAAGCGGAGCAGCGTATATTTAGACACATAAACCTTACCAAAATAGTTGGCTTTATAGTTACTCTTTTGGTAGCCTCGCAGTTATCGGGAATGTTGGTCAGCTCTAAGCTGGGCATTCCTTTTATCATATTCTGTGGCGCAGTGTTTATTATTATGAGCGGCAAAAGCCCCTCTGACCCCTGCAAATGCTTTGCAGAGGCTTGGCTTGAATGGCTCAGCTATCTTATGACAAATAAAACGCTGCATAAGCACAAGGAAGGAGAACAAAATAATGAAAAAGAGATCATCAACATTGAAAAGTAAAACCGAAACTTCCAAAGGCTTTGCGAGAGAAAAAAAGACCAAAAAGCTGAAAGATGATCCGTCAAGCATAATGTCACGTCTGTCATTTGAAAGCATACATAACGGAATAGTCGAGCTGAAAGTAAAAGGCAAGCCGCTCAAAATGGGCGTGCTTGCAGTATCGGGAATGGATATATTTGACCTTAATGACTATGACCGCAACACTGTTTTCAATAATTTTGCGAAAGCAACATTATCCATAGGCACAGGTCACAAGTATGTTTTCACATCAAAAACGCCATATCTTGCTAATCAAAAAGCTTTTATAAAATACAAAAGTCAGCAGAGCATAAACAGATATTCCGAATATCTGCTCAATGAACAGTACGAGCTGTTTGACAGCTTTGAGAGCAGCCATTTTGACAGAATGGCGTATCTTTTCATATACTCCGATGACGAGAAGAAAATCTATAACGGTGCACAACGTTTTATCAGCCATATGCGAGATATAGACGTATCGTGGTGTTCCGATGATGAAATAATCGTCACGCTTAACAAGCTTATCTGTCTGAATACAGAAAATCAGCAGCTATCTGAAAAAGGCAGCCTGAATGAGATCATTTTACCTGAGAAGATAACTTTTCGACCTAATTACTACAAAGTAAATGATGTATATGCACAGACGATAGTTGTTTATGATTATGCAGCGGAAATCGATGACCTCAAGCTGGCTCAAATGGTAATACAATCTGATGATACCATAGTATGGGATATAAGCATATCTGAAAAGGATAAAGTCATAGATGAGATAAGTGCATCCCTGCGTGAGTTAGAGTCACGAGGAGGAATTATTCAAGATGCTGCCGATAAGATAGATACAAATACCGAGTATCAAAAGCTTGAGATCATTTATCAGAACATAAAAAACGGCAATGAGCAGATATATTATGTTACGCTCAGGTACATTCTGAAAGACGCCTCACTTAGCTCCTTGAGCAAGCGTTCAAAAGAGCTAATCCATGAGCTGCAGCTCAGTGGTCTGTCTGCGTATATACCGACAAATACCACACAGCATGAGTTTCTTTCTGTTATCGATGATAAAAGCAACACTATTCAGACACCGTTTCCTGTTTTTGATACACTGTCAAGGCAGTTTCCTTTCTATTATCAGTCACATATCGATGATACAGGACTTTTCTTTGGATTCACGGAAACAGGCGGTTTGAATATTCTAAACACGTTTAAAAGGACAAAGACCCGTAACTCATTCGATCTGCTTGCGTTTGGTCTGAAGGGCGGCGGAAAATCAGTTACTTTCAAATCAATGCTTGAGGATCAGCTGCTTTTGGGCAATAAAGTAATGGTACTCGATATCGAAAGTGAATATCAGCCTATGGCTAAAGTTTACGGCGGACAGACAATAAAAATCAACAGCAGCTCAAAAATAAATCCCCTTCAAATATGCAAGGTAGTCGATGCAAGAGTTGATGATGAAATCTCACCTGAGGACGAGGCAAGAGAGAATTTTGCCACAGAGATGTCACGAATACGCACATTTATGTCTATGTATATACCTGAAATAGATATGTATACTATGGAAATCTTCATGGATCTTGTGACAGAATGTCTATCTGACAAGGGCATTTTCCCCGAAACAGATATAACACTTTTAGAGCCTGATAAGTTTCCCTGCTTTACCGATGTGAACAACAAAGTCACTGAAAAGCTGTCACAAACGGATTCACTGCCTAAAAGAAAATATGACGCATACTGCAATATACAAGTATACATAAAGCAGCTTTGTGGCAAGGGTGCATACGCCGGTATGTTTGACGGAGTAACGAACATTGATGTAAAAAGCAACGATCTTATCATCTTCGATGTTAAGAGCATCAGTGAAATGGCTGACAATGTTTATAACGCACAGTTGTTCAACATACTCACTATAATGTGGGCTACCATATGCAAAAACATAGGATATAATCAAAACGTTATCAATCCATGGGATATGCGAAACGTTGTGTGCCTTATCGATGAAGCACACCGTTTCATTTCCGTAAAATACCCTCAGGTAACGGAATTTATAGAAAAACTATGCCGCCGTACGCGAAAATATTTTGCAGGTTTATGGTTCGCAACACAGTCGATACTTGACTTTATTCCAGACGGAAATCTTGCGGCAGCTGGCTCGATCAAGGTTATTTTCTCACTTGTCCAGTACAAAATGATACTCAAACAATCACCGGAAAGCATTGAAATTCTTCATCAAGCCTTTCCACGTTTTTCATATGCAGAGCTCAGAGAAAGCACAGCATTTGAACCGGGACAAATGCTTTTGTCGTTGGACTCGGACAGAGATAAGCTCCATTGCAGAAGAATAGTCGGAGCAAGACAGCTATTGTATATGGGCAATGCTCAGGACAGGATCGAGATCATACACAACTGCTTTTCGCATTATTATAATGAGCACACTAAGCAGGAATACGGTCTTATGCTGAGAAAAATGGACGCTGATTATTTCAGAAAATGCTTTCTTGCAGAAACATATTCTTACCTAAAAATCGAACAGCACATAAGCCAATATATCGACACTGTTATCATTCAAATGGTTGATAATCTTATAAAAGAACTTCTTCAGGCAGCTGGAACGGAGGCGACAAAATGAAAGTAGTAAGTCCAAAAGCGAGCAGTAAGATATATAAGATATTCACTATTGTTACTGCTGTTCTGGCTGTTTTGTTTCTCACATCCAACAGTTGGATAGCCTCACTTACATACAAAAGCAAAAGCAACGGCTATAACAAAACAATGTCACTTAACGGCTATAATATCAAGGTGACAGATGCAGCGTATTACGACAATGTATGCGAATTTGTCATAAAGTGCCGCCTTTCAGGTTCTGACACTGGAGCTACATATCCTGAGGTTACGGCTGTAAATTTTGACGATGACCTTACAGATCATAAGTTCACATCAGGCAATAAGTATGATGATTATTCAAGAAAGATCACAGTAAAAAATCCGCCGTCGAATTTCAAAATAATGCGTGTGGTTATTAAAACTTCTACGCCTGACACAAAATATGATGACGCATATGACGAGTTTGGTGAGAAGATACCGGCGCACACCGAAAAAGGGAAAACTATCACACTTAGAGTAACTATAGACAGAAAAGATATGCAGACCCACGCCGTGAAAATAGTTCCGGGGTACTCTGAGGAAAGCTCAAATGCGAACACAACAAGCAGTTTATACAACTCTGAAACATCTAAAATCACGAGCCAACAAGCTGTAGCAGTGACAACACAAGCTACAGCAACAACCACACATGATCTGAGTGAAAAGGCTGCCGAAGCATCTCAAACGAGCAGGACTACCACGGAGAAACGACAGCCTGCAACAGCAGAAATGAACACGCAGCCTGCCGAAACAAGGGATTACAATGAGCCTGCATATGCGCCGCCGCAGACCACCGGCACGACACATAAAGAGCCTGCATATGCACCACCGCAAACCACAGCAGCAACACATAATGAGCCTGCACAAGCTGAAACCACCACAACACAGGCAAGGGTATATTCCATAAAACTCACAACAGAATTTGAGTACAATGACGTTCAGATCAAGATAGGCGAGCACACTCAGCTTCGTGCAGAAGTCAAACCCGATAACGCCGTAAATAAAAACGTAAAATGGGAAAGCAACCGTCCAGACATAGCAACAGTCGACAGTAATGGAAGGGTCACAGCAGTTGCAAAAGGCAAAGCTATCATATCCGCAGTAACAGAAGATAAGGGCTTGCAGGCAAGCTGTATGGTGACCGTCAAGGAATAGAAAAGAGGTAATAAAAATGCTATTTAACAACTCGTCAAATAAAATAAGAATCATAGGATTCTTAGTTTCAGAAGTAAAAATCATCAATGCCTATGCAATAGAATTTCTTATAGCCGTACCGAGAAAAGTCAAAAAAGGAGAGCAAGGATTTAATGATGTTTTCACTGTATATGCCAACGAGGCAAGCACGATCTCCTTTGCAAAAAATCATTTGCACAAAGGCTGTGTAGTAGTTGTAAGGGGAGAATTGAGAACCTTTACGGACAAATCAGTGAAGATATGCAGCAGTGATATAACCATTTCGTCACAGAACAAGTGAGGTGAAAACGTTGGAGAATATTCTTTTTGAATACCCGGTACGAGAAGAAAACAGTTCATTAGATGAAGAATTTCAGGTGTTAAAAAAGCAGCTAACGAAGCTTAAATATGCCGTGATGATATCATCTTTTTGTGCATTGACAATGTATTTTTTATCTGCATTTTTTGCAAAAGCAGAACTGATTTTTTATTTTCTGACAGCACTTTTTGTGTTTATCGCAATGATAACAGGCAAGATTTTTGTGCGGTATCCTAAGCATCTTTTGCACATAAAAGCTACAGAAAATGAACTGCAGCTTGCTTACTATAAAGACAAAAAAAGCACACACACCTTTGCATATAGTGAAATAGAAGAAATACATTTTGCAGATAAAAGTTATACGGCTGTCTGTATTAAACGTGAGGGCAGAAAGCCGATATTGTTCGAGCTGAATAAGGATACACCTGAGCAGGGCTTTTTCCTTTTTACTATTCAGAAAATACTGCCTGCTGTTTGCAAAACAAACAGCAAAGAGATAGTAAAAAAATATGGTGATGAAGATGATTATTACAACAGAATTTACGAGGGGAATAATTAAAAATGGATATAAAAATAAGAAATATCTCTCCACAGGTCATAAGCGAGATAGACAAAATAGCCAAACAAGAGGGTGTTTCGCAAAACACCCTTTATAATAAAATCATTTCTGACTATGTCAAATGCAATGACGATTTTGTTATAAACATACTTCCTGCTATCGTTCGCTCGCTTGTAAACAGCGAGCTTGAACGCTTATCTGAGGGAGCAAAAACAACGATAAATAATGTGTATATTGCAGCACAAAAAATGATGAAAACAACAGAAAAAATTGATAATCTGCTTACAGAAACGCTTAAAAATTCAACAGAAAACTCAATTACAAATGATGAAATTTTGAGAATACTCGAAATTTCAGACAAAGATAATTCATAAATAGGGCGGTTTTGTTTACACAACAGAAATATATACAGATTATTACAGTGGCAAAAGTATATACTTTGGATATATTCTTACATAATAAGGGATATTTAATATATCCAAAAGATATATCGACCAAAAAAGCGGATATAAAAAGGATATATAATTGAAATGTCTACCAAAAAACGTATATCAAAAAGATATACTTATAAGTTGCATGGGGGTCATGGCAGCACACTTTAAACCTCGGTTTTACCGAGGTTTACAAACGGCGTGGGGGTCACGCCTTTATGCTCTTGAGCAACCGATTTTAACTTAGAGTAATAGAAATTAAATTCAAAATCAGAAAAGGACTGATAAAAATGCCTGTAAAAAAATTAATTACACTTACAGAGGAAAATTTTCAAAAACTGCAAGAGATACAACGCTTGCGAGGAATTACAACAACGAGCGGCTGCGTGACGGCATTGATAAATGACGCATACAATAGTGACCACGATAAAACCGCCGATGATACACAGCTGAGAGAGATCGCAGCAAGTGTAGATAAGCTGCTGATGATCGCACGAGAAAGCGAGAGTATGATATATCAGGAGCGTGACGGAATCAACACACTCCTGCATTTTTACGAGGTGCAGGAATACCAATCGGCAGACAAGCGACTGACAGACAGCAAGCCCCACGATGTGCTTAATAAGTCTGCTGAAAATTATCAGCAACTTGTGCACCGGCGATCACTCGACAAAGGTGTTTCGGCACTGCAGGATCAAGGCAATGAGGAGAATGACACTGAATGACCCCAAATATATTTCATAAATGCAAATTCGTGTACAGCTGGCGTATAAGCGGTGACGGCGGCACTGTGCTGTTTGACTTTCTCAGTTATATGCTGCGTCCAGAGGCGTTCGAGCCCAGCAAGCACGCTGATGAAATGGAATATGTATATTCGGAGTTCATACCAAACGAAAAGAGTCAGGCGAAGGATATAAAAAAAGAACGATCCTATGGAGCGTTTACAAGCACTAAAGATAATTTGACCGCCGCTGATCTGGATAAGATACGGCAGCAGGAACGAGCAAGCCGTTCAGAGGGCTGCCCTAAGTATGCAGGTGTTATATCATTTAATAATGCATATCTGCGAAAAAATGGTTTCATTGTAGGGAATCAGCTAGACAGACAAGCACTTGTGGACGCTGCACGAAAAGGCATTAACGCTATGATAGATAAGACACAAAAGCTTGACGCAAGCAACTGTTACTGGGTAGGTGCGATCCATGTAAACACAGGCAACGTACACATACACTATCAGCTTGTGGAATATCACCGGCTTGAAGACAGACGCATTACATACAAGAACAGAGGTCAGGACAATTTTGAGCAGGAAGCATTAGACGAACTAAGAAGAGTAATGACACACTGCATTGACAAGAGCATAGCAGCACAAGAGCTTACAAGATTTCAAAGAGATGTACTTACTCCGAGCATCAAAAGTGAATTTGCAGGAAGTATTCAAAAAATAAACGCACTTATCGACAAGATTCCTGATGACCTAAAAAACAGCGGCAATCAGTGGTGGTATGCAAAACAAAGTGAACCCATAAAAAACGAAATTCAGAGCTGCATACGGTCTGTAATATCTGAAAATCCCACATTAAGTATTATGTTCGACACATATCTCCATAAGCTTGACGAAATACAAGCAACGTTGTTTCGCAAAAGGTACGGACAAAATTCAAGGTGGGCAAATTATAAAGAAAACGAGCTTAATGGCAAAAACGGAGACGGCAAAGACGGATTTTATTCACGAGTCGGCAATTCGTTTCTGAACATCTGCCGAGAATACTATATGACAAAGGACAAGAACATACAGATCGACAACAACATCCCAGAGCCGAAAACGTATCTGTCTGAAAAAGAAAGCGAAGGCTTTTCTGAGAAAAATGAGCCTGACTACAACAACGGTATTTCCTCGCAGAAATCAAAAGTGTATCTGTCTGAAAATAAAAAAGATGATTTAGAGGATGCTATGCCTTATGACTCTTTAGAAAACTCTGATATCCCTGATGATTTGGAAATGTACCTATCTTCAAGAAATTATGATGAGTTGTATGAACCAAATGCTCCTGACTACAGCACGGATATTTTTCCGCAAGAGCCTGAAGCGTATCTGTCTGAAAATGATAAAAGCGATCAGGCAGTGGAACGTCTACGCATAGATTGGAGCAAGAACTATAAGCTTGCCCTCGACTATATGTACGGAAATGAACAGAACAAATCAGCAGTCATAAAGAAAGACCCCGAAAAAGCTTTTGAAATACTCTCAATAGAAAGCAAAAGCGGAAATATTATCGCAACATATGACATAGGCAAGCTTTATGACAGCCAAATGCTAAAATCCAATGACGGCGATACATTAAGTCAGCAATATTACAGCAAAGCCTTTGAAGATTTTCACAAGCTGCTGTCCATAGTAAGCATGAGTGATGACAAACGTGATAATTGGACAAAATCCTATCTCAACTATCGTATAGGTAAAATGTACGAATATGGGCTTGGCGTTACTCAAGACTATAACTCAGCCATAGAGCATTATAAGCTGTCTGAAAACAAATATGCTTATTTTGCTCTCGGAAACATATACAAATACGGCTCTGGTGTTGAAACAGACTATGCCAAAGCATTTGACTATTATATGCGATCACTAAGCAGCAAAGGCGGAATGCCCTTCGCAAGTTATGCCGTAGGACAAGCTTATGAACTGGGACAAGGAGTAGAAAAAGACCTATCAAGTGCGCATGATTTTTACGCTGAAGCTTTAACAGGTTTAGAGAAAGTATTCACTAAAAACCATGACGATACTATCAGCTACAAGATAGGTATGATGTATCTGAATGGCAAAGGAACGGATATAGACCTTGAATATGCTGAAAAATATCTGCTGCTCTCGGCGGACTCCAATAACTATAAAGCACAATATATGCTCGGTAAGCTCTATCAGAGCGACAACAAAAAAGATCTTCAAAAGGCTGAAAAAGTCCTGATAAAGGGTGCTGAAAACGCACAGGATAAAACAGGATTGTGTGAATATAGTCTTGGCAAGCTGTATCTTTCACAAGAGAGATATGACAAGGCGGCATCATACTTGGAACGTTCAGCAGCAAAAGATAATTACTATGCAGCATACACTCTCGGAAAACTCTATCAGGAGCAATTCAATGACAATGCTCTTGCAGAAAAGCACCTCATGCACGCTGCTGAGCATAAGGATGATGTTATGGGAATAGCAGCGTACCGCCTTGGTAAATTGTATCTTTCATTTCAGGAAAAAAGAAAAGCATTGCAGTATTTCATCAAAGCCGCAGACAAGGATAATACATACGGAATGTATGCTGCAGGGAAAATTCTTCTTGATAGCAGAAAATCAACAGAAGTTTCAAAAGGAATACGCTACCTTTCATCAGCCGCCGATAAGGAATTTGAGCCTGCGATATACACTCTAGGCAAATACTATAGCTCATTCAATAATACAAAAGCTAAAGAATACCTTAAGCGTTCTGCGTTTGAATACAACGATCCAAATGCACAGTATATTCTTGGAAAAGTGTATCTGTCTGAAAATAAAAACGAAATGGCTGAAAAGTGCTTCCGTCAGTGCGCTTTAAACGGCAACAACAGTGGACAGCTCGCTTATGGTTTAATGCTGCTTCGTGACGGTCAAAAGAAAGCAGCATATCAATGGCTGAGAAAGTCAGCACGCTCAGGCAATGACATTGCTAAAAAGATAATAAGCGGTAAAAAAGCGGATATACCATTTGAGTTCAGACTTGCAGGCTGTATGCAGGCGCAGAGGACACTTCTTCATAAATCATCAAGTATGCTGCGCAACGCCCTTAAATCTGAGGAAGCAAAAACCGCACGTCTTATGAGAGAATTTGAGATCGAGCAGGAAATGGCGAAAGCAAAAGAACAATATCATAGCATATAAAGGGGAACTAATATGGATCTTGAAAAACTTAAGCGCATAAAAAATCTTATCATCGCAAAAATACTTTTTGTATTTGGTTGGATCTATGATCTTGCTATGCGTATTTTAAATGCGGTGAATAAAACACCTATTGAAAAAGACAAAGACCGCCGAAATATCAGAATAAAACAATTTGCAATAGCTACATCGATACTATATGTGATCTTTAACAGCATTTTCATCTATGTTATAAAGTCATTGAGAAGTATAAGCACCGTCAATGGCAGTGCAGATTATTCAAAAACGCACTTTATGCCGTGGAATATCATTGTTCCACCCGGATTTATGATGTTCATTTTTGAGCTGATTCTTTCTCTTATAGTTGGTCTGGGAATAACGGTAAAACTGCATACACTCTACCGAATGAAAAATGACAGCAAGAACGTTAAGGGTGACAACAAGTTTATGGAGGACAACGAACTGTTAGATCATTTTCTGGCAGTGCCTATGGATAACATCACTTCAGCAGAAAAGGCAGGAATGCTCATAGGAGAAAGCAACGGCGTCTACTACATCGAACCGGGCACATACAACACAATGACCGTAGGTGCTCCACGTTCCGGCAAGGGTGAATGCTACGTGCTGCCAAGCCTGAGGCTTATGGCGAATGCAAAAGAAAAGCCCTCTGTTATCGTTAATGATATGAAAGGCGAGCTGCTTGAACTGACCTATAAGGAATTTGCCAGAAACGGCTACAAGATAGTTACTCTTAACCTTATCGATACTGACCGTTCGGACTGTTGGAACCCTCTTCAGCTTATTATTGACGAGTACCTCACAGCTAAACACGGCAACAATGACTTGTCGCAGACTTCAAAGCTCGTCAGCTCATTCGCTCACTGCCTTACAGACGATACCCAGAGCGAGGCTATATGGACAGACTCCGCAAGGTCGCTGCTCAGTGCCCTCATATACTATTTCTTAGATAAAGGCTATGAGAAAAATGATATGTCCTGCGTTAATATGTTCAGTATCACAACATTCTTTACTGAATTTGGAATTTACAATACTGTTATTGAGGACGAAAGCGGTAACAAAAAAGAAGTCAACGCACTTGATGAACTGTTCAATGCGCTGCCTGTGGGCTGTCTTGCAAGAACATCCTATTCAACGTCAAAGTTCTCCCAGGGTGATACACGTTCTTCAATATACACTGTTCTCTCCGCAGACCTTGAGATATTCATGACGGATATGGGTGTTCAAAAGCTGACATCTAAAAATGAAATAAACTTTGCTGACCTTATCAATGAAGATCAGCCTTGCATAATATATATGCTCGTTCCATATGAGGAAAAATCACGATACGTTATCGCCTCGATGTTCGCAGATCAGTCATTTTTGTACCTCGCAAAACAGGCAAGAAAGTATCCGGACGGAAAGCTGCCAAGGAAAATAGAGTATATGTATGACGAGTTCGGACAAATGACTAAGCTGCCTGATCTCAGCAGTAAAATGAATGCCTCACCCGGTGCTAACATTCTTTTCAATCTATTTCTTCAGGACTACGGACAGCTTAAGAAATATGAAAAAGAAGAAGATGGCATAAAAGGCGGCTGTAACATTCAGATATACATATTATCTCTTAATGGTAATACAAACAAAGCGTTTTCTGAAATGATAGGAAATGAAACAGTAAACTATTTGACCTTCAGCGGAAGCCTGTATGGATTTTTAGATCACCAAGGTGAACGAGTTGACAGCAAGGCGCTGCTCGATACAACACAGCTCTCAAAGCTGCCGTTCGGCACTGCTATTGTCAAAAAAATGCGATGTGAACCAATAAAGACCAATATTACACCATATCATCTGCTAACTAACAAAATGCCACGCATACCTATAGACGAACTGCCGATAAAATCACGCAACATTGACCTTTCCGCAGCAATGTATCCATATGACGAGCTTTGGGACAGTCTGGGCGTAATAGGTTATCAATACAGATTAGACAGCCTCAAAAAGACTGCTGAACGTGCTATGAATGACTACTATATGCAGCTAGGCAAGATAGATCAAATAAAGTCAGACGGCAGCACTGTGTCCGAAAGTATGTATAAGGCTGCACTTGAACTTGAGAAAAATGCCGGTGCGGCTCAACGGCAAGTCATAGAATATCAGCAACAGGTACAAAAGCTCAATGAGTTTCGTGCAAACGAGGCACGAAAGATCTTTGCAGAGGCATATGGAACAAGCGGCTCAGACGAAGAAGATGATTACACCGATCAGGACGAGCTCTATTTCCCAGGAGAATACCCGGACGATGGTCCGTATGTCGATATCACTGCCCTGCTATATAAGATCAACGGACTTGTAGGCAGCGAGCTTGGAGGATTTCTTTCAGATCAGAACTATGCCGCTGCAAGGGGCTACATAAAGAAAATACAGAAACGTCCTGATATACGCAGCAATTTTGTTGCCGATGAATGGACGGCACTGGAACAATACATAAATAACGAGGAATTGAAAAATGCGAATACCTAACAGCTTTGTTACACGTTTTACACAGGCATCAGACTTGAAGCTTGCCTGTGTATTCTATAGTCTTATCCACAAGAATACAAAAAGAAATCTGCTTGGCTATGAGATCACAGTCAAGCAGACAACTCTTGTGTCACTATGCGGTTTTTCGGTATCCACTGTCAAGCGTGCGGTAAGCTCACTGCTCAAGAGTGGGTTTATCAAGTCCCAGAAGCGCCAGACAAATGCTCCCGGCAAGCTCGGAACATATACATACACTATTGATGCCGTATCTACAGCTTCTAAATATTTCACCATGGATAAAAAGCTCATAAGCAGACTGAACGGAAATGAATTCAGAGTTTATGCAGTGTGCTGTAAGCTGGCTGACAGCTCGCACAAGAGCTTTTTCCAAAGTTATAATGATCTATCTAAGCTTCTTGGCATGAGCCGTCAGGACGTTCTCAGGACGATAGAAAAGCTTGTAAAAGGCAAATTCATTCGTAAGAAGAAAATCAGAACTCGTGTAGGTGATTTTACAGACAACACATATACTGTCTGCATATATGTTCATCACAGCAGAATAAAAAAAGCCTCCCGCCGCTCGAGCAGGAGGCAGAGCATTCATTGCTTTACAATGAACACACCCATTAAAAACACAAGTTCATTGTATAACAAAAAATCGGGTTTGTCAATAGGTTTTAAGAAAAAAATACGGCTTTCGGAGATTTTTTTCTTAAAAAGGGGTAGTGGGTAAAATGAACTGTCTATAACTGACCCATTCTTGATTATCTGTCTGAAATCAAATAATTGATTTTGGTTTATATACTTAGTTATTATCAAAGTTATTGATGAGTATTTGTTTTTTTATGTGAAATTCGCTTTTTTCTTTCAGACAGATATCAATTCAAGCTGTCAAAATGCCTGTTTTTGTAATATAATTAATTTATTATATCAAAAAAAGGGGATCATTATGACTATCGAAGAACTAATTGACGAAAAAACAAAACTTGAAAAACTTGTAATACAGCTTGCAGAAGAAAACCAACAGCTTAAGGACAAGTTGTCGGCTAAAAAAGCTAGTGACACTCCGTTCGCCGATCTGCTTGAAACGTGGCTGCACAACAAAAAAATATCTGTAAAAGCCAACACATATGAAGCTTACTGCACCCAGATCAATCATCACCTTGTGCCGTATTTTCGCAGTAAGGGTACAATGCTTTCTCAGCTCACGCCAGCAGTGCTTGAAGAATATTATTTCACAAAGCTTCAATCAGGCTTATCAGGCTCAACCATAAGGAAACATCATTCAAACATCAAGATGGCGCTGAAATTTGCGGTCAAGAACAGTTTGACAGACCACAATGCAGCCTTGCTTGCGGAACTTCCCTGCACTGACCGTTACTGTGGAAATTTCATAAGCACAGATCAATTTGAGATAATTCTTAACAAGGTCAAAAATACTGACCTCTACACGCCTGTGTTTCTAGCAGGAACTATGGGACTCAGACGCAGCGAGGTTCTGGGACTGCGTTGGTCAGACATAAACTTTGAAACGCAGACTATGTGCATACAGCATACTGTAGTCAAATGCATTAAAGATCACAAGATAACTTTGGTGTTTTCAGACGTTCCAAAAACCAGAGCAAGCCGCAGAACCTTGCCTCTCCCCTCAGGCGTGCTCAAATACCTCAAGGAACTTAGGCGCAGGCAGCGCGATAATTACACGGCTCATCGTGACAAGTATTCACGAGAATATCTTAAATACATATGCGTTGACGATATGGGGCTGATCGTCAAGCCCGACGATCTGTCTGTTGGTTTCGGCAGGATAATGGCAGAAATGAATTTCCGCTGCCGTTTCCACGATCTTCGTCATACCTGTGCGTCACTGTTGGTTCAGCACGGCATTGAGCTAAAGTCCGTGTCGGTCTGGCTCGGTCACAGCAGCATAGCTGTCACCAGCGATATATACACGCACCTTACATATCGTGAAAAGCTGAAAGTCGCTGAAACGATCGACGAGTATATGAAAGATGTCAATGTGTCACCGTGACACATTAGATAAGCGACTTAGTTTTTAATACGTGTTGACAAAATACGTGCAATGTGATATAATATATATGGTGGTGATAGAATGACGTTCAAAGAAATGGATAGGCTACTTAAAGAAGCTGGATGGTATTATGACGGTGCAAGAGGTTCTCACTTCAAATATAAACATAAGAGTAAAAATGGAATCGTCATTGTTCCCAACCACAAAGGAGATATTCCAAAAGGAACGGCAAACGCAATTTTAAAACAGGCAGGGCTTAAATAAGCCCTTGCCTTGTTATCGATGAAAGGTGGTATAAATATGTTATCAATGTATCCGGCTTGTTTTTACAAAGAAAAAGAAGGTGGCTATTCTGTCATATTTCCTGTTCTCGGAATTGCCACTTGCGGCGATGACATCAATCAAGCTATGAGTATGGCAGTTGATTGCCTTGCCGGTTATTTGTATGAGTTAAAACTCAGCAAAGAAGAAGTTCCTGCTGCACCTGATATGGATAAGATCGATATCGATGCAGAATATAACGATTATGAAAGTGCTTTTGTAAATATGGTGACCGTCGATGTTGATGAGTATGCGAAAAAGCACTTTGAAAAGTCTGTCAAGAAAACTTTGACCATTCCCTCCTGGTTAAATGAACTTGCTGTTGCCAACGGCATAAATTTTTCGCAAGTTCTTCAGACTGCTCTTAAGGATAAGCTGAATGTAAATTAATAAATCAGAATGCTTATAAATATAATTCTATGCCGAAAGGATCACTATGACAAATTTTAATGATTTTCTTGATGAACAGTTAAAAGATCCTAAGCTCAAAGCGGAATATGACGCACTTGAACCTGAGTTCACAATAATTCAAACACTGATAGACGCTCGTAAAAAGAGCGGCATAACACAAAGTGAGCTTTCAAAGCTTACTGGCATTGCACAAGGCGATATAAGCAACATTGAAACAGGGAATGCCAATCCTTCAATAAAAACGCTTCAAAGACTTGCCGCCGCTTTAGGCAAAAAACTTAAAATAGAATTTGTATAAAAGAGCCCCTAGTGTGTCACGGTGACACACTAGGGGTCATTTTGCATTTATATATAAAAGATATATTCCCCACCATTAATTTCCGCAAAAGTATTGACAAATTGACAAAATGGTGGTATAATTAATATACAGAGGAAATTTAGAGGGCATAAAAAATTGCACCCTCTAAGGCTTATAAACTCTTGGCGGAGATTATAAGCCCAGCAGCACAGATGTTACAGCAACTGTGGAGCTTTCAGAGAATGCTATCCTCGTGCTCTATTATAGCACGTTGGAAATAGATTGTCAAGGGCTTTTCACGATGTCAAACATCTGGAAAGCTCTTTTTGCTTTTAGCTGCTGATTCAACTCGTCAAAAATGCAGCTTGAAAATCGAATATCGTAAGTCCTCAAATAAGATTGAGATGAGGTCAACTGATGTGAAACACAAGCACAACAAGACATTGAGTTGTCTTTAAGTCGCTTAGAGCCATGACGTTCGTTTCTGTTCAATCACGCCGATCAGGCATTCTTGACATTACAGAACATGAACACGAGCCAGCCAGTAACAGTTAAGCTAACTGCAAGCCTATGTGCCGACGCCACTATGAATTAACATCAGATGATTCGCTTAAGCTCCACAATGTGCAGCTGCCTTGACAAGGTCTAAGAGCGAAACGAAACAAATGTCACAAAACATATCCTAGCTTGTTACTACAAGCTTTCATATATGCTCAGCAAGGATACTTAAAGATACTTGCTGAGGAAAGTCCACATTTTTATATCCTGTGGATTTTCCTTTGTGAGTATCAAAAATGATTGGTGCGCCAGAAGGGACTCGAACCCCCGACCTACTGGTTCGTAGCCAGTCACTCTATCCAGCTGAGCTACTGGCGCATTCAACTCTAATATTATATCATATGCAAGCACCCTTGTCAACAAGTTAATTGAATTTTACCACTTATTTTACAAAACATTCACATCAACTCTTGCCGCTTCACACCTTTATCATCCCTTTAAATGCCATTGTTTTTCACACTTTTTGTCAATCAAGTGTTTGTAATCATTTGTAATACTTTTTCGGCAAACTGCTCTGTTTTTAACCGGAATTTTTGTAGATTATTTATCATTCTATACCCTTGACTTATATTCTGATTGTGGTATAATAGTAAATGTTCAATATTATGTTATGATAAAAGCAGTCAACCACAATATATAGTGGTTGAGCAGGATGGAATGAAAGGAAGAGTATAGGTGAAGATAATAAAAAGAAGCGGCGCTGAGAATACGTTCGATAAGGAAAAGATAGAAAATGCCGTTGCAAAAGCTAATATCACTGTGGAGGAAAAGGATAGGCTCTCTGAGGGAGAAATAGGAGAGATAGCACAGAATATAGAGGACAAATGCTCTGAAATGAATAGGGCTATGGACGTTGAAACTATTCAGGACTGGGTGGAAGCCGATATCATGCGCCACGGCAAGTATACGGTGGCAAAGCATTATATCACCTACCGCTATGAGCGTTCTATCGTCAGACAGGCTAATACTACTGACAAGCAGATACTTTCTCTTCTTAACTTCGAGAACGAGGAAGTCAAGCAGGAAAATTCCAATAAGAACCCTACTGTCAATTCAGTTCAGAGGGATTATATGGCAGGTGAAGTGAGCAAGGATATCACAAGAAGATTTTTGCTTCCTGACGATATAGTCGAGGCTCACGAAAAAGGTCTGATACATTTCCACGACGCCGATTATTTCGCTCAACATATGCACAACTGCTGTCTTGTAAATCTTGAGGATATGCTCCAGAACGGCACCGTCATAAGCGAGGTCATGATAGAAAAGCCACACAGCTTCTCTACAGCCTGCAATATCGCTACACAATCAATCGCTCAGATAGCTTCTTCACAGTATGGCGGACAGAGCATCACACTTTCCCACCTTGCTCCGTTCGTTCAGATATCCCGTGATAAATACCGCCGTGAGGTAAAAAAAGAGTTCGCAGAGCTTAATATCCCTGCCGACGAGGATACTATAAATAAGGTAGCCGAAATGAGAGTAAAGGCTGAGATAGTTCAGGGCGTTCAGATGATACAGTATCAGGTCATCACTCTTATGACAACAAACGGCCAAGCACCTTTCGTTACTGTTTTCATGTACCTTGACGAAGTCCCTGAGGGTCAGACAAGAGATGACCTTGCGGCTATCATAGAGGAAATGCTCAGACAGCGTATCCAAGGCGTAAAGAACGAAAAGGGCGTCTATATAACACCTGCGTTCCCTAAGCTAATATATGTCCTTGAAGAGGACAACATAAGAGAAGGCTCAAAATATTGGGAGCTTACAAAGCTTGCTGCAAAGTGTACCGCAAAGAGAATGGTGCCTGACTATATAAGCGAAAAGAAAATGAAGGAGCTTAAGGTAGACAAGAATGGCAATGGTCAGTGCTACCCTTGCATGGGCTGCAGAAGCTTCCTTACAACATATCTTGACGAAAACGGCAAGCCTAAGTATTACGGCAGATTCAATCAGGGCGTTGTTACAATAAACCTTGTGGACGTTGCCTGCTCGTCATATAAGGATATGGATAAGTTCTGGAAGATATTTGATGAAAGACTTGAGCTTTGCAGACGTGCGCTTATGCTCCGTCACGAAAGACTTAAAGGCACTCCGTCAGACGTTGCGCCTATCCTTTGGCAGAACGGTGCATTGGCAAGACTTAAAAAGGGCGAAACTATCGACAAGCTCCTGTTCGGCGGATATTCCACCATATCACTTGGCTATGCAGGTCTTTGCGAATGTGTAAGATACATGACGGGCAAGTCACACACAGACCCTTCAGCAACGCCTTTTGCACTTGAAGTTATGCAGCACCTTAATGACGCCTGCGCAAAGTGGAGAGCAGAAACAAACATAGATTTCAGCCTTTACGGCACGCCATTGGAGTCCACAACATACAAATTTGCAAGATGTTTGCAGAAGCGTTTCGGTGTTATCGAGGGTGTAACAGACAGAAACTACATCACAAACAGCTATCATATCCATGTTACCGAGAACATCGACGCATTTGACAAGCTCACATTTGAGTCACAGTTCCAGGCTCTCTCACCAGGAGGAGCTATCAGCTATGTGGAAGTGCCGAATATGCAGAACAACATAGAGGCTGTTCTTGCAGTTATGCAGCATATTTACGACAACATCATGTATGCCGAGCTTAACACAAAGAGCGACTACTGTCAGAAGTGCGGTTTTGATGGTGAGATAAAGATAGTAGAAGATGACGGCAAGCTTGTATGGGAGTGTCCGAACTGCGGCAACAGAGATCAGAACACTCTGAACGTTGCAAGGCGCACCTGCGGCTACATCGGCACGCAGTTCTGGAATCAGGGCAGGACTCAGGAGATAAAGGAGAGAGTTTTGCATTTGTGATTTCTTTGAAAACCCAAAAATTTTTTTGAACGATTTTCAAAAAAAGTGAACATTATAGCCGTTACCCAAAAAAACCCAAAAAATTTTTTGCGATTAAAACCCAAAAATTTTTTGAGCGATTTTCAAAAAAAGTGAACATTATAGCCGTTAAAACCCAAAAGTTCAAAAATCAAAACTCGTCAAAAAAATGAACATTATAGCAAGGAAAACTCAAAAACTCAAAATTGCAAAATCCGAAAATAATGAACATTATTATTGACATAAAACAGCAAACAGCATATAACTATCGGGGCAATACAAAATCGTATTGCCCTGCGTTGTATATACGAAAGGAGCGGAAAATGAATTATTGTGAGATAAAGAAAACCGATATCGCCAATGGCTCAGGTGTAAGGGTCACGCTGTTCGTATCAGGCTGCAGACACCACTGCAAGGGCTGTTTTCAACCTGACACTTGGAACTTTGACTACGGCAATCCTTTCACAGATACCACTGCAGACGAGATAATTGACGCCCTCTCAAAGGGCTATATAAAATCAACCCGGCAGCCG
>OLOW01000818.1_pt1 | contig 21403 bp, 14 predicted proteins | sample 1672801 | NCBI WGS metagenome assembly OLOW01 (sample SAMEA3136725, study PRJEB25190) | human gut metagenome | biome: human gut; feature: human-associated habitat; material: faeces | place: Austria | collected 2013 | reverse complement strand
ACTCTCGCCAGCAGGCGCCATTTTGCCTCAAAAGACACCCGTTCCGCCACCTCAACTGTCGTTTGTTCCGTTAAGATAGTATAGCATTTTCTATGCACCTGGCGGCATATGTTGCCAGTGTGTTTCCCTTTTGCGAATTAAAGGTGGAGACCGCCTTTATCAGCCCAACCACCCCTATGGATATAACATCGTCCGCGTCCCTCTTCGGCGTGGTATACTTCTTGGCGATATGAGCCACCAGACGCAGATTATGCTCTATCAGCAGCCGCCGCGCCTCCGCGTCCCCCGCCTCCAGCCGTGCTATGCAGTCCTTCTCCTCCTCGGGGCTCAGTGGCTCCGGAAATGAGCTTCCTCCGGTAATATGCCCCGCAAAGGCGAATATCCCGCCAAAAAGCTCCAGCAGCGCCTGTATCATAGCCTTACCCCCAATTTTATTCGGTATATCAGGCTATGCGGTTTTTTTTCGGATTATGACGCTTCCTGTCCCTTACATAAACTTTTTGAGCGAACCCAGAAGCCCTCGGGATATGGATTTGCCTATCTCGCGGCCTATGGTATTCATAGCCTGATCCGCCATCCTTTCGGCGGCGGTCTTTTTCTTCCTCCCGCCCGAGGCCGGCTTCTTTTCCTTTGTCCCGTCGGCGGCCTTCTTTTGCTGCTCCTTTGCTGCAGCTATCTCATCCTTCAGCAAGGCCTCCCGCTCGGCGTTGATTATCTCGTATGCGGACTCGTTATCCACCTCGTCCTCATACTTGCCGTAGAGATCGTCCGCCTCTATCTCGGCCTTCCTGCGCTCATCGTCTATGGGGCCCATGGCAGACTGAGGAGGAAGTATCATTGCCTTTTCAACTATGCCGGGTACTCCCTTTGCGTCCAGGAAGCTTACCAGCGCCTGCCCTGTCGCAAGCTCGGTTATGGCCGTTTCCGTGCTGAATGCAGGATTTGGCCGGAATGTCTGCGCCGCAGCTCTTATCGCACGCTGCTCGGAGGGAGTATATGCCCTGAGCGCATGCTGTACCCTGTTGCCGAGCTGTGCAAGGACCGTATCCGGCACGTCTGAAGGGGATTGGGTTATGAAGTACACGCCAACGCCCTTTGAGCGTATGAGCTTTACCACCTGCTCTATCTTGTCTACAAGGGCGGTAGGCGCGCCCTTGAACAGCAGATGGGCCTCGTCAAAGAAAAACACCAGCTTGGGCTTTTCCAGATCGCCAACCTCCGGCAGCGTCTCGAACAGCTCGCTCAGCAGCCACAGCATGAAGGTCGAGTAAAGCAGCGGGGAATGGTACAGCCTAACGCAATGCAGTATATTTATGTACCCCTGCCCTTTCTCGTTGGTCTGTATCCAGTCGCTTATATCTATACTCGGTTCACCGAAGAAAGCTTCCGCGCCTTCATCCTCGAGACGCAGGAGTGAGCGCTGTATAGCGCCTACGGACTGCTTGGTGACATTGCCGTAGTCATTCAGAAGCTCCTTGGAGTGCTCCGCTACATAGCTCACCATTGCCCGAAGATCCTTATAGTCTATGAGCAGCCAGCCCTTATCATCAGCCACGCGGAATACTATATCCATTACGCCGCTCTGAACATCCGTCAGGCCCAGCAGCCTCGAAAGCAGCGTGGAGCCCATCTCGCTTACGGTAGTGCGCACCGGATGGCCTCCCTCTCCGAAAACATCCCAGAACCTTACGGGATAGCCTGTGAATATGAATTCATCGCGGCTTATTCCCATGGAATCCAGGCGCTTTGTTATGTTCTCATTCTCGGCGCCCTTCTTTACACAGCCGCCCAGATCGCCCTTTATATCCGCCAGAAATACCGGAACGCCCATATCCGAGAATGATTCCGCCATGACCTTCAGCGTTATGGTCTTTCCCGTACCCGTAGCGCCCGCTATGAGGCCGTGCCTGTTGGCCATCTTAGGCTCTAAATATACTTCCTTTTCACCCTTGCCTATAAGTAACCTTCCGTCACTGAACATACTTCGCTTCTCCTTATTAAAGGGATTATTAAAAACACTATACCTTTTTTTGCGTCGCAACACAACCGCTTATTGCGGCGCTCTTGACAATATGGCTTCGCAGCAGTATATTAAACAAAAGTTATTTTTAATAAACAAAAGTTGTGAAAGGTGACCGCCATGACCAACCGGGAAAGTGAAATACTTGAGATAATAAAAAAGCAGCCGGATATCGAGCAGAGCGAGATAGCCTCCCGGCTGAATATCGCCCGTGCGTCTGTTGCGGTGCATATATCCAACCTTCAGAAAAAGGGGTATATCAGCGGGCGGATATACCTCGTAAACGATTTTGAATATGCCGTGGGCATAGGTGCGGCCAATGTGGATATCTGCGGCCGCAGCAAAAACCCCATAATAATGGCGGACAGCAACCCAGGCTCCATGAGCATATCCCTGGGCGGCGTTACCCGCAATATATGCGAGAACCTGGCCCGGCTGGGCGGCAGCGTAAAGCTCATTTCGGCTTTGGGCAGCGATCTTTACGGACATATGATACGGGAGGAATCCACTGCCGCCGGCGTTGACATGAGCCAGTGCATGACGGTAGAAGGACACCCCTCCTCCACCTATATGTCGCTGCTGGATGAGCGCGGCGAGATGTATGTGGCGCTATCCGATATGTCGGTGCTCCAACGCATGGATATGGACTTTATAAAGCGCAGGGAAAGCATGATAAAGGGTGCGAGACTGCTGGTATTCGACCCGGCGCTGCCAGAAGCCGTAGTTGAGGGCATAACCTCACAGTACGGCGATGCGCTGCCTCTGTTCTGCGACCCCGTATCCTCCGCATACGCCCGGCGGCTCAAGCCCTACGTAGGCAAGGTACATACCCTGAAGCCCAACAGAATGGAGCTTACGGTGCTGACAGGCCATGATACCGATACTCCGAAAGGCGTAAAGGCCGCCTGTGAGATACTTCTCTGCCGCGGGGTAAAGCGCATATTCGTATCCATGGGCCACGAAGGCTGCCTGTATATGGACAGCGAGGGCAACGTGGTTCAGCGGGCGCTAAGCCCGATAGAAAACATCGCAAATGCCTCCGGCGCTGGAGACGCCTTCACGGCAGCCGTGATATACAGCTATTTAAAGGGCTTCGGCATAAACCGCACCATAGATTACGCCCTTGCGGCAGGGGCCGTAGCCGTATCGGCGGCTACTACGATCAATCCCGAAATAAGCCCTGAACTTATAGAAAAAATAATTATTGAGAGAGGATAAATTCCATGACCATCAAAGATTACCTTAGCGTTGCACCCGAAATACAGCAGACAATAGACGAGGGCAGGCCCGTAGTCGCCCTCGAAAGCACCATTCTCAGCCACGGCATGCCATACCCCGAAAACCTCGAATTCGCCCATAATGTAGAAAAAATAGTGCGTGGGGAAGGCGCTATACCCGCTACCACCGCCATAATCGGCGGCAAGCTGAAGGTAGGCCTCAATGCCGAGGAACTTGAGATAATGTGCAAGGCAAATGGCGTAGGCAAGGTCAGCCGCAGGGACGTGGCTGTATACCTTGCTACCGGCAAGACCGGCGCCACCACAGTTGCTACCACCATGCTCATAGCTTCCCTCGCCGGCATACGTATATTCGCCACCGGCGGTATAGGCGGCGTACACAGGGGCGCTACCGAGACTATGGACATAAGCGCGGATCTGCAGGAGCTGGCCCATACCCCCGTTGCGGTCATTTGCGCAGGCGCAAAGTCCATACTGGATATAGGTCTGACCCTCGAATACCTTGAAACCATGGGCGTACCGGTGGTTGGCGTGGATACCGATGACTTCCCCGCCTTCTATTGCCGCAAGAGCGGCTTCAAGGTAGACTACAACGCAAAGGACGCCAATGAGATAGCCCGCATAATCAAAACAAAATGGGATGTGGGTCTGGAGGGCGGCGCGCTCATAGCCAACCCCATACCCAAGGAGTATGAGCTTGACTTTGACGAGATGGAGACCGTTATCAACCGCGCTCTGTCCATGGCCAAGGAGCAGGGCATACATGGCAAGGACACCACTCCCTTCCTGCTCGCCCACATAAAGGATCTGACCGGCGGCGAGTCTCTTGCCTCCAATTTGCAGCTGGCCTACAACAACGCCCGGGTCGCCTCCCGCATAGCCGTCGAATACTGCAAGCTTCCCTAAGGAGAACAGATTATGGACATTACTTTAAGGCCAATAGACGAATCCAACTTTATCGACTGCTTCAATCTTCAGCTTGGAGACGGGCAGGATAAATTCGTATCCCACCCCATACGCAGTCTGGCTCAAGCCTATGTTTACCGCGATCAGTGCCAGCCATTCGGAGTGTACGCCGATGATACCATGATAGGCTATGTCATGGTAATATACGACTACGATGAGGAAGCCTACAACATCTGGCATATGATGATAGATAAGGCTTATCAGGGCAGGGGCTACGGCAAGGCCGCCATGCAGCGGGTACTTAGCTACATAGCCTCTAAGCCCTTCGGAAACTCAAACCATGTATCACTCACCTGCGCACCCGATAATAAGGCTGCCTATGGCCTGTATAAGAGGCTCGGTTTCAATGAGTCCGGCCGCAGCGATGAGGACGAGGTCGAGCTGGAGCTGTACTTAAAATAAATAAAAAGTCCCTATTATAAGTTTTCCCCCCATATGAAATGCCGCAGCCCATTTGGGCTGCGGCATTTCTCTTTATCATTACAGTGTGATCTCGTGCGCCATTTTATCGTCTTCCAGCTTTACCGTGCCCCGGCTTTTTCCGCTCAGGTGCAGTATGTATACTGCTTCGCCGTATCTGTATTTCACAGTGTACTCCTCAAATGGCACCGTAGGCGCTATGCGCAGCGCATCCTTCTCCCTCCGTATGCCCAGCATATCCTCAAGGCATATCTTATACAGCCACGCTGCGGCCCCCGTATACCACGTCCAGCCCGCACGTCCGGCATTTAGCCCGGAATACACGTCCCCCGCCACGGCATATGGCTCCCCCTTGTATTTTGCCGCCTGTGCGCGTGTGAGCGCGTGGTTTATGGGATTCAGCGCATCGAACAGCGCGAGAGCCTTCTCTCCCATGCCCAGCTTGCAGCAGGCCTGCACTGCCCATACGGCGCCGTGGGTGTACTGCCCGCCGTTTTCTCTCACTCCGGGAACGTAATCCTCGATATACCCGGGGCGCTGCCAGCTTTGCCCTGTAAATGGCGGCGTGAGCAGCTTTATCATACCCTCCTGATCGTCGTAAAGCATGCTGAGCATTGAGTTCACCGCCTCGTCGGCATGTTCACCGCCGCATATTGCCGCCCAGGCCTGGGATATACAGTCTATCTCGCAGGCAACGTTCCCCTTTGCGCCAAGCGGTTCGCCGCTGCCGTAATACGCCCGCCTGTACCACGCGCCGTCCCATCCCGCCTGCTCTACGCAGTGGCGGATCTTTCTGGCCTTTTCGGCAAAGCGCTTACCGTCCGCTTTCTTGCGGCAAATTTCGGCCAGGACGCACATTTTATCCAGCACATCCAGCAGGAACCAGCCCAGCCATACGCTTTCGCCGCCGTCGTGCCCCACCTCGTCCATGCCGTCGTTCCAGTCACCGCCGCCCATAAGGGGCAATCCATAGCTGCCGAAGCCTATGCTATCCACCGCCCTTACGCAGTGCTGATACAACGTCTCCGTGTATGATGAATCCGCAAAGTCATCGTATACGTCTCTGACTCCATCGGGTATCGCCTTGCCTTCAAGGTAGCTCACCTGCTCGGTGAGTATGCTTTGATCGCCCGTCAGGTGAACGTACTCCCACAATACATAGGGCAGGAACAGCCTGTCATCGGTTATGCGGGTGCGCACGCCCCGGCTCGGCCAATGCCACCAATGCAGCACGTCCCCTTCCCTAAACTGCTTTGAGGCGCAAAGCAGTATATGCCGCCTTGCCCGGTCGAGCTCAGTGTGCATCACGGCAAGCATATCCTGAAGCTGATCCCTGAAGCCCACGGCGCCGCCGCACTGATAGTAGCCGCATTTAGCCAGCACCCTTGCGGCAAAGGCCTGATACAGCAGCCGCCCGTTCATCATGGCGTCCATTGCCGCGTCCGGGGTGTGTATCTCAACGCCATTGAGCCTCCGCTTCCACAGCGTCCTGACATTATCAAGGGCTGCATCCGTGTCCTCATTCAAGCATTGCCGTATCTCGTCCTCGCCGCCTTCGCCCAGCGCGAACACCAGCCGTATCTCCTCCCCGGGGGCAACGTTCACCTCGCTGCGCAGGGCGGATGCTCCGCTCCGGCTGCTATCGCCAGTCAGTGCATCGGTGTCCCAGCCCCGGCGGAATATCGCCTCCCGGTCTGAGCATTTTTCGGCCTCGCCGTTTATCAGGGCGATATACGCCGCGTCGCCGCCCTCCTTATCCAGCAGGTTCCTTGCGCATATGCCGGATTCCATCGGGTATGCGTGTATCCCATGCCTCCTCTGAACCGGCCCCAGCGCCCACTCCACTCCGTACATTATACTCAGCTCTCGCCTTGAGCTGCCGGGATTGGCTATACTCAGCACCGAGTATTTTACGTTGAACCGCTCATGGACGAACACCGTAAGCTTGGTTTTAAGCCCGCAGTCTCCTGACAAAAACTCCGAATAACCGTAGCCGTGCCGTATTATGCGCCGCCCCTGCATAAGGCTCGCAAAGGGCGAAAACGACTCTCCGCTTACCGTATCGGTTATCAGGATGAACTCCCCCTGCATATCCTCGGCTGGGGAATCGTACCACGGGGTGAGCTTATGCTCCCGGCTGTTGCCCCGCCAGGTATGCCCGCCGCCCCGTTCCGTAACTATGCAGCCGAAGGTATCGTTGGCTATCACGTTGCACCAGGGCATAGGCAGGCTTTGTCCCGCCTCAAGGGTGATGACGTACTCTCCGTTTTTATCAAAGCCCCCGAGGCCGTTATCAAAGCTCAGCTCCGGCCGCCCTATGTCTATGCAGCCATGCTTATAGCCGTTATAGCTTCGCAGCTCCGCCTCCCTCCTGGCAGAGGGGGCAAACTGCCTGTTCAGGCTCACGTCCGCCCTTATCTCCACCATAGCGGCACAGCGCAGCGCCGCCTTCTCGCCCTCCTTCAGCTCAAAGCCGTTGATAAGGTGCGCCCTGCCGCAGCCTATCTCCTCTGCCATTATGGACGCCATACGCTCCCGCAACTCGTTTCGATATTCGTTCGGGTAGCGGCCCACCGCGATAATGTCCACGGGCAGCAGTCTTTTTGCCATGTATTTCGAAAACTCCATAAGGGAGCGCAGCAGCCTTAGCTCAGTAATGCGCTGTATTTCTACCAGCAGCACAGGTCTGTCGCCGGATATACCGTGCTTCCACAGTGTTTCCGCCCCCCCGGGCCCAACGGCGCCGTACTTTATGGGTATCTCCAGCAGCAGCCTTGCCGCGATCCTTTCAAAGAGCTCCGCCTTCCCGTATTCCGTAGCCGTCTCCCTCAGCAGCCCGTCAGTCTGCGCCTCGCTCATGGCGAAGCAATCGTTGAGCCGCCCCTGAAGCTCGCGGCAGTCCTCCAACGCCCGCTCCTCGCTCTCGGCATAACCCATGATAAACCACAGCTCCTGTCCCTCGCCGGGAGCTACCGTCACCTCGCTCCGCGCCCCGAAATACGGCAATACCGGACATTCGGCGTTTTTCGTTTGCAGCATTGGCTGCATCATGGCCTGCTCCGGTGTTTTCAGCCGTCCCAGCGCCTTTAGCCTGTCCGCACAGTAATTCACCTGTCCCTTTGATATCAGCCTGCCGTACAGCCAGCCCGCAGCCTTTCCCCGCTTTTCAAACAGCAGCGCGCCGTCTCTCATGTGGGCATCCACCTTCAGCCTGTTGAAGGATGGGTGAGCCGTATCCGCCGCCTGCGAGCTCAGGCACACGTCAAAGAACGCCCCCAGTTCTATATGTTTTTCCTCTGTGCCGGTGTTTTTTACGGTGATGCGCCGCACCTCGCCGTTCTGCCCGACTGCCGCGCATATCTCCATCCGGCAGGATATGCCGTCGCGGGCGTTATTGAATTCCGCCCTGTACGGGTAAAACACGGCTTCAGCGCCCCTTGCAGCATCCCATGCATCGCTTCCGTTCCGCACCACCAGCCGTACGCCATTCCGGCCGCGTATATGGTCAGGCCGCCAGCGCGTAAGCATTATATCGCCGCACTTTGAAAAGCCGTCTCCGTCTTCGGTCACGAACAGCGTATAGCTGCCATTGGTCAGCAGCTGGCATTCGGGTATACTGTACCTTTCGCGTATTATACGCGGCCGCGCCTCCTTTCGCGCGCCGTTCCTCTGCACCCTGCTTTCAGCCGAATGCAGCGGTTTTATGCGTATGCCCCTGGCCGGAGCGCGTTCCTCTGTAAGTATTTCAAACGCGCGCATTGCAGGGTATGACATAAAGTACTTCTCTATCGCCCCATCGCACAGCGCGTTTGCTATGGCGCACATGCTCATGCCCTGATGATGCGCCATAAAGCTTTGCACTACGGCATGGTCCTTTTTCTGATCCGGCCGGCCCTCGGTATAGTCCAGCGCCTCGTACATGCCGTATGGGCCCAATCCGCCCTCCCCTGTAAGCCGCCTTATGTTTTCGCATGCGCCCCTGGGATCAAAGGCCAGGGCGAGCATCGTCGAATACGGCGATATTACCCTGCTGCGCTCCCGGCAGCTCATAAGGCTGAGCCGCTGCAAGCCGAAGGCACGGTACTGATAGTACATGTTGCGGTCAAATGCATAGTAGCCTGATTCGGATATACCCCATACGCCGCCATAGCGCTGCCGTTTCTGCGCCTTTACGGCGTTCAGGCAGCTGTTGTAAAGCAGCGTATCGGGTACCGCCCCAGTAAACAGCACCGGCATAAGGTACTCGAACATCGTGCCGCTCCAGGATACCAGAGTACCGCCCAGCACCGGCGCCATCTGACGCCCGAGCTTGAACCAGTGCTCCGGCTTTACGCTGCCGAGAGCCACCGCTATAAGGCTCGTCAGGCGCGCTTCCGAGGCAAGAAGGTCATACCACGAATTTGACAGCTCGCAGGCATCGCCATCGTATCCTATCCTGAAAAGCTTCCGCTCCGCATCGTAAAGCGCCGAAAAGTCCGTTTCCCTTGCCGCCCGTTCAAGGCGCGCCGCCGTATCCTCACGGCCGTATTTCTTAAGGGCCATTGAGCCTGTAATAAGACAGGCGCAGAAGTTGCCGCTGTCCACGGTAGAAACATACCGCGGACGCATCACCTCCAGCGTATCAGTTCTGTACCAGTTGTAGAGGTGCCCGTGCCACTTCTGCATTTTATCCACAGTATCCATTGTGCCGGACAGCCTCTTTTCCAGTTCATCAGCCGTAATAAGCCCCAGCTCCGCCGCGGACACCGCCGCCGCCATTGCCATGCCTATATTTGTGGGCGACGTATTTACTGCGGGGCGTTTTTCCGGCTCCTGCTGAAAGTTATCCGGGGGTATATATCCCCTGCCCTCTCCGGCAAATGTCTCAAAAAACGCCCAGGTCCTTTCCGCAATATCCTCAAGCAGTTCTCTTTCGTCAGGTCTTGGTTTCTCCTTGGGGAGCCTCCTGTCCAGCGCCCATATTGCCGCCGGCATAGCTAACCACAGCGCGGCAAAAAGCGCCGCGACCGCCCGCGTTTTGCCCAGTATTGCACCCGCGGCCATGACTATGCCCATGACCGGGCATATGTACAGCGCGCCATAGTAGCCGTTTACTCCCTTTGGCCTTGAGCCGGTCTGAGCTGCGGTCTGCCATTCCAGCATATGCCTGTGGGACACCAGCATTCTGTAAAGTGTACGCCTCTGGGCGTCCCCCGATCGCGCTGAGGCGTATGGCAGCGCCATTATGTCCAGCCCCGCCCGCGCGGCCGGCAGCAGCATGTCAGCCGCCATTCCCAAAGGATCGGCATTGCGGGTAAACGCCGCCCGAAACGGCAGCGTTATAAGCTCCGTAAAGAAGCCGTCGCAGAGGGCGAAAAGAGCCAGCGCTATATGCCACCCCCCGCCGGTATACGGCATTAGCAGCACCGCATACAGCACGCTGGCAGGCAGCATGCACCTTCTCAGGTTATCAAGTATCTTGCGCTTGGAAAGCCAGCTTAAAGGGTTATCCCGTTTCACCCCTTCCGCGTCCTTTACCCAGTCCTTCAAAAAGGGCAGCAGCTGCCAGTCACCCCTTAGCCACCTGTGCTGCCGCTTCCACCAGGGTATGAACGCGTCCGGCTCGCTGTCGTATAGCGCGATATCCCCCGCGTAACCGCAGCCGCAGAAACAGCCCTCCAGCATATCGTGACTAAGCACGGTGTTTTCGGGTATCCACTGCATGGCGGTATCCATGAATGTCCGTATGTGGAATATTCCCTTGCCGCCGAAGGAACCGCGGCCGAACACGTCCTGATAGAATTCAGGCGCTGTAGGAAAATAGCCGTCCACACCGGTAGAGCCCGATATTATCCTCGCAAAAAAGCTCTTTGCTGCGCCCTTCGATGTAGATGCCATGCGCGGCGCTATCATTCCGTAGCCCCGGCGCACCGTTCCGCCGAATATCTCCGGGGCGTTCAGGGGGTGCTCCATGCAGCCTATCAGCTCTGCTGCGGCTCCGGGGGGAAGTATGGTATCGCTGTCCAGCGTTATGCAGTATTCTATACCCTCCGGCAGTTCATTTGTAATAAGGCAGAAAGGCTCTTTGTCCCCTTCACATATAAACTTGGCAAGGTCGCATATGGCTCCCCGCTTGCGCTCCCGGCCCATATATATGCCATCTGCTGCGGCAAAACTGCGTTGCCTGTGCAGGCAGTAAAACAGCGGTTCTCCATCCCCTGAAAGGTACTTTTTATTCAGCTGCGCCGTAAGCTCCCTTTCCATTCGCAAAAGCCCGCCCTCACCCTGTTCGCGCTCCTTTGGGCCGTCCTTAAAATCCCCCAGTACGGCGTAATAGCAGCCCTTGAGTCTGGTGGCGAGATAATGGTTCTCAATGTGCTCAAATACTGCCCTCAGGCCCTTTTCATCGGTTATGAGCGCAGGTATCACTATAAGGGTCTTATTGCCGCCGGTAAGGTTCTTCTCCGCAATTCTGGGTATCACCCGGCGCGGGCTAAACCTCAGCCACAGCCTTACGCTTATGCCCGATGCCACAGTCCACGCGGGAATAATGGCCAGTATCAGCGGCGCTATGCCCGCCGTTGCTCCAAGCCATACGAGGAGCAGGGCAAGGGTTATATTGAAAATCTCGAATTTCCAGAGCTTTTTGTCCTCGCTGCTTTTCTTGAAGCGCAGGTCTGGCCTGAGTACGTTATAAAGCCGTTCCCTGCCCTCCATAAACAGATACCAACCCGCCTGACCCTCTTTTCCTTCTCCGCTCTGGGCAAGGCGCACTGCCTGCCGGGCTATAACCTGCTCCGCAGCCCCCAGCCGCGTCGAAAGCCTTTCCACAGAGGCGCGGTAGTAGCTTCTGCTGCGTCCGTCCATCTTGCCGTATACCGGATCCCGTCTTAGCTCCCTGTCGGTAACGCTCAGGTCCTCAAAGGCTTTATTCCATTCCATACCGCCTATGCATCTGAGGCTCCTTATGACGTTATCCGCCCGCTGAGTGCTGCGCCGCCGCATCGCCGCCGCCTTGGCGCAAAGCCCGTCTATGCTCTTATCCTCCAGCTGCAGCTTTGCATTTATCAGCTCCGCTATCCCTTCGTCGTGCTCCTTCATCATGCCATACAGGCATTCGCACAGCACCGGATCCTCCCCGAGACTCAGCCTGTCTATAATCGCCTCCCGCCGCGCCCGTTCCTTTATCCTCTCCAGCTGGGCAGCCGCGCTTTTTGCTGTTTCCATGGAATTCTCCGCCTCTAAGGCTCTTTCGCATTCCAGCGTAAGCAGCTTTACCAGCGCCGCATTGAGCATGTTGGGCAGCTCCGCCACCTCTGCCATCGTCAGCGGCGTTACGCTCTGATACGCCTCCATGAAGGCGTATACCGTGGCCTCGTCTATACGTCCGTCCCGTCTGCCGGCCATGCAGGCGGCTATATCGTATATTCGCGGGAGTCCCGCATGGCTGCCGTGCAGCAGCACCGGCAGGCGCTTGGGCCTTTCATCGCAGTCGTTCAATACTCGCTCAACTATATAAAAATCGCGAAATAATGCTTCGAGGGCGCCCCATTGCTCCTCCCTTTCCTGCATTTTTTTGTATATGGCAATAAGCGCCTTCCTGTCGGCGGTGAGCTGAAGCGAGCTTCGCCTGTTTTTTCTGGCGGAAAGGCCCGCACGAAGCTTCGCCTCCTCGCTTAGCTCGGTCTGTGAAAAGCAGCTCTCGTTTAATTCGTTATATGTCCTGTTTGGCAGCATTGTAGCCTCCCTGTGTTTTGCATGGTCCTTTTAGTATTGGCAGGGGGCTTAAAAATTAACATACAAAAAGCCGGACAGTGCCGGCCGTTTATTCGTAGTTGTGCTTTTTTGTTACTTTTTATCTTCCTCGCTAAGGGATACTCCGTCCCGCGCCATGCGGTCGAGAAGCATCTGGTTGCGCAGTTCAAGGAGCTTGTTCTCCTGCTCCATATGCTCCAGCTCTTTAACTATCTCGTCGAGGAACTGGTCCACCTCGACTATATCGTAGCCCCAAAAGGCCCTGTTGAATTGCTTTTCTATTATATCGCTCTTCTTCATGCTACCTCTGAATTGTGCAATTGCAGCCCTGTGCGGGGATAACCCCCGCACAGTCTGAAATGGGAGCCTTTATCAGATCACGTCAACGTCGGTACGATCATCGTTGCCGATAACGTCATAGTTGGTGGGAGCTACGACGAATATACCGCGGGAGATCTTGTAGATGGTTCCATCGAGTGCATAGATAGCGCCCGCCATGAAGTCCAGTATGCGCTGTGCGCAGTCGATCTCAAGCTCTTCCATATTGACGATAACGGGTTTGCGGCTCTTAAGGTTGTCGATGATGTTCTGGGTATCCTCATAGCTTACGGGATGATACACCACCATCTTCATGGGCGCCGCCGTGGGAAGGCTTACCACGTTATTGCTGGCGGCGGTCTTTCTCCTGCCGCGGTTGCCGAGGCTGACTACGTTGTCCTCAGCCATAGACTGCTGCTCATCGTTGAAGTAATCTTCGTTGTACCCTTCATCGTCCACATCCTCGATGCCGATAAAGTCCATCAGTTTGTTAAGAATTCCTGCCATGTTGTCCTCCATTCAATTAAATAAAATAGATTGTTTAATTGGCGCTTGGAGAAAAACACTGTGATAATTGTCAGGCTCGGGGCTCTCTGTCTCTACGCCCTCGCCACAGCCGCCGGTCTTGCGCCGAATATGGCCGTTCCCACCCGTACCATGGTAGCGCCTTCCTTTATGGCCGATTTATAATCCCCGCTCATGCCCATTGAAAGCTCCCGCATATCCACGCCGGGAATACCCGCCGATGCGATATCCTCAAATAGCCTTCTCATAGAGGCAAAGTACCTTCGCGCCTCCTCCTCTCCCACAGCAGGGGGCACGCACATGAGTCCCTTCACCCTTATGCCGGGCAGCTCGGAAATTATCGAAAGTAAGTCCTTAAGCTCGCATGGGGCTATCCCACCCTTTTGAGCCTCGCCGCCGATATTCACCTCGGCAAGCACATTTTGGGTTATTCCCGCCTTTACCGCAAGGCGGCTTATCTCTTTGGCAAGCTCCAGCCTGTCCACAGACTGTATAAGGCTTGCATTGCCTATTACATATTTTACCTTATTGGTCTGCAATTGTCCAATCAAATGAGCATCAAGGCCGTTTTCTTTGAAAAAATCCAGCTTGTCCCTGAACTCCTGCGCCCTGTTTTCGCCCACATGGCGCGCGCCCGCGGCAACCGCCTCGGCTATGCGTCCCGTATCTACAAATTTTGTAACGGTTATGAGTTTCACTTCGCCTTCGCCTCGCCCACACTGAGCGCAGGCGGACGCGATGTTTTCCATCACCGTCAGGTAATTGTCCCTTATGCTCAAAATACGCCACCGTCCTTTCGGTCTTTGCCGCTTATACCGCTACTTTTTATACCTCATGCCTTCTACGAGGCCATCGCCCGTTATCAGCGCCTTGTCGCCGTTTAGGGCTATCACCGTCACCGGCACGTCGCCGGTGCTTGTGGTTATGTAGCTCTCGCCGTTTTTGGATTTTACCGCAGCGGCATTCATCTCAAGGCCGGCAAGCTGGGCCGTCACCGTAGCTTTGATCACGCGAATGCTGAGCAGCTCGCCTATGTTTTCGGTAAACTCCAGCATATTGACTATGCCGCCGTCACACACCACAGGCTCCAGTGCGGTAGCCGTGTATGTTACGTCATTCATGCCCTCGAAGGTCACGGTATATGTCTGCCCCCCCATAAGGCTGGCTCCCTCTGAGGGTGAGGTTATGAATGCGGCGTACCATTTGTTTGGATCTACCAGCCTGAACAGAAGGCTTTCGCTTGTGGCGGCGTTGACGCCGCTTTCGCCGTTGATTATCTTCTTTATGACGTCTGCGCTTACCACGTCCAGCTTTTCGCCGTTGAGCACCAGCTCATAGCCATCGAAATAAAAGCTCACGAGGCCGGTCATCTTGGCGTTCACGGTGCTGGTGTACTCGGCTATCTGGGCCAGCTTCGCCGTTTCCTCGGAATAGAGGGAATTCAGTTCAACATCCGCCTGTACGGAATTTTTCAGGTATACGGTACGCTGGTTCAGCAGCTCCTTCATGCTGCGCTCAAGCTCAAGCAGATCATCATCGCCGCCCTCTGAGACGTTGGAGACTATCTTGCTTTTAAGCTCGGCTATCTGACCGTTTACCGAGGTAAGCTCGGTGGACTCTATTCCGTCCAATATCGACAGCTGCTTTTCGTATATCTTCTGCTGTATTGTAACGAGGGACTGGGCAAGTTCACTGCTGTATCCCCATTTGTACACCGTCGCCACGGGCACCTCGGCATTTACGCTGGCGCCCTCGTCCACGAGATGATCCACCATATCGAACTTGTCCACCGCTACGGTGCTCTCATTGCGTATTATTACGGTCTCCGGCATCAGCTTTGCCTCCATAGTGGCGTTTCTGAGCGTACCGCCCCCGCCGCTGGGTATTATCAGCACCAGAGCAACCACTATGCCCAGCAGCACCAGCATGGTAAGGTAAAACCTTCCGCTGAACCTTACTTTTCTTCTCCTCGCCATCTGCGCTCCTTTTATATACGGCTTACGCCGTCTCGAATATCCTCTTTACTTCGCTTTCCCTCTTGTTTACCCTGCCAACGAATGCTCCCGCCATCCTTTCTGTGTCCAGTACTCTTGGAATGATGTCTTGGACACTTTCCATCGTAACGCCCTCAATACGGCGAATAAGCTCCTCATCGGTGTATATCCTTCCTCTTAGCTCGCCGCGTCCCAAAGAGCTGCTGCGGGAAGCAGTGCTCTCAAGGCCTAAGAGATAATTGCCTTTCAGCTGCTGCTTGCTGCGGGCGAATTCTTCTTTGGTTATGCCGTCCTTCTTGACGGAATCTATCTCCCTGAGCATAAGCTCCACCACCTTGGCGGCCTGCTTTTCCCCGGTGCCGGCATAGAGGGTGAAATAGCCGGTATCGGAATAGCTCGTGGGGTATGAGTACACGGAATACGCCATTCCGTGTTCCTCGCGTATCTTCTGGAACAGCCTGGAGCTCATGCTTCCCCCAAGGGCGTTATTGAGCACCAGCAGCGCAAACTGCTCCTCGGTATCCCCAGGGAACCCGGGGAAGCCCAGGCATATATGCACCTGCTCTATGTCCTTTTCCACCGCCCTGAAGCGTTTTTCCTTTATGAGCTGGTTCTTTGGGGGTACGTAGCTGTCGCCCCGGCCCCGCCTGTCAAAGCGCTTATTCACCGCGGCTCGCAGCTCCTCCATCTTAAAGTTGCCCGCGCAGGACACCACCATGTTCTGTGGTATGTACCGCTTGTCCATATATGAAAGTATATCGTCTCTCGTAAATGCCCGCACGGTGTCCTGTGTGCCCAGTATTGGCCTTGCAAGAGGGCTGTCCCCGTATATTACGGCGCTCAGCGTCTCGTGGGCAAGATCCTCCGGGTCATCCTCCAGCATGAGTATCTCCTCGCACACGACGCCCTTTTCCCTTTCGATATCCGCAGGGTCAAGGCTTGGGCGGCAGGCTATGTCGCTTAGCATGTCCGCCGCAAGGTCGATATTTTCACCCAGCACCTTAGCATAAAAACAGGTGCATTCCTTGGCGGTGTACGCGTTTATGCTGCCGCCCACCGCGTCCATCTCCGCCGCTATGTCAGATGCGCTGCGGCTTTCTGTCCCCTTGAACACCATGTGCTCTATAAAGTGGGATATGCCGGATTCGGCGCCTATTTCATACACCGAGCCGGCCTGTATCCATACCGCCATGGATACCGAGCGGAATCCGGTCATCTCCTGAGCTATGAGCTTTACACCGTTTGGAAGCGTTTCTCTTACTATCACCTTTTGCCCTATTCCGATAGGCCCAGCACATCGCCTGTGCATGTAAGCCCAATTCCTTTCTCTTCTATCGCATTTATTATGCCGCCCAGCGCCTCCTTACAGGCCGCCGTAGGCCGAAGCAATATTATGCTTCCCTCAATAGGCTTTTCAGGCAGGCGGGAAAGTATGTCCGCGGCAGTGCCCTTGGCCGTCAGCAGGTCTATCGTCGAGGATACCGCTGTTAATTTCAGTTTTTTTGCTGCCAGCGTAGATGTTACGGTATTGCGCGAGCCTTCGTAGTATATCGCAGGCTCTGCGCCGCATATCTTCTTTACCGCCTCGTTGGCCCTCCTCACGTCTTTTACGGTCCAGCCTATTCTGCCATCCATGTCGGGATAATACCCCATGGAGGCTATCTCGTGGCCTTCTGCGGCCATGCGCATAAGCAGCGCGGGATTGTTTTCAGCCCATTCTCCGCTTACGGCAAACGTAGCCCTGACGCTTTTATCTTTTAGTATATCCAATATATCCGGTATGGCTGCCGCATTCCAGCTCACCGCGAACTGCAATGCAGCCCTTTCGCCGCTGCCACGATACTGAGGCGCCGAAACCGGCAGCACGCCGCCTGGCTGTGTAGCATGATACATCGCTATTATCAACGCCGCAAGGAAAATATTTGTCAACAATCCGCTTAAAAAGCTGAGTTTTCTGCGCATATGCCCCGTACCCCCCATGTAGACAATCTATGAGGGTACAGGCAGTTTAAGAACATACGCCTTAAAAATCAACGTGCGGGCGGAATCATATCCGCCCGCACACACAAGCTGTTTTATTATTTCTTCGCGTCGGGCAGGAGCTCCTTGCGGGTAAGGTCGATCTTGCCATCGGGCTTGATCGCTATGACTCGTACCAGTATCTCGTCTCCTATCTGAACCTCGTCCTCAACCTTCTCTACCCTGTGATTTGCCAGGCGGCTGATGTGCACCAGACCCTTCTTACCAGGCTTGAGCTCTACCTGTGCGCCTATAGGCAATATGTTCACTACCTTGCCGAGGAACACGCCGCCGACCTCTATATCGCGGCAGATATCGTCTATCATGCGCTTGGCGGCAGCTGCGGCTTCAGCATCGGGGGAGGCGATAAATACCCGGCCGTCGTCCTCAAGGTCGATCTTTACGCCGGTCGCCGCGATTATGCCGTTTATGGTCTTTCCGCCGGATCCGATTACCTCGCGTATCTTATCGGGGTGTATGCTGAACTGCATGATGCGAGGAGCATAGGGGGACAGGTCTGCCCTGGGCTCCTTGATGGTCTCTGCCATCTTGTCCAGTATGAACAGACGGCCCCTGCGTGCCTGCTCAAGGGCGCGGGTAAGTATCTGCTCGTCGATGCCCTTGATTTTTATATCCATCTGAATGGCGGTGATGCCCTCGCGGGTGCCGGCTACCTTAAAGTCCATATCGCCAAGGAAGTCCTCAAGACCCTGTATGTCGGTCAATACGGCGATATTGCCGGTGGAATCGTCCTTGATGAGACCCATCGCAACGCCTGCCACGGGCTTCTTTATGGGGACGCCAGCGTCCATAAGCGCAAGAGTGCTGGCGCAGATTGAGGCCTGTGAGGTGGAACCGTTGGAGCTTATTACCTCGGAGACCAGGCGCATGGCATAGGGGAATTCCTCCTCGGAGGGGAGCATGGGTACCAAAGCGCGCTCAGCCAGTGCGCCGTGGCCTATCTCACGCCTGCCGGGGCTGCCGACACGGCGTACTTCGCCCACGCTGTAGGGAGGCATGTTGTACTGATGCATGTAACGCTTGAAGGTGACGTCATCAATGCCGTCCAGCTCCTGTCCCTCGGAAAGGGGCGCAAGGGTGGCTATGGTCATTACCTGAGTCTGACCCCGGGTAAATACGCCGCTGCCGTGTACGCGGGGCAGTATGCCGACCTCGCTCCAGATGGGGCGTATCTCGTCCTGTGCGCGTCCGTCGGGGCGGATCTTGCGGTTGATTATCTTATCCCTTACGATTTCCTTAGTAAGGTTGTAGAGTATCATGTCTATATCGCCGGCGGAATCGGGATACTCCTCTGCGAAGTGCTCGATGACCTCCTGCTTTACCTGCTCGCTGCGCTCCTCGCGTACCTTGCGCTCAAAGGTGTCAAGCTGCCACTCCACCTTGTCTCTTGCGTACTCGCGTACCAGCTCAGTGAAGGCTTCGTCGGGATGATATATGTTGACTTCCATCTTGGGCTTGCCGCACTCGGCCGCTATGCCCTCGATAAAGGCCACTATCTTCTTTACTTCCTCGTGAGCCGTCAGTATGGCGTCAAGCATTTCCTTTTCGGAAAGCTCATTTGCGCCGGCCTCCACCATCATCACGGCGTCCTTGGTACCTGCAACTGTAAGGTTCAGCTTGCTCTTATGCCTCTCCTCCAGGGTGGGATTGATGATATACCTGCCGTCTACCATGCCGACCGCCACAGCGCCGGTAGGGCCTGCAAAGGGGGCTTCGCTCATGGCCAGAGCCGCGGAAGAGCCTATCATGCCCAGTATCTCGGGCTGGACGTCGGGATCCATTGACAGTACGGTAGCTATTACCTGAATGTCGTTGTAAAAGCCCTTGGGAAACAGGGGACGGAGGGGACGGTCGATAAGGCGGCTGCACAGTATGGCCTTTTCAGAGGGACGGCCCTCGCGCTTTATGTAACCGCCGGGTATCTTGCCCACGGAGTACATCTTTTCTTCGAATTCGATGGACAGGGGAAGGAAATCTACGCCGTCCCGGGGCTGCTTGGCCACCGTTGCATTGACCATAACTACGGCGTCGCCCATGCGGACGAATGCGCTCCCGCCTGCCTGCTCGCAGTACTTACCGGTTTCGATGGTAAGGGTCTTTCCGGCGAGCTCCATTGTGAATGTCTTGCCTTGCATGTTCATGCTCCTTTTCATACTCTCTTATTATAAACCAATTTATTATACATTATTTGCCGGCATATGGCAACAAAAAAAAGACTCTTGCAACGGTGTACAAAGGGAACATAATAAAAAACTTAATAATGGACTGCCAATCTTACACAAAGTACCGCCCAAACGAGACTACGGGCGGTATTTTTGTATCATGGCGGAGAAAGGAGGAACTTCCCACGGGGGCTTGACTGAAAAGTTGAGCCCCTTTTTTCATGCCAAAAAACAGGAGGTAAATGCTTATGGCAGATGATAAAACCACAAAAACGCCGGAACAGCCGGTAACGGATAGCGGGCCGGGCAAGGAAACGCCTCCCGCTCCCCCAAAAGAGCCGGAGAAGGTTTCCGTTTCCCCGGAGCCGGAAAAAAAGACGGAACCGGAGGTAAAGAACCCGCAGGTTTCCGTCTATAACTTCGCTGAAATTATGAAGGAAAAGAAAGCCGAGGAACGGGCGGCAGCTCCCGGCGGGGAAAAGCCTGCCCCAGCAAAAACAGAAAAACCGGAAAAAAGACCGCGGAACGGAAGCACCGGGTCCGTCGAAAGCAGAAAAACAGATCCTTTCCGATTTCCTGTCCCGAATGACAGCACCGATCCCGGTGGAGGAACTGGAAGTCCGCGCCGGAAAAGTATACCATTCCCCGTCCCTGCCGGATGGCGTGCGGAATCTTCATTTCCTGCGGAACGGTCTGTATCTCGGTGAACTGAAAAAAGACCGTTTCGAGCCGTCACAGCCGTTTGCCGTGACACTCTCCGCGGACAAGTTCAAAGATTACATGAATTTAAAGGCAGATGACGAGCGTACCGAAAAATATCTCCACGGTGAGACAATTTCCGTAGAGCCGGGAGAGACCGCATCGCCGTCGGGCTGGAAGCTGGTCTGCGTCGATGGATTCGGCCTTGGATGGGGCAAACTGGTCAATGGAACCTTGAAAAATAAGTACCCTGTTGGATGGAGAAAGTAGAAAAATCATGCCAGTTTTTGCAGGAAAAACGTCGAAATATTACAAAGTTATTAACAGAAATTAAAAAAGACTTTCATTTCAGACATACTTGTGTTATAATGGCAAAGTACGGCGGAAAAAAAGACCCATTTTCCGCAGTAACTTGGAGTGACAATCAGCAACAGAACGTAATAAGTATGAGGTGTACGACATGAAAAAAAAGAAATTATTCAGCCTGGTTTTGGCCACAGTGCTTACGGCAGCGACCGTTCTGCCATGCTATGGTGCCAGTACAAAGGAGAAAATTTCAAATGCTCAGGCAGAACAGGCTGCCGCACAGTCTCAGCTTGACAGCATACAGAGCAGGATTGACGAACTCAATTCCAAAAAGGGACAATCAGAAGAATATCTTTCCGAACTGAACCAGCAGCTGGACGATCTGCAGAATCGTCTGCAGGAGCTTCAGGACCAGTATGATGCGAAGCAGAACGAACTGGTACAGATTCAGGCAGATCTGGAAGATGCAAAAGCAAAAGAAGAAGAGCAGTACGAGGCGATGAAGCTCCGTATCCAGTATATGTATGAAAATTCCTCCGGAAACGGATACATGGCAATGCTCTTTTCTTCCAAAAGCATTTCAGAGCTGATCAGCCGGGCAGAATACATACAGAAAATTTCCGATTTCGACCGCGATCTTATGCAGGAGTATGAGGACACGGTAAACCAGGTAAAAGAAAAAGAAACACAGGTGCAGGAAGAGCAGGCAGCGATCGTAGAACTGCAGCAGCAGAGCAGCGATCAGCAGGAAGCCATCCAGGAGCTGTACGCAGCAGCTTATCAGGAACTCCGTACCTACTCCGCAGAGCTGGACGATGCAAAATCCAGCGAGAGTGCACTGGTAGATGAAATCAACAGCAAAGCAGATGCAATCAACGACCTGATCCGTCAGGCGAAAGAAGAGGAGATTGCAGCGCAGAAGAAAGCAGAAGAGGAAGCAGCCGCAGCAGCCGCACGGCAACGCATATATTGTTGTTAATC
>OLOW01000814.1_pt1 | contig 21460 bp, 19 predicted proteins | sample 1672801 | NCBI WGS metagenome assembly OLOW01 (sample SAMEA3136725, study PRJEB25190) | human gut metagenome | biome: human gut; feature: human-associated habitat; material: faeces | place: Austria | collected 2013 | reverse complement strand
TTCTTCCACGGCCTTGCCGTACGTGGATTCGCGGTAGATGCGAGCACCCTCGTGCACCTGCCCTCTCTGGCGCGCAGGCTGGCCGAGCAGCTGCGGCGGAGAAGAAACAAAGGCTCGCGTCTGGGTTGAGACTGCTGATTGACACCGATAAGCTGACCGCGGATTTTCTTACGGACTATCTCAGGACACAGGACGGGCAGCTGATCCCCTGGCAGCCGATCCGTCTGGCGTCAGAGATGGAACGGGCAGCGGTGCTGATAGCGGAGAGCAGGCAGACTTTATTTTTGGCATCGCCCTACTACGCTGTACAAGCAAAAAAAGCATTTCTAAAAAGCGCTGCGTTCGATGGCGCGGCGTGCGTGCAGGACAGCACCTGCGGTCTCAAAGATCGTGAGGATGCTATAAGCCAAGCGCCAAATCGCTGCCTGCTGCTGCCAAATCATGCCAACATCTGCTGCGGCATCGGCATCTGCGGCGCCTGCAGCGAGACAGATGGGGACGGCGTGACTGTGCGAAAATGTAAGTGCGCGCAGACAGAAACTGTGGTAAGATAGTAGCAGTAACAAATCGATAGGCAAAAAAAGAGGAACAAAGGATGGAAAATCTATTGCAAAATACCACACAGCTGGCGCAGGCGATCTGGACGCATTATCTGTCGCCGCAGCTGGCGAGCGGGGCATATGCGGCTGTCGACGCGACCTGCGGCAGAGGAAACGATACGGTATGGCTGACGGCGCACTGCGGGCGCGTCTATGCTTTTGACATTCAGTCGGAAGCGATCGCCAGCACCCGCGAGGCGCTGCAAGCGGCAGGCATCGCTGATGCACGGGTTCTCTCGCAAGCGCAGGCATCACAGCTTGCAGCAGGCATGCGGGATGTGCAGGTATTATCACAAACGCAGGTGCATGACAGAGTACACAAGGGATCTGATCAGGCAGAGGCGCCTGCAGCTCTGCCTGCCGTTACGCTCATTGAGGACAGCCATGCAAATCTTGCGCACTATGTCAGCGAACCGATCGGCCTGATCGTCTTTAACCTCGGATATCTGCCGGGCGGTGACAAACAGCGCGCAACGCAGGCGGAAACTACGCTTGCGGCGCTGCAGGCTGCTTTGGACAAGCTGAGCGTCGGCGGGCTGCTCTCTGTCACCATGTACTGGGGGCACGAAGCTGGCAAAATCGAGCGCGCGGCCGTACTGCGCTGGGCGGCGGCGCTCGACCGCAGCACCTATCACTGCGTGCATACGGATATGTGCAATCAGCCGAACTGCCCGCCGGAGATCCTTTTTGTTACCCGCAAAAAATCGCGGGGGTCTCTTTCCGCACAGGATAGCAGGGAAAGCGACGGGAACGGGCATGCGCGCTGAAGAGGATACAGAAGAGGAAGAAGCCGGGCTTTGCCTTTCCGTCCTGATACTAAAACTGCCCTCCCTTGCATACCTATAAAGGAAGGAACGCAAGGGAGGTTTTTTATGGGGAAAATTGTGATTATCGGCGGCGGCTGGGCCGGGTGCGCGGCTGCCATTCGCGCACGCAAGCAGGGACATGAGGTACAGCTTTTAGAAAAAACGGATCTGCTTTTGGGTCTTGGTAATGTCGGCGGCATCATGCGCAACAACGGACGCTATACCGCGGCCGAGGAAAACATCGCGCTCGGCGCGGACGAACTCTTTGAAATTACAGACCGGCTCAGCACCCATCGAAATATTGATTTTCCGGGACATCGGCACGCGAGCTTCTATGATGTCGCGCTGGTAGAGCCTGAGGTGCGCAGACTGCTGACGAAGCTGGGCGTGGAGCTGCATATGATGACGCGCGTCGTCGATGTCGAGCTGGCGAACACCGCAGCCGGAGCGCCGTCTGCGTGCGTGGAAACAGCCGGCGCGGAGAGAAAAACAAGAACGCGGCGAGAAACAAAGTCAGCAAGCGCGGATCAACAAGACGCGGAGCTTGCCGCTGCTGCAGTAGCGCAAGGCATGGAGCCCGCGGGTGCAGCCCGGCAAGAAAGCAGCAGCCCGCGCCGCCTGCGCGCGGTCGTCGCACTCACACACGCGCATGGCGGCGAGTACCGCAGAGAGATCTTTGACGGGGATGTGTTCGTCGAAACGACCGGTTCGACCGGCCCGATGGGAAACTGTACGAAATACGGGAACGGCTGCGCGATGTGCATCCTGCGCTGTCCTGCTTTTGGTCCGCGCGTCAGTTTAACCGAAAGAGCTGGTCTGTGTGACATCAGCGGCGAGCGGCCAAACGGCATGCCGGGTGCCTTCAGCGGCTCCTGCAAGCTTGAAAAGCGCACGCTCAGCCCGAAGCTGCAAAAGAAGCTGAAGCAGGACGGCTTCGCCGTGATCCCGCTGCCGCCGGAGCTGGTGCACAGGGAAAAGCTCGACCAAAAGGTCTGCCAGCAGTACGCGCTCGACCCGTTCGCCGAAAATATCATTCTCATCGATACCGGGCACGCAAAGCTGATGACCTCCTATTTCAATCTCGAGGAGCTGCGCCGGGTCGATGGGCTGGAGAACGCGCGCTTTGTCGATCCTTACGCGGGCGGCAAAGGGAACTCGATGCGCTACATGGCAGTAGGACTGCGTGACGATACGATGCGTGCGCGCGGCATCGAGAATCTATTCCTCGGCGGCGAAAAATCCGGTTTCTTCGTCGGCCATACGGAGGCAATCACGACCGGAAGCCTCGCGGGTTATAACGCGGGGCGTATGGCAGCGGGCGCGGATGCGGGCACGGACGCGAAACAGCCTCTCCTGCGCCTGCCGCGTACGCTGGCAGTCGGTGACATCATCGCCTTCGCCAATGAGATGCTCGAAACACCGGAGAGCTTCCAAAAGCGTCTGACTTTTGCTGGCGGCTTGTATTTTCAGCGCATGCAGGAGCAAAAGCTCTACAGCACAGAGCGCAGACTGATCCAAAAACGTGTCTCCGCGGCCGGACTCGCAGACGTTTACAAAACAAATAAAATGTGATAAAATCAAAAATAAACAATTTCTTAACAATAGAAAAAACGAGGAAAAAAAGGAGGCGCGGAAGATGAAATTGCTGATTGGCATACTGTTTCTGTGTTATCCGCTGTTGGTCGTCCTGACCGGAAGCGCGATGTACCGACGGCACTATCAGAGTTACACGATCATGAAAACGCTTGCAAGCACCGGTTTCCTGCTGATTGGGGCGGTGACCTGGCTGACAAGCGGGCAGGCAATCTATCTGGCGCTTCTGCCTGCCTATCTGTGCTGCTTCATCGGCGATGTGCTGCTGGCATTGAGCAACGAGATCGATAATGAACTCAAAAATCCGCAGTTTACCTTGGGTGTCGCGGCATTTGCAATTGCGCATATTTTTGTTATAATAGAGTTCGGCAAATTGCTGCACTGGCAACTCAGTCTGAGCTGGGTGCTGGTGCCGATGGCTCTGTTTGCGTATACGTTCTATACAGCGACGGCGGCAAAGGACCGTTTTTGCTACGGCCAAAACGCTGTGCCGAGCCTCGTCTACGCAGTCGTTGTCGGTCTGTGCGGCGGCATGGGCTGGGATCTTGCTGTATCGCACAGCGGAGAACCGGCGATGCTGCTTATGGGGCTGGGTGCAGTATGGTTCATGATTTCGGATTTTATTCTGGCGCACAAATATTTTTGCATAATCAAAAAACAACGGACAGGCGCAGGCGTGCTGCTCTTCTATTACGGCGCGATGGGCATGCTGTCTGCGTTTCCGCTGCTGTTGTGAATTGCGCGGTGCGCTGACGCAAACCGTGTGGGCGATAAAGACCGCGCATCAAAGGGAAAAGAACGCAAGACAGAACCCTGCGCACAGAAACAGATACAAAAGAAAAGATACGAGGAATACAAGCATGAGAATCAACAAATACATTGCGCAGAGCGGCCTTTGCAGCCGCCGCAAAGCGGATGAACTGATTGCCAACGGGAACGTGAGGGTCAACGCAGCAGTGCTGCGCGAGCCGGGCTATGACGTACAAGAGGGAGATCGGGTCGAGGTCAACGGACATCTGATCGAGACGGAGGCAGAGTCGGTATACGTACTGATCAACAAGCCGCTCGGTATGGTGACAACGGTTTCCGATGATAAGGAGAGGCTGACGGTCATGGAGGTCGTCAAGGACATCGACGCCCGGCTGTTTCCGGTCGGCAGGCTAGATTACAACACCGCAGGCGCGCTGATCATGACCAATGACGGAAATCTGGCCTACCGTTTGACACATCCGAAGCATGAGGTTTACAAGACCTATCGTGCGCGTGTCGCGGGCGTGCTCTCCGCGGAAAAGGTGTCGTGTCTGCGCAAGGGCGTGGATATCGGAGGCTTTGTGACCTCTCCCGCAAAGGTGCAGGTGATCAAGGGCGGACAGCGCTCGACGATTGTGGAAATCTCTATTCACGAAGGCAAGAACCGTCAGGTGCGCAAGATGTTCGCGGCCGTCGGCAATCCGGTGCAGGAACTGGAGCGCGTCGCGATCGGAGAAATTCACTTAGGGCATTTAAAACCGGGACACTACCGCAAGCTGACGCGCGCGGAGATCGAATATCTCAAAAATTGCTGATGTGCTGCTGCGGGAAGCGTGAAGCGGCGCGCATAGACCTATCGAATTTTGCTATGCGCACTTCTGCCCCCCCGCATGCGGACAGGAAGCGAAGAGATCCGAATCGTTACAATTCACAATTCTATGGATATGACTGATGATATGACTGACAGGAGCAGCAAATGACACTGAAAGATTTACGTATTGGAGAAAGTGCAAAGATCACTGCTGTCGGCGGCGAAGGCGCGCTACGGCAGCATTTTTTGGATATGGGCGTCGTACCGGGCGCGGAAATCAAGCTGATGAAACTGGCGCCGATGGGCGACCCGATGGAGTTTCGCGTTCATGGTTATGAATTGACCTTGCGGCTTGCCGACGCCGAAAAAATTGAGGCTGACCCGATAACCTGCGAAACCGTCTGTCCAAAGTCCGCGGCAGATGCGGGCAAAAGCGGAGAGAAACAGGAAGATCAGGATAGACGCGGCCGCAAAAAGGAAGCGCGCGCGGCGGCGAAATCTCACCACCCGGGGCTTGGCGAGGGCGGTATTTACCATGTCAAGACGGATGGCAACCCACTGCCGGAGGGGACGACGCTCACCTTTGCGCTGGCAGGCAATCAGAATTGCGGTAAGACGACCCTGTTCAACCAGCTCACCGGTGCCAACCAACATGTCGGAAACTTTCCGGGCGTGACCGTAGATCGCAAGGACGGCGTGATTCGAGGCCATGATAATACCCTGGTAACCGATCTTCCGGGCATCTATTCCATGTCGCCCTATACCAGTGAGGAGATTGTGACCAGACAATTCCTGCTTGATGACAAGCCGAAGGGCATCATCAATATCGTTGACGCGACCAATATTGAGCGTAATCTTTATCTGACCATGCAGCTGATGGAGCTGGACATTCCGATGGTGCTGGCACTCAACATGATGGACGAGGTGCGCGAAAACGGCGGCACGATTCGCGTCAACGAGATGGAGGAAGCACTCGGCATTCCGGTCATTCCGATTTCCGCGGCCAAAAACGAGGGAATCAGTGAATTGATCGACCACGCGATTCACGTCGCGCAGTATCAGGAAAAACCGGGACGTGCGGATTTTTGCGACCCGCAGGATCATAATGGCGCGGTGCATCGCTGTCTGCACGGCATCATGCATCTGATCGAGGACCACGCGGCGAAGGCGGGCATTCCGGTTCGTTTCGCGGCAAGCAAGCTGGCGGAAGGCGACCAAATGATCCTACAGCAGCTAAAACTGGAAGAAAATGAAAAAGAAATGCTGCGGCATATCATCTGTCAGATGGAGGAGGAACGCGGCATGGATCAGGCCGCAGCGATCGCGGACATGCGCTTTGCCTTCATACAGCAGATCTGCGGGGCAACGGTCGTCAAACCGCACGAAAGCAAAGAACACGCGCGCAGCGTCAAGATCGATCAGATCCTGACCGGAAAGTACACCGCGATTCCGGCCTTTGTCGGCATCATGGGCTTGGTTTTCTGGCTGACCTTCGGTGTCATCGGCGCGTGGCTCTCCGGTTTGCTGGACATGGGAATCAGCGCGCTGACAGAACTGACAGACGCGGGGCTGACTGCCTACGGCATCAATCCGGTCGTGCATTCCCTGATCATCAACGGTATTTTTGAAGGTGTCGGCAGTGTACTTTCGTTCCTGCCGATCATCGTGACCCTGTTCTTCTTCCTGTCAATCCTCGAGGACAGCGGCTATATGGCGCGCGTTGCCTTCGTGATGGACAAGCTGCTGCGCAAGATCGGACTTTCCGGCCGCAGCATCGTACCGATGCTGATAGGCTTCGGCTGTACGGTGCCGGGCGTCTCCCTCTTTATAGTTCTTCTGTCCGGGCTTGTCTGCCTACGGTGCCGGGCGTGATGGCGAGCCGTACCCTGCCAAGTGAGCGAGACCGTAAGATGACGATTCTTTTAACTCCGTTTATGAGCTGCTCGGCGAAGCTGCCGATCTACGGGTTCTTCAGTGCGGCGTTTTTTCCAGGCAAAAGCGCGCTGGTGATGATCATCCTTTACTTTACGGGTATTCTTGTCGGCATCCTGTTTGCGCTGATCGCGCGCGGCGCGGTGTTCAAGGGGGAACCGGTGCCGTTCGTCATGGAACTGCCGAATTACCGGATGCCGGGCGCCAAAAATGTCGGGCAGCTGCTTTGGGAAAAAGCGAAGGACTTTTTGGAACGCGCCTTTACGGTTATCTTCCTCGCGACCATCGTGATCTGGTGCCTGCAGACCTTCGACACCAGGCTGAATGTGGTGACCGATTCACAGGACAGTCTGCTCGCGATGCTGGCAGGCGTGATCGCGCCGGTATTCGCGCCGCTGGGTTTCGGTGATTGGCGTATTTCGACGGCGCTGATTACCGGTTTCATGGCCAAGGAAAGCGTTGTGGCGACACTGACCGTTTTGACAGAAGGCATCAGCATTACATCGCTTTTGACTCCGCTGGCGGCGGCGGCGCTTTTGGTTTTCTGCCTGTTATATACGCCTTGTGTCGCGGCCATCACCTCCATTAAGCGTGAGCTTGGCGGCAAATGGGCGGCGTTGGTTGTCGTCATGCAGTGCGTGATCGCGTGGCTGTGTGCCTTTGCGGTCTATACGATCGGAGGATTGCTGTAAGTTTTGCAGTCAGGGCCGCGGAAAACCGCGGCACGCGGGCGGCAGATCTGACTTCGGCACATGACGCAAAAAAAGATACATACGAAGTAAGAGCTGCCACGCATGGCAGCTCTTACTTTCAGGCGCCTTCGACGCGACGCAGGGACTATTGCTGCGCCGGCATCTCCCACCGCATGACAAAAGTGTGCATAACGAAATTTGAGATTTCTACGTGCACATGGCGCTCGTCCATGAGCGCCGCTTCGCAAGACGCTTTTGTCGTGATTTCGAAAAAAATCAGCGCGCGACATTTCCTGCCGCATGAAAAACGGGTCCCGCGAAGCGCGGGACCCGTTTTCCATAAAAGATGTATTAGTAATTATCGTGTTTTCTGTGTTAGGTATAATCTTCGACCTTCGCGGAGAAAATTACTTTCTCTTCATTTCCTTCGGTGTTACGCAAGTTCCGGAAGCTCTTGCGACTACGATCGGTTCTTCTAAGAAGTCAGCAGCGGAAGCGTTGATGTCTTTTCTGGAAACAACAACTTTTCTAGCTTCGAATTTCATGTGTCTGGAAGTGTTGCCGATTTTGTCGATTTCGCCGTAAGCTTCGATATAGTCGCCCGCGTAAGTCGGAGCTAAGAATTCTACGTTATCATACGCGCAGAACAGACCTTCGTCTCCGTCTAATTTGATCAAAAGTTCGGTAGCAACGTCGCCAAACAGGTGAACCATGTGCGCGCCGTCAACTAATTCTCCGCCGTAGTGTGCGTCTTTCGCGGACATTCTTAATCTTAAAGTAGAAGTGATTTTTTCCATTTTTTCAATCTCCTTTTCATGCAATAAATTTATATTCTTCGTAACTCTATGTAAAAACAACAAAAAATATAGTTGCAAATTCTGTGCCAATGGTTTATCATTGAAAATAGGTAAAAAGTGAACCGATTTAGAATCACCCCGTTCGGGAAAGGAGTAAAACGAGAATGGAAATGACTTACGGTCTGAAACGGGTGGCAGAACCACAGTATGTCTTGCCGACATCCGCGTGGAAGCTGGACAACAGCCGCAATATCTATCCGAATGAACTGCGGATTTCCGTACGCAGAATACATTTGGAGGGCACCAGCTTTAAGCAGATCTGCACAGAGAGCAATTACAATGAAGAAAAAATCAAGCAAAAAATCATAGATATCATCATCCGCCGCGGCAAACTGCATAACCCGGTTACCGATACCGGCGGCCTGGCGTTCGGAACTGTCGAGGAAATCGGTGAGGAGTTTTATAATCCGCAGAATTTGAAGGTCGGAGATACCATCATCTGTAACGCGTCGCTGGCATCCGTTCCGATTCAAATCGAGAACATCCTCGCGATTGACCATGTGTTTAATCAGATTGACGCGTCCGGCTACGCGATTTTGCACGATCATGTGCCGATCATCAAGATTGAAGAGGACATGCCGGTCAATCTGCTGCTTTACACGCTGGATGAGTCCGGAACGCTGTACCGCCTGAGTCAGCTGGCAGAGGGACAATCAAAATTTTTGATTGTCGGCAATAATATGATCACGAATTTGATCTTTGGCTACGTGATTCGCCGTCAGGTCGGAGCCAAAGGAGAAATCGTCTGCCTTTTGGATAAAAAGACGGGCATGCAGGTCATGGGGGACGGCATAGATCAGCTCATCGCGCACGTGTTCAACGAAGTGCATTTTCTCAATATTCTGAAGCCGATTCACGCGGTCGAGCGTCTGAAACTCAATCAGCAGTTCGATCTCTCCGTCAACTGCGCCGAGATTCCGGGGGCGGAAACCATCAATATTCTGGCGACCAAAGCGGGCGGAACGGTGCTGTTCGCGAATTTGATCAACAACCTCAAGATTTCCCTGTATATCACAGAATCAATTTCCAAACCGCTGAATGTCGAGAACGCCGAGGGCTATCTGGAGGACTATGAAACCTTTGATATCGCGCTGGTCAGAGAGCTGGCGGATTACTTTGAGAATGCCGCGGTGATGAAGGTGGAAAGGGCGGAAAAGGACGAGAGCGCGGAGGCATCGGCGTCGCCTTACGACCGCTCCCTGATCGAGCAGAGCAAACTGGAGGATTTTGTCTGTGTCAGCAGGCCGATGCGTAATGTGCTGCGCGAAATCGCCAACGTATCCAAATATGACTGCAACGTCATCATCTTCGGAGATACCGGTGTCGGTAAAGAAAAGGTCGCGAATCTGATTCAAAAGAACAGCGACCGTAAAATGCAGCCTTTTGTCAAAATCAACTGCGGCGCCATCTCGCCGAACCTCATAGAATCCGAGTTTTTCGGTTATGAAAAGGGCGCGTTCACCGGCGCGAACACCGGTGGCAAAAAAGGCTATTTTGAGATTGCCAACAACGGCGTGATGTTTCTGGACGAGATCGGCGAGCTACCGCTCGAAATGCAGGCAAAGCTGCTGCGCGTCATCCAGGACGGGGAGTTCTATAAGGTGGGAGGTACCAGCCCGATCAAGACCAATGTCAGAATTATTTCCGCGACCAACCGGGATTTGGAGCGGTTTGTAGAGGAAGGCAAATTCCGCCGCGACCTCTATTATCGTCTGAACGTTGTGCCGATTCGCATCCCGAGCTTGTCAGAACGTGTGGACGACATCCCTGCGCTGGTCAAACATTTTCTCGCGAAATACGGAAAAAAATTCGGCATCGCAAGAGGCATCACAGACAGCGCGATGGAATACCTGCAGCAGCTCGCCTGGCCCGGCAACATCCGAGAACTCGAAAACTCGGTACAGCGCCTGATCATCTCGGCGAAGGGCGAGGATATTTCACTGATGGATGTCATGCACGAAACGCACAGCGAGCTTTTTGAAGGCGGCGGCTTCGGCGCGGAGGAAGAGGAACGCGCGCTCCCGGGAGGCAGCTATCCGATGGATACGGAAATTTCTCTGCAGGAGGCGGTCGATGAGTACGAAAAGGGCCTGATCAAGTACGCCTGCGAAAAGTACGGCTCGACCCGCAAAGCGGCGAAGGCCATCGGCATCAGCCAGACGCAGTTAGTCAGAAAGAAGAAAAAATACAATTTATAAGTTTTGGAAAAGATGAAAAAAGAGTGAACCGAAAAGTGTTCGCTCTTTTTGCATATGATTACAAAACGGTTCGGTTTCAAAAAAAGGGTCAAGAAATTTCAACGATTCTCTATTGGCACAAAACTTGCTATTAAATATGGAGTGGAAATATGTCAAATATAGATCTTTGCGCGCCGGCTGCTTCTTTCTTCGTAAAAAACAACGCATGAGCCGCGCCGTAAAGAGATGAATGATAAAAGCAAAAGAAAAAGGAGATACAAAAAGAAATGGAATTTAAAAAAGGTGATATTTACGGAACCCACCGCGTCATCAGCCCGAAAGGTGTATTGCCGCAGCCTGCGGACGTTGTGGACAACACAATGGAAATCTATAATAATGAAGTATTGATCGATGTACATACCTTGAACATTGACTCCGCGTCCTTTACGGAGATCTCCAACAGAGCGAACGGCGATGTAGAAGAAATCAAGAGAATCATCTTAGAGATCGTAAATACAACAGGCAAACATAAGAACCCATGGACAGGCTCCGGCGGCATGCTGATCGGCAGAGTCGCGGAGGTTGGCCCGGATTACGAAGGCGAACTCAAAAAAGGCGACAAGATCGCGACGATGGTATCCCTGTCTCTGACTCCGCTCAAGATCGATGAAATCATCGAAATCAGACCGGACATCGACCAGGTTGATATCAAAGGACAGGCAATCCTGTTCCAGTCCGGTATCTACGCGAAGCTGCCGAAGGATATCCCGCAGACGCTGGCTTTATCCGTACTGGACGTCGCGGGCGCGCCGGCGCAGACCGCGAAGATCTGTAAGCCGGGAGATACCGTTGTGGTCATGGGCGGAGGCGGCAAGTCCGGTATCCTCTGCTGCTGGCAGGCAAGAAAGCAGGTCGGCATCAACGGTACCGTTATCTGCGTAGACGGCTTCAAGAAATCCATCAACAGAGCGATGTCCGTGAACTGCGCGGATGAATATCTGGTCGTGAATGCGACCGATGCAGTTGCGATGTATGAAGAAATCATGGACGCGACCGAAGGTCAGCTGGCTGACGTTGTCATCAATGTTGTCAATATCCCGAACACCGAAATGTCCTCAATCATTTCCTGCAAGGACGGCGGACTGGTATACTTCTTCTCCATGGCGACCAGCTTCACGAAGGCGGCGCTGGGCGCGGAAGGCATCGGCAAGGACGTGACGATGTTAGTCGGAAACGGCTACACCAAGGGTCACTCCGAGGTCGCGCTGCAGGTACTCAGAGAAGACGAGCGCATCAGAAATCTTTTCGCGCAGCTGTACGCGTAAGATGTCTGTTATAAATTTAATAAAAAATCATTTTTCCTATGGTAAAATAAAAAAAGATGTTATATAATTAACATAGTAACTTATGCCTATCATCATGCGGCATAAAGATATATTTATTATTTTTTTCGAGGAGGAACACAAAAATGAAAAAAGGATGCCCTTACGGAACACACCGCGTTATCTCTCCAAAGGGAGTTTTACCGCAGCCTGCAGATGTTATCGACAACAACATGGAAATCTATGACAACGAAGTTCTGATCGATGTAAAGACTTTGAACATCGACTCCGCTTCTTTCACAGAAATCGTTAGAAGAGTCTTAAACAAAAAGCCTGCGGAAGTTACCACCCAGGAAGAAATGGACAAGATCGGCGCGAAGATGATGGAAATCGTTGCGCATGCCGGTAAGCACAAAAATCCTTGGACAGGTTCCGGCGGCATGCTGCTTGGTACCGTTGAAGAAATCGGACCTGCTTACCAGGGCGATTTGAAGGTTGGTGACAAGATCGCTACTTTAGTATCCCTGTCCCTGACTCCGTTAAGAATCGACGAAATCGTTGCGATGAGACCGGCGATCGACCAGGTTGACATCAAGGGTAAGGCAATCTTATTCCAGTCCGGTATCTATGGCATCATTCCGGATGATATGCCTGAAAAGACAGCGTTATCCGCTTTAGACGTAGCAGGTGCTCCGGCTCAAACCGCGAAACTGGTACAGTCCGGTCAGAAGGTTCTGATCATCGGCGGCGGCGGCAAGTCCGGTCTGCTGTGCTTACACGAAGCGAAGAAGAGAGCTGGCGTAACCGGTCTGGTTGTTTGCGCGGCTGGCTCCCAGAAGTCCGAAGACAGAGCGAGAGTACTTAACCTTGCTGACGAATACTTCCATATGGACGCGACCGACGCGGTTGGTTTCTACAACAAGTCCATGGAATTAACAAACGGCGAACTGTTTGACGTAGTTATCAACTGCGTATCCATCGAGAATACAGAAATGGCTTCCATCCTGTCCTGTAAGGATGACGGCGTTGTATACTTCTTCTCCATGGCAACTTCCTTCACGAAGGCTGCTCTTGGCGCAGAGGGCGTAGGCAAAGACGTCAACATGATCATCGGCAACGGCTACACCAAGGGTCACGCTGCGATCACGCTGCAGTGCTTAAGAGAGAACCCGGGTCTCAGAGCGTTATTCGAAGAAATGTACGCGTAGTCTAAGGACTATATGTTACGCGTGCCGCCGATCACGCGGCGCGCGTAAAATTGACTCTCACAATGAAATTTTAAGGAGAATTTAAAAAATGGCAATTAGAAATTGGAAAGACATTCCTCTGTTCAAGGATGTAACAGACGAACAGTGGAACGACTGGCATTGGCAGGTCGCAAACAGACTGTCAACGGTTGAAGAAATCGCGCAGGTTGTAAATCTGACTGAAAAAGAAAAAGAAGACATCGAAAAAGTTATGGGCGGCTTCCGTGTAGGTATCACACCTTACTACGCTTCCCTGATGGATCCGGACGATCCGAGAGATCCGGTCAGAATGCAGGCTGTTCCGACTCTTGCGGAAATGCACAGATCCGAAGCGGACGATATGGACCCGCTGCATGAAGACGCTGACTCTCCGGCACCTGGCCTGACGCACAGATATCCGGACAGAGTGCTTTTCCTGATCACTGACCAGTGCTCCATGTACTGCAGACACTGCACCAGAAGAAGACTCGCGGGTGAAACTGACGGCGCGAGATCCAGAGAAGATATCGACGCATGTATCGAATACATCAGAAAGACGCCGCAGGTTCGTGACGTACTGCTTTCCGGCGGTGATGCGCTCTGCGTAGAAGACGAAACTCTGGAATACATCATCAGCGAACTGAGAAAGATTCCTCACGTAGAAATCGTAAGAATCGGTTCCAGAACTCCGGTTGTAATGCCAATGAGAATTACCGACGATCTGGTAAACATGCTGAAGAAGTATCACCCAATTTGGCTGAACACGCACTTCAACCACCCGAAGGAACTGACTCCGACTGCAGCGGAAGCTTTGAGAAAGCTTGCTGACGCGGGTATCCCTCTGGGCAACCAGTCCGTACTGCTTCGCGGCGTCAACGACTGCAAGCACATCATGAGAGAACTGGTACAGCTGCTCTGCAAGAACAGAGTAAGACCGTACTACATCTACATCTGCGACCTTTCCATGGGTATCGAACACTTCAGAACTCCGGTTTCCAAGGGTATCGAAATCATCGAAGGTTTAAGAGGACACACCTCCGGCTACGCTGTTCCGACCTTCGTAGTTGACGCTCCTGGCGGCGGCGGTAAGACTCCGGTAATGCCGCAGTACGTAATTTCTCAGACTCCGCACAAGGTAATTCTGAGAAACTACGAAGGCATCATCACGACTTACACAGAACCGAGCCTTCCGGATCTTCCTTGCACCTGCGACTACTGCACAGGCAAGAAGACCTACAAGTACGAAGGTGTTTCCGCTCTGGGTGAAGGTCCTGAGATCAAGACGATCGAGCCTGCACATCTTGCAAGACACGAAAGAAACAAACACTAAAATACAATGTTCATCCATAGGGAGGCCTCTGTCTCCCTATGGGTGTGCTAAAAGGAAATACAACATGGGTTTACTGCACGATTTATCAACCAAATACAAGACCTTGTCGATTGTCGGCATGGCGAAAAACGCCGGTAAGACGACAGCGCTCAACTATCTGATCGAGGAGGCTATCGACGAGGGTATCACGCTCGGCATCACCTCTACGGGCAGAGACGGGGAAACACAGGACTTGGTAACCGGAACAGAAAAACCGCGCGTGTACATGGAGGAAGGCATGCTGGCTGCTGTGCCGTCCCTGCTTTATGACCTGGCGGACGCCGGTCTTGAAGTTCTCAAAAAAACAAAATATTCGACAGCCATCGGAGAATTGCTCATTTGCAGAGTCAGAGACGCCGGTTATGTGCAGATCGCGGGACCGGTCATCAACGCGGAGCAGAAGCTGCTTTGTCAGGACATGCTCGCGCTTGGCTGTGAACTGATTCTGATCGACGGAGCTATCGACCGTAAAACCATCGCGTCACCGGATACGTCCGACGCGATCATCCTATCTACCGGAGCCGTACTTTCCCGCAAAATGAATAAGGTGGTAGAGGAAACGGCGCATATCGTGAATCTGTACCGGACACCGCAGATGGAAGACGGCATCTACAGAGAAGCGATTACCCAAAATAATTTTGACGATAAGATTATGCTTGTCAACGCGGACGGAAGCGTTCGCAAGCTCGATCTGGTGACAGGTCTGGGCGCGGCGAAAGAGCTTAACGGCGTGATTGACGAGGATACCAGATATATATATATTCCGGGGGCTTTCACCAACAGTGTCATTTCGGATATCAGCCTCCGCAATCTGAAACAGGTACAGTTCGTACTGAAGGATCCGACGAAAATTTTTGTTAACGCCATGGACTGGGGCATCTTCCGCAAGAAGGGCTTCCGCGTCAGCGTGCTCAAAAATATTGAAATCGCCGCGATTACGGTCAATCCATGGGCGCCGGCCGGTTATACGTTTGACAACCGGCTGCTGCTTTCGGAAATGCAGAAGGCGATACCTGATATTCCGATTATAGACGTGAGGATGTAGCTATGATACAGGGCAAAAACAGACGACTGGCGAATGTGAAAACAAGGCGGGAAACAGGACTGGATTATGTCATGTTCAGCCTCGACTTAAACACGCCGTTCGGCAAGAAACAATTGAAAGAAGTCCGTCCCTACTATCCGGGCGAGGAAGCGGAGCTGCGTGACGAGCTGGATCGCGTGGAGCAGATGATCGCTTTCGTAAAACAGAACCAGATACTCACCGATAAGATTCAAGAGGTCTTTATGGAAGTGAAGGACGCGACGCTGACGATCGAGCGCAGCGGCGCGGTAACGCTCTCAACGGTGGAATTGTTTGAAATCAAATCTCTGCTTTTGCAGATGCGGCAGCTGCGCAAGCTGACGATGGAGCACGAAATCGGAGATTATCAAGGCGCGCACTGCTGCTGCGCGGCCGAACCGTCTGCGGACAGCGCCGCGAGCGAAGTGCGCGCGGAGAATATGCCCGCGGCGCGCGCGGAAGGAGAAGCGGCGGTCGATACGGTACCGCGGGAATATTTCCTTGCGGATACCGAGGATCTGCTCGATGAACTGGACCCGCGCAGGGACCGCATGAACACCTTCTATATCTACAACGAATTCAGTCCGAAGCTGGACGCGTATCGGACAAAGAAAAAAGAATACGAACAGCAGATCCGTAGAGAGCAAAAACAGGCTCGTGAGGAGCTGCGAAAAAAATACGGCGTACAGCTGACGCCGAAATTCGATATCGTGGTCGCCAAATCCCACCCGGACTTCGAGATGATTCAATCGCTTGAAGAACTCGAAATGACGGATCAGGACTATATGAGCGTGACGCTGCAGCTCAAGCCGACGGAGAAGATCTACGAATTCGTGCAGGCGGCAGAGGAGCTCAATGCCGAGATCGAACAGGAAGAAGAACGTGTGAGGGAAATGCTTTCCCGCAAGATTGCCGAAAAAGAGGCGGTGCTTCTCGAAAACTGTGAGAAGATGGGGGCGCTGGATCTGGCGCTGGCCAGAGCGATCTATGCAATGAAGCACGATTTGACAAAGCCGGAGATTGTGGAGGAGCATGTGATTTCCTTCGAAGATGGGCGCAATCTGCAGGTGGAGGACATCATCCGGGAAAAGGGCAAGACCTTCTGCCCAATCTCGCTTTCTCTCGCGGACGGCGTGACGATGATCACCGGCGCCAATATGGGCGGCAAAACGATTTCTCTGAAGCTGGCAGGTCAGATTCCGATTTTGGCGCAGTACGGCTTCTTCGTTCCAGCCAAACACGCAAAAATCGGCCTTTCCAACTATATGCAGATTCTCATCGGCGACTCGCAGTCTGTCGAGCGCGGGCTTTCCAGCTTCGGCTCAGAGATGGAGGAACTCAAGGAGATTCTGGATAAGGGACAGGAGCGCAGCCTGATTCTCATCGATGAGATCGCTTCCGGCACCAACCCGACCGAGGGTACGGCACTGACCAAGAGTCTGGTCGATTACCTGATTGAAAAACCGTATATTTCCTTGATCACGACGCATTTTGAGTCTGTGACCGAGCGGAAGGACATTGTGAATATGCAGGTCCGCGGCCTTGCCGACTGCAACTTCACGCTGCTCAACCGTGAGATCCAGCACGCGAACCGCCGTGACAGGATTAATATTATATCCAAATATATGGACTACCGTCTGTATAGAGTAGATAGCGAAGCACAAGTTCCAAAGGAAGCTCTCAGCATTGCTGCCATGTTAGGAATTAACAAGGAGATTATTGAGGGAGCGAAAAAATATATGAAATAAGGAGAAAAAGGATGAAAAGCAAACTGAACATTGACCCAAAAGTTGTTGACAGCGCTCGCCAGCATGCCGCGAATATCGCGCATGACATGCAGGATTTTATCGACCGCCACACAACGGTATCGACAGAGCGTACCATTGTCAGACTTTTGGGAATCGACGGTGTCGATGAACTCGAGACACCGCTTCCAAACGTGATCGTAGACCATATCAAGGACGCGGGCGCTCTGCCGACAGGCGCGGCGTATTGGATTGGGAACGCTATCGTTCAGACCGGCAAAGATCCGCAGGAGATTGCGGAGGAAGTCGCTGCGGGCAAGCTGGAGCTGACCAAGCTTCCGACCTGCACGCAGGCAGAAGCAGCGGAGGCAATCAAACCGGCGATCAAAAAAACCTTTGAAAGAATCGATATGCAGAAGGCAAAACGTCAGGAGTATCTGGATACCATCGGCGAAGGTCCGGAGCCATACATCTACGTTATCGTAGCAACAGGTAATATCTACGAGGACGTGATTCAGGCACAGGCCGCGGCAAGACAGGGCGCGGACATCATCGCGGTAATCAGAACCACTGCGCAGTCCCTGCTCGACTATGTACCTTACGGCCCGACGACCGAAGGTTTCGGCGGTACTTACGCAACGCAGGAAAACTTCCGCATCATGAGAAAAGCGCTCGACGAGGTTGGCCAGGAGGTCGGCAGATACATCAGATTATGTAACTACTCCTCCGGTATGTGTATGCCGGAAATCGCAGCGATGGGCGCGCTCGAAAGACTCGACGTAATGCTCAATGACGCGATCTACGGTATCCTGTTCCGTGATATCAATATGCAGAGAACGCTGGTTGACCAGTTCATGTCCAGAGTCATCATCGGCTACTGCGGCATCATCTTCAACTCCGGTGAAGATAACTACCTGACGACAGACGACGCGATCGAAGCGGCACATACCGTAACCGCTTCCCAGTTCATCAACGAACAGTTCGCGGTACTGGCGAACATTCCGGAGAACCAGATGGGTCTTGGCCACGCTTTCGAAATGGACCCGAGCACCGAAGACGGTTTCCTGCTCGAATTATCTCAGGCGCAGATGGCAAGAGAAATCTTCCCGAACGCGAGATTAAAATACATGCCGCCGACAAAGTTCATGACCGGCAATATTTTTAGAGGACATCTGCAGGATGCGCTGTTCAATCTGGTAACTGTATGGACGCACCAGTCCCTGCTGCTGACCGGTATGCTGACAGAAGCAGTTCATACACCGCTGATGCAGGACAGATACCTCGCGATCGAAAACGCGAAGTACATCTTCAATAACTGCAGACATCTCGGCGATGAAGTAGAGTTCAAGAAGGACGGTATCATTCAGAAGAGAGCGCAGGAAGTTCTGGGCAAGGCTGACGAACTGCTCGCGCAGGTTGAAAAAGAAGGACTCTTCTCCACCATCGAAAAAGGTATTTTTGGCGGCGTAAAGCGTCCGTTTGATGGTGGTCACGGTCTGGAAGGCGTTTGCACCAAGGGTGAAAACTACTTCAATCCGTTCATCGAATTGTTTATGGATCATGAATAGGGAGGTGCGCAGCAATGACAGAAAATAAAGTAACAACAGCAACGACTCAGGTTGATTTGACATGCGTGAAGCCTTACGGTGACGCGTTGAATGACGGTAAAGTGCAGTTATCCTTCACGCTTCCGGTTCCTTACGGCGAAGAAGCGGAAGAATGCGCGAAGCAGTATGCGAGAAAGCTCGGCTTGGAAGAACCGAACGTATGCTATTACTGCGAACTGACAAAGGGATATACTTTCTTTAATATTTACGGTAACGCGCAGCCAACCATCGACTATACCGCGATCAAGGTTCCGAAGGTAGAAGGTACCGTCATGGACCGTGTGGAATGCGGCGAGTGGATCGGCGAACACATCGGCAGAGATATCGTTGTGGTCGGCGCGTCCATCGAATCCGACGCGCATACTGTAGGAATCGATGCGATTATTCAGATGAAGGGCTTCCACGGTCACTTCGGTTTGGAAAGATTCAAACATGTAGTCGCTTACAACATGGGCTCTCAGGTTCCTTGCGAAGCATTAATCGCAAAGGCAAAGGAAGTCAACGCGGATGCGATTCTGGTTTCCCAGACCGTAACCCAGAAGGATATCCATATCAAACAGCTGACCAAGATGGAAGAATTGATGGAAGCAGAAGGTCTGCGTGACAAGATCATACTGACCTGCGGCGGCCCGAGAATCTCTCACGAGCTCGCGCAGGAATTAGGTTATGATGCCGGTTTTGGTCCTGGCAAGTACGCGGAACACGTCATGTCCTACATCATGCAGGAAGTTGAAAAACGCGGCTGGCAGAACAAGCCGAAGATCGCGGATAGATAATATCATAAATAAAACAGACTGACTCTTGCACGGCGCTTACTTGCCGGGCAAAGAATTCAGGAAGTTTAAAATAGCTATACAACTTGACAGTAAGCTGCAAACGCGGTAAAGTATTAAGTGATGTATATGTAATACTTAACAGGAAGGTGAAAACATGATTAACAAAATGAAAACTGCTCAGGAAGCAGTAGCCGGCATTCAAGACGGTATGACCATCATGGTCGGCGGTTTCCTCGCGACAGGATCTCCGGAGATCTTAATGGACGCACTTGTTGAAAAAGGTGTCAAGCACCTTACCGTCATCGGTAACGACGGTGGTCTGGATGCAGGCCAGCCTGCAGGCGAATTCGCTGCAAAGACAGCGAGAGGTATCGGTAAATTGCTGGAACACCACATGGTAGACCACATTATCGCCTCTCACCTTGGTGTAAACCCGAAGCTGAACGAGCAGTTCGCGGAGGGCACCCTCAGATACACGCTGGTTCCGCAGGGAACGTTAGCGGAAAAGATCAGAGCGGCAGCTTACGGTCTCGGCGGCGTTTTGACTCCGACCGGTGTTGGTACGCCGATGGAAACAGAGCTCGATGAGCTTGGCAGAGAAAAGAAAGTCGTAGAGATCAACGGCAAGAAGTACTTATTCGAACTGCCGCTGTTCGCTGATTATTCTCTGATCAGAGCTTCTGTTGCTGACAAGTTCGGTAACTACTACTGCTCCAAGGCGACCAAGAACTTCAACTACGTGATGGCAGGCGCTTCCGATCACACCATTATCGCTCCTGAAAAGCTGGTTGAAATCGGTGAAATCGATCCGGATTACTTCGCAGTAGCCGGCGTACTGGTAGAATCAATCGTGGAAGGAGAAAAGAAATGGCAGATTTAAAAGTTAGAATCGCGAAAAGATGCGCGAAAGAATTTAAAGACGGCGAATTCGCCAACTTAGGTATCGGTCTGCCGACCATGGTCGCAGACTATATTCCGGAAGACATTACTGTTACCTTCCACTCCGAAAACGGATTCGCGGGTATCGACGCAGTTGCAGACGCTTCCAACCTCGACGTTGATATCATCAACTCCGGCGGAACTTATGTAACCACTGTTCCAAGAGTCAAGTATTTCGATACAGCGGAATCCTTCGGTCTTGTCAGAGGCGGACACGTCAAAGCGACCGTTCTCGGCGCGATGGAAGTTGCCGAAAACGGCGACCTTGCGAACTGGATCGTACCGGGCAAGAAAGTTGCCGGTATGGGCGGCGCCATGGACCTCTGCGCAGGCTGCCCGGAAGTTATCATTACCATGCTGCACACCCAGAAGGGTAACCATAAGATCTTAAAGAAATGCACCCTTCCGCTGACCGCGGAAAGATGCGTCACCAAGATCATCACCGAAATGGCTGTGATGGAAGTCAGAGAAGACGGTATCTGGGTAACAGAACTGCACCCTGACTACACTTGGGATGAGCTGCAGGCTGCGACAGGCTGTGAGCTGCACAAGGATCCGAATATGAAGGCTATGGAAGAAGAATAACGAATCTTCGATTTGAATGCCGCATGCGCGGCAGGACGCGGGGACGGTGTGCTTCCAGAAGGAGTCGGTTTCCCTCTCCGAGCTGATCCGCCGCGCGGCGGAGCCGCTGTCCATTCTAATGGAGGTCAAGGGGCAGAGCCTGCGCGTGCAGGCGGAGGGCAACGCCGTCTGTGACCCGCAGTGGACGGCGGAGGCACTGGGCAATATCCTGAAAAACTGCACGGAGCACATGGAAGCGGGATGCATCACCGTGACCGCGGAGGAAAACGCGGTCTGCGCCTGCATCCGCATCCGCGATGAGGGCGGCGGGATCGCTCCTGAGGATCTGCCGCACCTGTTTGAACGCTATTACAGGGGGAAAAGCGCCTCGCCGCAGAGCGCGGGCATCGGGCTGGCGCTCTCGCGGTCCATCGCTGCCGCGCAGAACGGCACGCTCAGCGCGGCGAACCGCGGCGGCGGAGCGGAATTCACCATGAAATTCTACAAGGGAGCCGTCTGACACGAATTCTGATACTTTTTTCCGATAAAAAGTAGACACTTTTTATCAGAAAGGCGCCGCTGAAAGCGCAGAAGACGTCTCATGCAGACTCCGACGCGCTGACGCGCTATGA
>OLOW01000812.1_pt1 | contig 21470 bp, 11 predicted proteins | sample 1672801 | NCBI WGS metagenome assembly OLOW01 (sample SAMEA3136725, study PRJEB25190) | human gut metagenome | biome: human gut; feature: human-associated habitat; material: faeces | place: Austria | collected 2013 | reverse complement strand
AAGGTTACGGTTACCGTTGAGGATGACAAACTTGAGCCGTATTCGTATGAATACGATTTAGGTGCTCTCGGCGCCGAATACAGAGGCGGATATATCGGATTTGTTTTCGGTACGGGTGTGAGCAAAATTATCAGTATGAACGTGACGGATCTCGGCGGCGAGGTACTTAACGATGTTAAAAGCCAGTTAATGAACAAAGACGATATACTCGGGAAGTTTGACATTTATCACAGCGACCAAGCGTTGAGTGATAATTTCACGGCAGCCGAATTTGATAATTATTTCAATTTTGATGAAAACGGTTTTCTCACATCGACATATGACCCGTACAGCGGTGAGGAACGTTGGAATAACGTGAACAACACGATAACAAAGGCGTTGGTTAAAAACAGCACCTACCGCAATTTTGAAATGTCGGTACAGCTGAAAAGCGCAGGATGGGACAGATTGCCGAAGCTTGTATTCGGCGCGACAAACCCTTTAAGCTGGGTAAACCGCGAGGACGGCGGATATTTGGTTCAGATTTATAACGAGGGTGTAATCAATTTTGCGGGAATTGTCAACGGCGAACCTGTAAATCTTAACGATAATTTAGACAGCCATGCGTCTTTTCAGGGACTAAGCTATGACTTTGTCACTTTAAAGGTTCGTGTTGAAAACGGAGTTGCAACCGTTACGGTTAAAACGTACGGTTGGGCAGACCCGAATACTTATTCTTATTCATTCGATCTCGGGGAGAATTATAACGGCGGTTATGTAGGCTTTGCGGCAGGCCCCGGCGAGTCGAAATTTATAAGATTTTCCGTTACCGACCTCGGCGGCGAGGCAGATACCTCTGTTAAAGCCATTGCGGTCAATACCCCCGACGCGTTAAGCGTACCTGTGCTCACTTTTGCGGAGGAGTTAAATCTTCCGGCTGCCGTATCGGTTTTATGCGACGACGGAAACAGCTACGATTTACCCGTTGTATGGGACACATCGACCTACAGCCGCTTTGTTCCCGGCGATTATACTTTTACCGGAACACTCGGTAAGATAATAAATGCCGAAGGCAAAAGAGTAGTTCCGAACGGACAAACGGCAACTCTTACCGTTACCGTAACCGGGGAAGAGGTTACCCCGATACGCGTTGCCTGCGTGGGCGACAGCATTACCTATGGTGATAAGGCGGAGGCCGGCGAATCATATCCTGCTGTTTTGCAAAAGCTGCTGGGCGCACGGTACGAGGTTATGAATTTCGGGGTTTGCGGCGCTACCGCACAAAGCGATAAAGCACCTTATGTGGGAAGTACTCCGTATACAAACAGCCTTGCAAGCAATCCCGATATCGTTATAATGATGCTCGGCACAAACGATTCATGGAACGACTATTGGAATGAGGAACAGTTCGTATCGGACTATACCTCTCTGATAGAGGAGTATATGTATCTTGAAAACAAACCCGAGGTTTATTTGGCAATTTCACCGGCATGCTACATAGAAAGCAATATATCGGCTGTTACGGCAAAGCAAAGGGCGATAGCCGCAGAGCTTGGCATTAAAACGGTAGATATGTACTCCTTTACCGAAAATCACGGAAACTGGTTTGCGGACGGAGTTCACCCGAATGCAGGCGGTTATGCGCTTATGGCAAGAGCATTTGCAAAAGCTGTTTTCGGTAAAGCCATAAAGGGCGATACTGACGATAACTGGTCACTTAACGCTGTTGACCTTACTGCAATGAAAAAGATTCTTCTCGGCACGGCTACGGCGGGCGAGGGCGTTGACCTTGATATGAATGATGATAAGTCTGTAAATATTTTAGACTTTATAAAGCTCAAAAAAGCAATCATCGCGGAAGCGTAATTTTAATCTAAGCATATTGACGGGAGCCGCTGCTTTATGTATCGGCTTCCGTCAGAGAGGATTGGTAGGATGATAAAAGTTAAACGGGCTGAGCTTATCAATGCCGTTTTGACCGTTTTTACAATAATTGCGGTTATATGCGGAACCTGCTCAATATATTCTTTAGCTGATTCCGACAGCACAACAGATTCGATCGTCTTTAAGGACGCCGCTGTGCTTGCCGAGAATTTTAATGTTTATCACGGCGAGAGTGCCGTTACCGCAGGTCTTTCGGCAGCAGAGCCCGAAAAATACTTTTCGGTCGTAAGCCGAATAGTAAAGCATACCTGCACCTCTACCGGAAATCACACATCGGGCGATTACAAAATCTGGGACGCACAGGACGATGTTGTTACCACGGCTCTTTACAGAAAACAAGCCTACCGCAATTTTGAAATGACTGCGGAGTTCAGGGTTGTGCCTGCAAACTGGCAGGTGCTGCCAAAGCTGATTTTCGGAGTTCAGGACCCTATGTCGTGGGTTAATGCCGAGGGCGGCGGCTACTCGGTGTGGCTTTATAACGAGGGTATTATAAATTTAAAGGGTATTACCGACGGAGAGTACAAAACCCAAAGCGACAATACCGACCATACGAAAACCGGTGAATACGGCAGTCTTGCATTATGGTCAAAGGTTACGGTAAGAGTGATGGGTAAGGCTGTTACCGTAACGGTAAAGCAGGGCACTAAAGCCGCATATTCCGAACAGTTTACCTTGGGCGACGATTATTACGGCGGCAAAATAGGATTTGCCGCAGGAACGGGCGGTTGCCAGTTCCGCAATTTCAGTGTTACCGATTTGGGCGGAGATGTTGTTCCTATGCCGATTAAGGAATATATCGGGCTTTCAAATTCCGAGGATATGAAGAAATTCGATTGCTACTATGCCGAGAGCATTAAAAACGGAATGAAGCCTGTGGAAAATTACACGGACTATTGGCAGCATAAGGAGGACGGAAGCATTTGGAGAAACCCGGATAATCTGCCAAGGGTCGAATATGACGAAGATCTTTACACATCAACATTGGTTTATAATGTTAAGCAGTATAAATATTTTGAGCTGACCGTTAATATGCAGAGGAAAGAGAGCGGCGGCTACGGTTATATGTATCCGGGTGTTATTTTCGGAATAAAGAACCCCGGTAATTTTGCATATTATAAGGACGGCGGATACTTCTGCTATGCAACCGCCGAAGGCGCGCTATGTGTTCGCGGTAATGATTTTTCGGCTGTGGCGCAGGCACCTGCAGGGTATAGCCGCGAAACCGTACATACAATGACAATATCCGTAAGATACGGCAGAGTGACCGTTAAAATATCGGGCGACGGAAACAATCCGGAGCAGCTGGTAGAAATTTTGCCCGAGGACTACACAGGGGGTTATATAGCCCTTGTGGGAATGGCAAATGTATGCGGATTATCAAGACTTTCTGTTAAGGAAGTGGAAGGAGAACTGAAAAACGTTTCAATTGCGAGGGTAAAAGCTCCGACGGCGGTTGAGGTTGAAACGGGCGTTTTGCCGGAAGACCTTAAATTGCCCGAAAGCGTTAAGATTGTAGGAAGCGATAATGAAGAATATACCCTGAACGTTGAGTGGAGCAGAGCGAATTATAACCGTTTTGTGCGCGGGGAATATACGCTTATCGGCTCGCTTTCGCCGTTGATTGATTATGATAAACATTCGCGCGTAATAATAGGCGACAGCACGGCTGAAATTAAGGTCAGGGTTAAGGGCAAGGAAGATCTGTCGCCTGTAAGGGTTGCCTGTGTGGGAGACAGCATAACCTACGCCTCCGGTACAGAGCAGGGCTATCCGTGGCAAATGCGTAAGCTTTTGGGCGGAAAATACGATATTGAAAATTTCGGTGTTGACGGGGCGACCCTTTTAAAATCGGGGGATAATCCTTATACCTCGTCAAGCGCGTTCACCGCAAGCAAGGCTTTTGCACCGAATATAGTTGTAATAATGCTCGGCACAAACGATTCTAAGCCTCAAAACTGGAGCTTGAACGATTCCTATGCCGATGATTACAAGGCGCTTATTGCGGAGTATAAGGCGCTGCCTTCAAACCCGACGGTATATGTCGCCTTATCGCCTGCGGTTGCAACAGATAATTACGATATTTCGGCAGAGACGGTCAAGAACGAAATAGTGCCGCTGCAAAGGGAAATTGCGAAAGCTGCCGGGTGTGATGTAATAGACATTTACTCGCTGACAGAGGGACATTCCTCGTGGTATGCCGACGGGGTTCATCCTACAAAGAGCGGATACGGCTTTATAGCCGCGGAAATAGCAAAAAGAATAGTGCTGCCGGGTCCTCTTGAAAGCTTTACCCTCGGTCGGGAATCCGATTATATATTTGAGGGTGAGACCGAAACATATTACCCGTGTTTCAGTCCCGCCAAAATAACGGGGGACGACACCGTAAAATGGAGTACGTCGGATTCAGCTGTAGCCGATGTTAAAAACGGAGTTGTTTCGGCAAGGAAAAAGGGCAGCGCCGTTATTACGGCGGAATGTCAGGAAAAAACCGCGGCAGTACGGATTACGGTTTACGGCAAGGACGACGAGATAAGCCTGCCGCTTACATCAAGCGACGATACGGCGGGGTTTGACTGCTACTATGCCGATGATGCGGAAAGAGGACTTGAAATTCAAAATTCATATTCGCCGTTTTGGGAAATTTCCGAAAAGGGAATTGCACGTACTAAGGAAACGGTCGGCGATATGAAATGGGGCGAAAAATATCTCTCATCCCTGCTTTTTGCAAAAAGGAAATACCATAACTTTGAGCTGACGGTAGATATTCAGCGCGATGAGGTGGGCGAATATAATTACCCTATGGTGGTATTCGGAATTAAAAATCCCGCCGAATATATTACAAAGAGCGGCGGCGGACTGGCTGTTTTCCCCGTGGCTGAGGGAACACCGATGTTTTTGGGACAAATCAAAGGCAAATATACAAACATAGTGGGAAAAGAACCTGCGGCGGGTTACAACCGCACGGGAGTTCATACCCTGAAACTTACCGTGGAATACAATACCGTAACAATGTCGGTTACGGGCGCTGATGGAGAGTCGCTGCCCGCGCCTATCAGCTGCGAGCTCGGCGATACCGATATGGACGGATACATAGCTCTTGTGGGCAAGGCTAATATCTGCTGCTTTAAAAATTTGAAAATACGTCCGCTCAACAATAACGACGTAACCAAAGTTACGGCAGAAAAAATAATCTCCGAAAGCCCGGAGATAAACGCCGATGTCGGAACGGATACATCGGAAATAAGCGGTTTACCGAAAACGGTCAGGGTAAAGGCTGCCGACGGAGTGATTTACACAGCCCCGATAGAGTGGGATTTTGACGGCTACAACCGCTATAAACGCGGAAAATATACCGTGATCGGCATACTTTCGGATTCGCTTCTTGAAAATCATATTAAGCTTTACGGTAACGGCGTGACCATTAAGGGAGTTATAAACGTTACCGGGGATAAGGATTTGATAGACGAAAACACCGTTAAGTTTGATTTTAACGGAAAAAGCGAGATAACCGAAAATTTCGAATGCTATTATTCAAGTATATTTTCAGACGCGCTTAAAAAGAGCGATTCTATGAAAACGTGGGAGATAGCGGACGGGCGACTGCACCGAATAGACAATAAATTTTCGGTGAAATCAAGCGGCGAATGGAGCTGGGAAAAGGCAAAAACGGAAATGTCCTCGCTTGTTTACAAGGGCCGCAAATACGAAAATTTCGAGCTCACGGTTGATTTTCAGCGTGCCTCAAACACCTATTACTGGGCAATGATAGGCTTCGGTATTGACGATCCCGCCGCATACCCGCTTGACGAGGGCAGCGGAATACTCGCTTACCTTGAACAGGAGGGACGCCCGCTTTTCTGGGGCAACGATGTATCTGCGGGGCATAACACGCCGTATGAAAATTTTGAATATACGGGACGACATACAATGAAGCTGACGGTTAAGGATGGCATAGCCGAAATGTCGGTGGATGGCCGCGAGCCGGTATTGAAAACCATTATTCCCGATGAATACAGGGGCGGCGGGTATATCAGTATAACCACGAATATGAACGCGGCGTATTTCGACAATCTTTCAATAACCGCTCTGCCCGATACGGAGGAATATAACACCGAGGGATTTTCTCCCGATAATTACCCCGCTCTGCATTCGGTCTTAAAAGAGGCGGACGCAGAGGACACGTATACGTATTCAAACGAAAACGGCGCAAATTATCCGAAAACGGGCGAAGACGGGAAATACCGCCTGATCTCAATTTTCACCTTAACGGTAAGCATGGCTTATCTTGCCGCAGTGGGGTATTTCAAGATTTTCAAAAAAAGAAAAGAGAGGTAACCAAATGAAAACAGCAGCTATAAAAATTTTATCATTCGCCTTGATTTCCGGCATTATGCTTTCGGCTGTCGGATGCCGCAGAACCGTAAAGATAGCGGGAAACGGCAGCGACTACGCAAGCGAATACTGGATAACCGAAGAGGTTGACGGCGAAAACACCGCGTCCGGCGGCAAGACCGACGGCAAGGGCAGTACCGCTTCAAGCAAGGATACCGGCAGCAAGCCCGAAAAGAAATTCACACCGAGTAAAAACAAATTGACCGTAGAGGGTGCGGGAACCGATCCCGATGCTGATTATAAGGCTTCGGGTACGGTCAAGGTTGCGGTATCATCCTACCGCCCGTGCGATTACGAGGCAATGCTTGACGCGTTCAGCGCGGTTTATCCGAATATTGACCTTGTGCTTGATTACAGACCCAAGCACGGCGCCGACGCAGATGAAACAAACCATTATTTGGCGTCCCGTGCTATGGCGGGAAATATGCCGGACGTTGTTTTTGACGATGCGGGAAGACTTCCGAACTATTTGGTTCAGGGGTGGGTCTATCCGCTTGATAAGTTTGTTAAAAACGATAAGGCATTTAGTAATATACCGTCATCTCTGATTGCTAACTATACGTATTTAGGCAAGCTTTACGCTTTGCCGCATCAGGCGCATTACAGCGGCGTGGTTCTGAATTTGGACGCATTTGACGAGTTGAATATGGATATACCGAGCCTTTCGTGGAATATGAAGGAGCTTGAAAATGTCCTCAAAACGGGAACTACCGATAAATTCTCGGGCTGCGAATATCTCGGTGCGGTTCCTGCGGAAACGGCAGGCAGCTTTACTGCCGACGGCGGTCCTTACGGGTATAATGTCAAGACCAAAAAATTTGAAATGGCTTCAAGCTACGGTGCGGCGCTCAAATTAAATCAAAATCTCAAAAAAACTGCAGGGCTTGAGGCATACAGCCTGCGTTTTCCGAACATAAACGACTATGTAAGCAAATTCGGAAACGGAAACACCGGCGTTGTTGATATGGCGTTCAAGCTCGGCAGAACCCTTGTACATTTTGAGCAGGGAACATGGGCGGTAGATAACTTAAAGTCTATTTGCAAGTTTAACTGGAAGCTTTATCCCTATCCGCAGGCGATAAAGGGGCGTATACCGGTTCATATTGACCATTGCTTTATGACAACAAGCGCCAACAACCTTAAAAATCCCAACGCGGCATTCCAGGTTTTGCGCTATATGACATACAGCACCGAGGGCAATCTTGCAAGGCTTAGTATGTATGACGCCAAAAATAAGGGCAAATACGCGCTTAACAGCCGTATTTTCTATCCCACGGTAAACAACAAGGAAGTTGCCGAAAAATTCAAGTCCTTGCCGGGCGTTACGGATGTTGATATCTACTTCTTTGAAAATACAGGAAACGGCTACCGTTCGGATCTGCTTAAAATAGTTCCCGGCTGGGAAGATATAATAAAGATTATCAGTGCTGCTATGGAGGGCAAGGACAATGCCGATGTGGATTCGATAATTCCGTCTCTTCAGGCTAAGACAAATTCGGAAATAACAAAGAAATGGTCCGATTTTGAGACTAAGCTTAAAAAGGTTCAGTCCGAATTTAAGGGATAAGGGCTTAACGCATTAAAAATGTCTGTCTGCCGATTATAACCTTTTGATTTTATATCTTTAATTCTAAATGCTATGGTGATTATTATGATGAAAAAAATCAAGCTCTGTACTGCAATAACGGTAATAGCTTTATTTACCTCAACATTCAGCGCGCCCTTTTCGGCGGCAGTGCAGAAAACGGTTGAATCGGCAGGCAAAGCGTCTTATACCGCTGCTTCTCTTAAGGGGTGGAACGCGACCGCTTTGAATGAAAATTCGGGAGATATTTCGGCTGCAATAACGGAAGTGAACGGCAGCCGTACCGTCACGCTGCCTTTTACGGCGGCAGAGGGCGGGACGGTCGCTTTTTCCGCTGAGGCTTTTAAAAGCGGAGAATATAATATTTTGGTAAATTACCGCATAAGCGGAAAAGAGAACAGAGAACCGCAATACGAGCTTTCGTTTAATAACAAGACGTTAACGGTAGGTCTGCCTGTTCTCTGGAGTGACGAGACGAAAACCTACGAGCAGGATATGAACGGCAATGAAATCGTCCCGCGCCAGATATGCGTTTCGGAATACATAAGCGATTTTTTAATTGATTCGGGCGATATAGGTGCAGATAGGTTAACAGTAAAACTTGAGAGCGGAAACAACAGCTTTGTGCTTAAAGCTCTGTCAGGTGAAATTGAAATTAAAGGGATAAGCTTTATAAAGCCGCGCGATACGGATACATATGAGGAATACAAGAAAAGTATTTCCGAAAAACAGGGAGTAAACAATCTTTTAACGGTTGAGGGCGAAAACCATACGCTTAAATCGGAATCCTATATCAGGAGCGGCCTTTCAAAAAACGCCGCCGTTACACCGCACAAAAGCGGTAAAAAATGCGTGGCGTTACTTGACGGCGGCTCTTGGTCGTCGGCGGGGCAAAAGGTGCTTTGGGATTTTTCGGTGGAAAAGAGCGGGCTTTACGAGCTTGCGTTCCGCTGTTCCCAGTCAAGCAATGCCGGTAAACCGGTATTCAGAAAAATCGAAATTGACGGCATAACGCCGTTTGCCGAGTTTGAATCGGTTACATTTCCCGTGACGGGAACAAATGAATACGAAAATTATACCCTCTGCGGTAAAGACGGTAAACCGTTTGAAATTTATCTTGAAGAGGGTTCACATACAATTTCAATGCAGGTCACATTAGGCGGTTTCAGGGAAATTTATGATGAAATAATATCGGTAATGAGTGAAATCAATTCTGTAGGAATGGATCTGAAAAAACTTTCGGCGGGCTCGGTTGACGCCAATCGTACGTGGGATATGGACGTTGTAATGCCGGAAGCAATTCCGCGGCTTAAAGCAGCCTCGGAAAGAATAGATTCCGTTTACAAAAAGCTTTGCGATTTGTCAGGCTCTGACGCAACTTTTGCCGATTCGCTTGAATATGCCTCTTCGCTGCTTAAAAAGCTCCTTGCAAAGCCCCGTGTTTTGCCTAATAAGCTTGAGCTTTTAAATGTGGGTGATAATTCGGTTACCAAATTTTTGGGCGATGTGCTTTCGCAGCTTATTTCCTCGCCGCTCAGTATTGACAGAATTTATTTTAATTCGGGAAAAACGCTCCCGTCGGGCAAAGCGGGCTTTTTTACGGTGCTTTTTGAGAGCATATCCGAATTTTTCGGAACTTTCGCAAAGGACTACAACACGTATTCCGCCGAGCCCGACGGCGAGCTTGAGGTTTGGGTAAACCGCTCGGTTCAGTACACGGAAACCATGCAGAGCTTGCTGGACGATACCTTTAATAAGGAAAACAGAACGAACATAAGGCTTTCCATAATGCCGAGCGAGCAAAAGCTTATACTTGCAAACGCGTCGGGTACAAATCCCGATATTGCAATGGGAGTGGGCTACTCAACACCCTTTAACTTTGCTATCAGAAATTCGGCGAAAAACCTTTTGGAATACGAAGATTTTCTTTCCTTTTATACATCCTGCTACAATCCCGAGGCTTTGACCCCTGTATGCTATAATGACGGCGTCTACGGCGTAATTGAAACGCAGAATTTTAATGTGCTTTTTTACAGAAAGGATATTTTTGAGTCTCTCGGAATAGGTGTTCCCAATACATGGGAGGATGTTAAATACCTAATGCCTACCCTGCTGCGGCATCAGATGAATTTTTATATTCCGCTGTCGGGCGCGGCAGGCTATAAATCTTTTCCCGTAACGACGCCGTTTATTTTCCAAAACGGAGCTAAAATACTTTCGGATGACGGATTTTCGGTTGATTACAGGAGTGCGGAGTGCAAAAAAGCTTTTCACGAAATGACGGAGCTTTACACGGTTTACGGTATGCAGCAATCTGTTCCGAGCCTTTATAACAGCTTCAGATACGGCGAAATTCCTATTGCGATAGGCGATATGGGATTATATTTGCAGCTTACCTACGCAGCTCCCGAGTTATCCGGGCTGTGGGACATTGCGCTTACTCCCGGGACTGATAAAAACGGTGAAACGGTGCGTTGGCAATCGGCTGACAGCACCGCCTGTATGATATTTAAAAGCACTAAGAAAAGCGATATGGCGTGGAAATTCCTTAAATGGTGGCTTTCCGATGATATTCAGTCGGAATATGCACAGCTGCTGACAGGTACTTACGGACCTGAATATTTCTGGTCTACCGCCAATTTAAAGGCGTTTGCGGAGCTGCCGCTCCCAGAAAACCACAAGAAAGTGATCCTTAAGCAGTGGGAATGGCAGAAAGAGGTTATGTATCATCCCGCCAATTATATGATAGAGCGCGATATAAGCAATATTTGGACGAACATAGTTGTAAACGGTATGGAATTTTCCGACGCGGTGGATAATGCGGTGGTATCGTCAGACCGCGAAATTCTGCGTAAGCTGCTGGAATTCGGCTACTGTGACGAACGCGGGACAAAGATAAAGGATTACACCACAAATTCCGATAAAATACTGTATGCGAATAAATAAAGAGGGCAATGCAAATGAAAAAGCTTTTAAATAAACATTCCGTTTTTATACTTACGTTCCCCTATGTAATCTTATTTATTCTGTTTATCGTTTTACCGGTTGCGGCATCTGTATTCCTTTCGTTCACACAGTTCAATACCATTGAATTTCCCAAGTGGATAGGGCTTAAAAACTATATGCAGCTGTTTACAAACGACCAGATATTCATGCAAAAGGTTTTGCCGAACACCATTGTATATTCGTTGTTTGTGGGCATAGGCGGTTATATTCTCGGCTTTTTTCTGGCATGGTCCTTAGCACAGGTAACAAAGCGGGTACGAACGATACTTACGGTAATTATTTATTCCCCGTCAATGACGGGCGGCGTATTGCTGACTACAGTATGGGGAGTAATATTCAACGGAGACAAAAGCGGGTATCTGAATTATGCTTTGACAAAGCTGAATATTATCGAGCAGCCGATAGCGTGGCTGCAATCCGACAAGTATTTATTGCCTATTATGATACTTGTAGCTTTATGGAGCAGCATGGGCGTAGGCTTTCTTGCAATACTTTCCGGCATTTTAAACGTTAACACCGAGCTTTACGAGGCAGGGTATATAGACGGCATAAAAAACCGTTTTCAGGAGATTATTTACATAACCATACCGTCCTCAAAGCCGCAAATGCTTTTCGGAGCGATAATGGCGATAGTAAACACATTTTCTTCAAGCGGGGTAGGAACTGCTCTTTCGGGTTCAAACCCCACGCCTAACTATGCGGGTCAGCTTATAGCGACCCATATAGAGGACTACGGATTTTTGCGTTACGAAATGGGCTATGCGGCGGCGGTATCAATTATAATGATCTTGGGCATAAAGCTTATGTCAAACGGCGCGCAAAAGCTTTTCGGCAGCAGCGACGAATAAGAGGAAAGGACTGCAATACGGTGAAACGGACAAAAAGCAAACGCAACAGTATTAAGCGAAACGGCATAAACCCGCAAAAGTTTTCGGTAGGGCAGCTGAAATTTCACGCCTATCTTATACCGATAGCCGTAATAATGGGTCTGCCCATACTGTTTATTTTTATGAATGCATTTAAACCGATAGACGAGCTCTTCGCCTATCCGCCGAGGTTTTACGTTAAACAGCCTACCTTTCAGAATTTCAAAATGCTGTTTTCGCTTTCCTCGGATACATCTGTTCCCGCGTCGCGGTATCTGTTTAACAGTATTCTTTCAACCCTGCTTGTGGTTCTGGGAAATGTTATAATTGCGGTGAGCGTGGGATATGTCTTTTCAAAAAAACATTTCAGGCTGCGTAATTTCCTTTTCAACATCAATACCGTGGCGCTTATGTTTGTTTCCATAGCGGTTAATATTCCGAGGTATTTTATTATTGTATACACCGGTTTGCAGGATAATTTTCTTGCGCACGTTATACCGCTTTTGGTATCGCCCACGAGTATTTTTTTGGTCAAGCAGTTTATAGACCAGCTGCCCGACGCACTTATAGAGGCTGCGGTTATTGACGGAGCGGACGATTATTGCATTTTGCGCAAAATTATTGTGCCGCTGGTGTCTCCCGCCATTGCAACCGTAGTTATTATGAGCTTTCAAAGCGGATGGAATGCCACGGAGGCTTCCAATCTCTTTATAAATAACGAGGTGCTTAAAAATTTCACGTTTTATATGTCTAACCTTTCAAACGCGGGCGGGGTTGCAGGGCAGGGGGTATCCGCTGCGGCGAGCCTTATAATGTTTTTACCGAATCTTATTTTATTCATTATTTGTCAGTCAAGGGTCATGAACACAATGTCTCATTCCGGAATCAAATAAAGGAGCTATGCGGAACATGGTGAAAAAAGCTGTCGCAATTATTATTACTTTACTTTCTTTATCTGTTTTCTGCTCCGCAGGCTTAACGGTGTTTGCCGCTGAAAACACAACCTATACATATACGCTTTCCGTAGACGACAACTGGATAAGAACACAGGACGCTTATCGTTCAGGCTCGGTGTATTTCAGAAATGAGGGGCTTTCAAACCCAAAGGACATATTTTACAAAAAAGGCTGTCTTTATGTTGCCGACAGCGGCAACGGCAGAGTTATAAAGCGTGATTTATCTCACGAGACACAGACGGTCATAGGCGAGGGAATCCTTGTAAATCCTACCGGTATATTTGTTTGTGACGACCTGTCGCTCTATGTTGCCGATCCCGATATTCCGGCTATAGTTCATTTTTCCGCAGAAGGCGCGGAGTTGGGACGCATCACCCGACCCGACAGCTATCTTTTCAACGAGCAAACGGTTTATCAGCCCAAAAATGTTATAGTGACTTCCCAGGGAAATATATTTGCCGTGGGGCAAGGCTCGTACCAGGGACTTATGCAGTTTGACCGAAACGGAGTATTTCAGGGTTTTTTTGCGGCGAATAAGCGTGACCTTACATTTTTGGAGACTGTTCAGGAGCTGATACTTTCCGATGAACAAAAGGATCAGCAGCTGAGCCGTTTCCCACGCTCCGTAGAAAACATCGATCTTGCCGATAAGGACACGGTTTTAAGCGTTACCCAGGCGGATAGTCAGAAATCCGATTCTTCAAAAATGCAGAATTATTTAAAGCTGCATAATATGAACGGCGTAAATATAATGTCCGCAGGTTCTTCTATGAGCGAGGAATGGAATTTTACCGATGTTGCTTACGGAATATACGATAATATTTATGCCCTTACGGCTACCGGGCTTATATATGAATATGACAAAGCCGGAAATCTGCTTTTCTCATTCGGCGGACGCGCTGTATCATCGGACAGAATGGGACTTTTTACATCCGCCGCAGCGATAACGGTGGATGAAAACGGTATTATTTACGTTCTCGATTCCGAGCGCGGACGGGTTCAGACCTTTTTCCCTACGGAATTTGCTACTGTGACCCACCGCGCCATATATGAGCTTTCCGAGGGAAATTACGAAAGCAGCGGGGAAATATGGGCTTCGGTTCTAAGGCTTAACGGAAACTCGGATATTGCGCATTTGGGCTACGGAAAGGCATTGCTTTATCAGGGAGAATATTCCGAGGCAATGGAACATTTTAAAATTTGCAAAAATAAAAAATATTACTCGCAGGCATTTTGGGAGATACGCAACGAGTGGATGAATAAATATATGTCGTATATTTTAGTCGGTATTGCCGCCGCGGCAATAATTACAAGTCTGCTTGGTTTGCTGCGGAAAAGGGGTATACTTGCAAAAGCCAAAAGCAGGCGCAGCCGCCCGGTAATTCTTAAAATGATGACCCACCCGATAGATACCTTTTACTATCTGCGCTCGGGCAAATACGGCAGCGTATATTCGGCCACGGGAGTTTATCTGCTTACATTTTTTGTGTTCGTTTGCGATATGTATCTGCCGAGTTACCTTTTCCGCCGAACGGATATAAGCGTAATCCCGATTTTCTCGATTCCGCTTATATTCTTTGTGCCGTTGGCGCTTCTGCTTTTCGGGAATAAAATGATTTCCTCAATATGCGAGGGCGAGGGCAGCTTTAAGAACATTTATATTACCACCGCTTATGCCTTTGCACCGTATATTCTGCTTACGCCGTTCGGCATAGCGGCTTCATATATTCTCTCGCTCAACGAGCAGTTTATAATTACGCTTATCGGCTTTACGGCAATCGTATGGACCGGCGTGCTCCTGTTTACGGAAATTATGCAGACGCATAATTATACGTTCTCAGAAACGGTTAAAAACGTGATCTTAATTTTATTTTTTATGATAATGGCGGTTATTACCCTTACCATTCTTTACCTCATCTGGACGCAGGTGTTCGGATATTTGTACGACCTTTTCGGGGAGCTTGAATATAATTTATTCCGAAAATAAATAAAGGAAAAGGATATTATGAAGCAATCTTTAATAAAAAAAATCATTTCCGTTTTTTTCGCGGTTTCTGTTATTTCGGGTATGGTTTTCGGCACATTTTCGGTAAATGCCGCCGCAACGGACGATTGGTATGACGCGTCCGACCTGCGTGCGATTCAGGTAAACAGCAACGATGTGACTTTGCTTACCTACGTGAGGAGCTCGTTTGAAAGGCTGAAAATTTCGTTTCCGGTTTCCGGCGGGTTCAGATTTTATGCACAAAATTATGAGGGATATTTTTCTCCCGATTCTCTTCAAAAGATCAAAAGCGAGGCCGCACAAAGCGGCACGAGGTTTTACGGTGCGGATAATAGGGACATAAGCATTGTAATAAACCGCAATACAACGCCCTGGAGAATGGAAATATATAATTCCGACGGACTTGTATATGAAATTACCGGTTCGCAGATACGGTTTAAAAAATCGGGAAATGCCTTTAAGGAAGTGGAACTGCGGGGAAGTATAAAAAACGATGAACTGATGTACGGCATGGGCGAGTTGTTTGATGGGCTTTACCTTAACGGTACGGTTCACACACTTTGGAACAGCGATTGCTGGAGCGATGAGGAAAGCACATACAAGAGCATACCGATTCTTCACAGCACCGAGGGCTATATGCTTTATTTTAACTCATCATATAAAGCTGTGGCGGATATAGGCGCTGCAAAGGCGGATAAATACGACCTGCATTTTTACGGTCCCGTTTTTGATATGTATTTTTGGGCAGGCACGCCCACCGAAAATATTTCGGCTTATTCGGCGCTTACAGGCACTCCGGCTTTACAGCCGAAGTGGGCGTTCCGTTATTGGGGCGGCGCGGCGTCTTCGCTTTGGGAATCGGGCGGGAAGGATAACGCCTGTAATATTTTAAAAGAAAAGCTTGCGGGCTATAAGGCCCTCGGAATAAATAATCTTGCGGCTATGTACGGCGAAAATACGCTTGATAATATTCCCGCGGCTTACAGTCTTCTGAACGCGAACAATATTAAAATGCTCGGTTGGTGCAATCCATTTTTAACGCTTGACGATTATTCCGAAATTGCTCCCGAATTAAGCCGTGATATTACCTCGTATTCGCTGCCCAGACTTAAAAATGCAAGCGGTACCGATTATCACACCTCGGATGTAATTGACTTTACACATAAAAACGCAACAAAAATAATTTCTGAGGTATGGCGGGATAAAATTGCCAACGGATTACGTGGTTTAATGGTGGATTACTGTGAGTATGTACCTACCGACAGCACTGCCGCCAACGGTATGAGCGGGGGAGAGCTGCATAATTTTTATCCTTACTTCTATACCAAACAATTATATGAGCTTTTTAATAAAACCTGCGGCGAGGATTTTACCCTCTTTGCAAGAAGCGCCTCACCCGGCAGCCAAAAATGGGCGGCAAATTTCGGCGGCGATCAGCAAGGGAATTTTTCGGGTCTTCGCAAGGCAGTAAACGCGCTGCTTACCTTCAGCAGCTGCGGCTTTTCAACATGGGGAACCGATATAGGCGGTCTGGCTACGGGAAAGGATCCCGAGCTTTATATGCGGTGGATGCAGTTTGGTGCTGTGAATCCGCTTATGCGGCTGCACGGCACGGGGGACGGTGATCCGTGGTATTACGGCAAAACGGCTGAGGAGTCGTTTAAAAGCTATTATTGGCTGCGAGAAAATTTTTTGAAAAAAATATACAGCAGTTCGGTTTACGCAAATAAAAGCGGAATACCTATGTGCCAGTCCATGCCGGTAGCATTTCCGGGGCAAAAGGCGCTTTTCAGTGCTGCGGAACAATACCTCTTCTGTGAGGATATACTGGTATGTCCCGTTACCGAAAAGGGCGCGTATTATGCCGATGTGTATTTTCCTAACGGCAATTGGGTGGATTTGTGGACGGGCGAGGTTATAAGCGGCGGTAAACGAGCAGAGGTTGACGCGCCTTTAAACCGCTCTCCGCTGTATATACGCTCGGGCAGTGCATTCCCCGTAAGCGTTTCATCGGAAACGCTTACTCTTGCAACCCCGTTCAGTGATGAAACTGCGGCGGAAGCTCTTCTTGTGACAGCGCCGAACGGAACGCGCAACAGTGATTTCTACACGGATAAAAATACAAAAACCACCTACACCGTTTCGGCTGTAAGCGATAACAGCTTTGAAATTTATTCTACAGACGTATCGGGCGGCAGCAGGATAATAATGCTTTACGGCGTTAACGCGTCGGGAGTTTCGGTTGACGGAGCAGCATTGACCGAAAGCGATACGCTTTCATTGTCTGCGGCAAAACCGTCATATTATATTGACGGCTCTCTCAGAACCGTCGTTATTTTAAAGAACGGGGAATGGAGTAAAATTACGGTTACGGCGGACGGCGCTAAAAACCGCGACCTTGCGGTATCGGCTGCAATAAGCTCAAATTCCGTTTCAAATGTATCGCTTGCGATAGACGGCTTTGCCGATACATCGGCGCGGATAACCGCAGGTGCGCAGAGTTTTATAACGCTTGATTTCGGAAAAGAAGAGAAATTAGGCGACCTGTTCCTTAAATGGGCAGGCATCGGTCCTGAATCGTATTCAATAAAAATCTCGTCTGACGGTACTTCATGGAAACCGGCGGCTTCGGTAACAAACGGCGGCGGAATGATAGAGCATATGAACCTTTCGGGCGTATCCGCACGTTATATCCGTTTTGAGAGCTTCACCTCTTCGCAGGAAAATGCCTTTTATCTGTACGAATTAAACATATATTCAGATACCGCCTCGGATAATATCCCGAACCTTTCGCGCGTCAGCGATTATAACGACGCCTATACGGAAAAAATGGAAAGCGTAACCGTATGCGGCAGCGATATACGCAATTCCGTAAGTGTTTACGGCGGCACAAACGCATCTTCAAGCGGTCTTTCAAAGGCTGACTTCGACGATCGCTTTGAAACCGCAGAGGGCGGCCCCTGTTCATTGGGGTGCAAGCTGTCGTGCGACTACTTCACCGCTTCGAAGCCCTGCTCGAGGTCCGCCAAGATGTCCTTGATGTTTTCGGTGCCTATGGACAGGCGAATCGTCGTGGGGGAGATGCCCGCGGCCTCAAGCTCCTTGTCGGTTAGCTGCGAGTGCGTGGTCGACGCCGGATGGATGACGAGGCTCTTCACGTCTGCCACGTTCGCGAGCAGGCTGAACAGCTTCAGGCTCTCGGTGAACTTGCAAGCGGTCTCGGCCGTGCCCTTGATCTCGAACGTGAAGATGGAAGCAGCTCCGTTGGGATAGTACTCGTCGTAGAGCTCCTTCGCGCGGCCGGTCGAAAGCGACGGGTGGTTCACGCGCTCGACCTGCGGGTGCTTGCTCAGGAAGTCGACGACCTTAAGCGCGTTCTCGACGTGGCGCTCGACGCGGAGAGAGAGCGTCTCCAAGCCTTGGAGCAGGATAAACGCGTTGAAAGGGGACAGCGTTGCGCCCTGGTCGCGCAGGAGCGTGGCGCGCGCCTTGGTGATATAGGCGGCCTCGCCTGCGGCTTCGGTGAACACGACGCCGTGGTAGCTCGGGTTCGGCTTCGCGACGCCGGGGAACTTGTCGGCGTTGCCAGCCCAATCGAACTTGCCCGCATCGATGATCACGCCGCCCATCGCCGTGCCATGTCCGCCGATGAACTTCGTGGCGGACGCGACCACCACGTCGGCGCCGTGCTCGATCGGGCGCAGCAGGTAGGGCGTCGAGAACGTGTCGTCCACGACGAGCGGAAGGTTGTGCTTGTGCGCGATGGCGGCCCAGCCTTCGATGTCGAGCACGTCGGAGTTCGGGTTGCCGAGCGTCTCCGCGTAGAGGAGCTTGGTGTTGTCTTGGATAGCGGCTTCGACAGCGTCGAGGTCGGCAGGGTTCACGAACGTGGTGGAAAGTCCCTGTTCGGAAAGGGTGTGCTCGAACAGATTGAGCGTGCCTCCGTAAAGGTTGGTGGAGGAGACGATATGGTCGCCCGCCGTGGCGATGTTTTGCACCGCGATGTTGATGGCGGCAGATCCGGTGGCGACGCCAAGCGCTCCGACGCCGCCCTCGAGTGCGGCGATGCGCTCCTCGAAAACGGAAACGGTGGGGTTGGTCAGGCGGGAATAGATGTTGCCCGGCTCGGTGAGTCCGAAGCGCCCGGCTGCGGTGGCGGCGTCTTTGAACACGAAGGAGGACGTCAGGTAGATCGGCACGGCGCGCGCATCGGTGGCGGGGTCGGGGTTTTCCTGCCCGGCGTGAATCTGCAGGGTCTCGAACGAGTAAGCGTTCTCTTTTTCAGGCATGTCGTTATCTCCTAAAACGATTACAATTGAATTCGCTAATTCATATAGCGGTGGTAGTTATACGTGGTAACGCCCACTTGGTCAATAGGCTTTCGGGGAAAATCGAAATATTTTCTACTGACCTGCTAAAACGTCGATAACCGCTTATCTATTGCATCGATAAGAGGCGGGGAAGGCGAGTCCGCGGCTGATTGCCGAAAGACTGGCTTTCTCATCTTTAGGATTGGCATCAAATTGTTAAACAACGCTTTCACCTGCGTAAATTATTGTTTACAGAACTCGTTTCGCCAATTGTGGAGCTTGCGTGAAGGAAAGGATGGCGTTACTATGGATACCGTTTAGATTGAGCTTGACCGACAGACGCATTCGCGTCGCGTTTGAAAGAGGGGCCATCATGAATTTGAGCTTCATTCCCGACAATCCGGGGATTATCGCCGGCATCGTTGCCGTCATCGTCATCATCATCGTCGCGTTCATCGCGAAGGGCTTCATCGACGAGCTCAAGAAGAAGTAGCCGCATCGCGTTGGCGAGCGGTCTGGCAGGGCATCGACGGCATTGGCGTTCGAGCCGCAAGCCGCAATCGCGCCTGCGCGCAGGGGAGATGAGTGAGCCGCCGATTGTCGGTCGCATCGCGCCTGTGAGGCGGGCTGGCCGTCGGCCGCACCGTGTTGCCCCGAACCCGTTCGGCGCGCGGCGACCGAGGTGCTCCTTCTTCCTGGGGCGCGCTTGCCGATGAAATTTGCGTATGCGAGCACCTGTGGCGCCCCCGCTCGGGGGCGTCGCTTATTATAGTGAGGTTTCAGCGAAAGCACGGATTGCGGGGCGCGGGCTCCGCAGTGGGGAATCCACGGGAAGGCGAGTATGTCCACGAATCGTCGAGGGCGAGGGGAAGCGCAGTTCAACGGGGGCGCGCATATGCGTGCGACCGCTCCTGCACGCGCGGTTGCCCCTGCGCGGAAGCGGCGCTTCGGTCTTTGGACCGCGATCCTCATCGTGGCCATCGTGGTATTCCTTGCGGCTGCGTTCGCCTTGGGAAGCATCCTGCTCACTTATCACGAGGGCCAGAAATCCTACGACGACGTGGCCGATAAGGCGTTTCTCTCTGACTCTGCGCTCTCCGACGCGTCCGGCGTATCGCTTGCCGACCTCACCGTCGATTGGGATGCCCTTCTCGCGATCAACCCCGACACGGTCGGGTGGATCTTCATCCCGGGCACGAACGTGAATTACCCCATCGTCCACGCGCCCGAGTCGAATCCCGACAAGTACCTCACCATCGATTTCCAGGGCAATTCGGGCGGATGGTGGCTGCCTACCTACGGCACGCCGTACCTGCTCGCGTCGAATGCCGCCGACTTCTCGGACAAGAACAATATCGTGCAGGGCCATCACCTGCAGAATGGGGAAATGTTCGCCGCGATCGCCGATTTTGCCGACGCCGAGCAGTTCAACGAGCATCGCACGGTGTACTTGCTCACCCCGAAGGGCTCGTGGCGCTTGCAGTCGGTGTCGCTTGTCCACTGCAGCGGGTCGGAGCCCATCGTGCAGACGAAGTTCGAAAGCGACGCCGCCTTCACTTCTTACGTTGCCGACAAGATTAGCCGCAGCATCGTCGAGTGCGAACCGGTGGCGCCCGATGCGTCGGCCATTTCCCGCTTCTTCATGTTTTCCACCTGCGATAGCAACACAGATGCGCGCTACGTGCTGTGCTGTGCGCCGGTTGAATATGCCGCCGTCAATTCTTCTGGTACGGTGCCTGAAGGCTCGGCCGCGAACAATACGAACAATGCGAACAACGCAAATGGCGGCAGCGGCGGGACGAGTATGGTCGATCCCAACGCGGCCGCGACAATAGACGATGCAGCAAAGGAGATCGTTTCATGAGCACTTCGATACTGCCGGGCGAACGCCCCGACCGCCTCGAAGAGGAATGTGCCGTGTTCGGCGTCTTCGCTCCTGGTGAGGACGTCGCGCGTATGACGTGCTTCGGCCTGCAGGCGCTTCAGCACCGCGGGCAGGAAAGCGCGGGAATCGCTGTGGGGGATGGCGAGACCATTATGGCATCCAAGGACTTGGGCCTGGTCACACAGGTGTTTGACGAAGCGAGCCTCGCTGCGCTCACCGGCTTTGTGGCAGTCGGCCATGCCCGCTACTCCACTTCCGGCGCCGCGGCGTCGTGGGAGGCCGCGCAGCCGCATATCTCGGCTATCGACGAGATCCTCATCGCCTTGGCGCATAACGGCACCCTGGTGAACACCAACAGCCTGCGCGCCCGCCTGATCGATGACGGCATCCAGCTTCGCTCGGGAACCGACTCCGAGGTGGCGGCGAAGGCGATTGGCGACATTACCAAGAAGACTCATCACCTGCGCGAGGGCATCCGCTTCGCCATGGAGTATAAAATGTCACTGTAAAACTGCCTCTCTCGTCTGCAAACTCCGGTT
>OLOW01000811.1_pt1 | contig 21492 bp, 17 predicted proteins | sample 1672801 | NCBI WGS metagenome assembly OLOW01 (sample SAMEA3136725, study PRJEB25190) | human gut metagenome | biome: human gut; feature: human-associated habitat; material: faeces | place: Austria | collected 2013 | reverse complement strand
TAGCGGTATAGCGTGCTATGTTGAATAGTCCGATGCTATCGATATTCCAACACTTTCATGCAATACCGCTACGTAGCCCCCTCATCTCACTTCGTTCGAAATGGCGTCTCACTGGATTTTTGCGTCGCTTCGCTCCTAAAAATCAAGTTCGCTTGCACATATGCCTTCGCAACTTCCTCCGAAGGGCGGATAGGGCACTGGCGGTAGGAAAGACTGCACGGGAAGACGTGAGATGCGTTTCTCCTGCACTCAATCATCGTGTCTGTTTCCTGCCAGCCCCACCTATGCTATAATGAGAGAAATTTTAAGGAAACACTGATTAAATCGTTGTTCGATTTGACTCTTGCATTTTCATGCAAAGCGAGGAATAATCTGACGCGAATAGCGAGCTATTTAAGGAGGATTATGACGAAGCGTTGCATGAAAATGCATGTCAAATCTGACTCTGCGATTTAATCAGCGTTTCCTTAATTTCAAAGGAGGAAGTAAGTATGTATTCATGGTTTCTGATCGCACTCACCATCATCTTTGCTGTGATCGTGGCGAAGCTGATTCTGAAAAAGTACAATGCGATCTTTGTATTCTTCGCATCCGGCGTGGTGATCCTGATGGCAGCGAGCCTTTTGACCGGTACACCGATCCTTCCGAAGGGATCCTTGGGCAATGTCTTTCTGGATACCTTCGGATTTCTGACCGCCACCTTCAAGAAGAACATCGCAGGCATCGGCACGCTCATCATGGTCGTCACCGGGTATGCGACCTACATGAAGCACATTGGCGCTTCGACGAAGCTGGCCTTCACCGCGAGTCGGCTCTTGGGCGGGATCTCGAACAAATATCTGATCCTCTCTGCTTTCTATCTCATCGGCATGTGCCTGAAGCTCGTACTGCCGAGTCAGGCGTCGCTGGCCGTTCTGATGCTTGCGACGGTATTTCCTGTCTTCATTGCCCTGGGGATTCGACCCATCACGGCGGCCTCCGTGCTGGCGCTCCTCTGCCTTGACTATGGCCCGAATGACGGCAGTACCCTCTTCATGGCAAATGTCGCCGAGATGAATGTCGTCGACATGTTCCTCCGCTACCAGTACAAAGTCGTGCTCTCCATCGTGCTTGTGACGGCGCTCCTTATTCCCTTCTACTACCGCTACATGGACCGGAAGGATGCGGCCCGGGCCGATGCGGATGGCGAGCTGGGGAAGGGACAGGAAATCGAGAATCCGTCCGTCCCCTTCTTCTATGTGTTCCTGCCGCTCATCCCGCTGGTGCTGGTCTTTGCCGCGCATTTTCTCCCATCCATCAAGATCGACGTCATCACAGCCAACTTCATCGGCTTTGCTGTGACCTTCGTCTGTGAATTCATCGTCCGGAAAGACAGGAGCCGGATCCCATCCGATATGGCGGAAATCTTCAAGGGGATGGCGAATGTTTTCGTCTCCGTCGTTGCGATCATCATTTCCGCCTCCGTCTTTGCAGAAGGCATCAAGATTTTGGGCGGCATCACGATTTTCACGAATATGATCTCTGATATGAAGGGAGCGACCCTCCTCATCATGGCGATCCTGACAGGGATCACGTATGTCTTTGCCATCATCATGGGGAGCGGCGCGGCCCCCTTCTTCGCCTTCGGCCCGCTGACACCTGCCGTCGCGGCGAAACTCGGCGTCCCGACGCTGACACTGCTCCTCCCGATGGAGCTTGCGACCTCCATCGGTCGAGCATCGTCCCCTGTCTGCGGAGCCCTCATCGCGATCGCCGGGACTGCCGGACTTGCCCCGATCCGCCTTGCCAAGCGCACCGCTCCGCTCCTTTTCGTCATGCTCATCGTCGACATGATCGCATCGTATATCTTTACGATGTGAGATTTTAGTGACTAGTGACTAGGGATTAGGAGACGTCAGACCCTCGTATCGTCATTTCGAACGAAGTTGAGGGATCTCTATTGCAGGCAGTGAATCGCAGGATGCATATGTCGGAAAAACGTAGTGCAAGAAAGATTTCTCGACTTCGCTCGAAATGACGATACGGGGACGGCTCAGGAGCACATGTTGTGAAAAAATGCACTTTCGTGTTTGCATGACTGCTGCGGGCATCACTCCCTTATAAGAATCGGCGCGTAAGCGCCGCACCACAATCCTGAACCCTGAAGTTTGAAAGCAGGGATGAGTAGCTAGGGATTAGGGATTAGAAGCCTCAAGTGACTGGTAGCTAGTGACTGGTGACTTGAATACCACTTTCGGGCATCGCCCTATTTATACTCTGCGGCGCTTCTGATTTTTATGCGCCGAACCACTACTCCTCACTTCTAACTAGAGAGCAAAGCTTTCATCCACAATCAAGGGGCGGTACGTCCCACGGGCTAGCCCTACACCTTTCCCCAAAAAATTCCCCTATTTTCCTCAAGGAGGTATTCTGCTATGATTCCGAAGAAAGTGATTCTTGACTGCGATCCCGGCTCTGATGATGCCATTGCCATGATGCTGGCGATGAAATCGGACGCCATCGACCTCATCGGCGTGACTACGGTGAATGGGAACCGCATTGTTCCGAAGACCACAGAAAATGCACTGCGTGTGGTGCAGTTCATGAAATCAAGCGTTCCGGTCTATCGCGGATGTGAGGAACCGATCATCTGCAATGAGATCCCGGGCCGCAAGCCCGGCCTTCCGCGCGTGACGCTGAATGACTGCCACGGCGATTTTCTCCCGCTTCCCGCAGCCGAGATCCGGACAGAGAAAGAGCATGCCGTCTTCTATCTTGTGAAGACCCTGATGGAGTCAGAGGGAGATATCTACGTCGCGGCTGTCGGCCCGCTGACGAATATCGCGATGGCGCTTCGCATCGAGCCGAAGATCGCAGGAAAGATCAAGCAGCTCGTCATCATGGGCGGCGGGCACTGCGGTGCCAATGCTAGTCCGGCAGCCGAATTCAATTTCTATGCAGACCCTGAAGCGGCGAAGATCGTCATGGATTCGGCCATCCCGAAGGTCATCCTTCCACTCGATGCTACTTGGCGCGCTTGCCTCTCTGAAGAAAAGTGCCGGGAGCTGGCGCAGCTCGGCACACCGGAAGCGAAAGTTGCAGCGGCTCTTGTCCAGAAACGCATCGATAACCTGAAAGTCAATGATGTGTCGGAGCATAACTATGCCCTTCGTCATCAGGCAGGGACTGTCGCCGGCGCGATGCTCTACCGCTACGATAACCACATGGCCCCCATTCACGATGCTCTTGCTATCGCCTACCTCATCGATGAAAACGTCGTGACGGAGCTCGCGGATGCGAATGTAGACATCGACATCGCAGGCGGCCTCTGCGACGGGCGCATGGTGGCCGACTTCCATAATACGAAGAAAGGGAAAGATCCTGTGACAGCGAAGGTCGCTCTCAATTCCGATGCCGGCCTCTTCACGGATATGCTCTTTGCAGCGCTGGGGAAATAGGAGTGGTGACTAGGGACTGGTGACTAGTATTGCGTTCTCTAAATGATGGACATTTAATCAGCGCTTCCTTATATCAATTAGCAAATCAGCTCTTTTATAAAATGAGGGGTATTGGAGCGTTCTATGAATGGTGCGACCCTTCCGCCACTTCTCATTTCTAATTTCTTATGCAAGTGGAATTTTCAAACGCAATCAAAGAGTGGTACGCCCTTTGGGCGAACTCTGCATCCCCAAAAATAAACGCATGACACATATCATCTGTGTCGTGCGTTTTTATTTGCCGGAAATGACAATTTTTCTGCCCTTGAAAACACTATATAGACAGAAGGAGGTGAAGAGAGATGAATGACATGCTGGAACGGCTGACGGACGGATTTCCCGTGAAGCTGATGGGCGGGATCCTTTTCCTGACCTTTGAGAAACAGCTGGCGATGCTCCTGCTTTTTGGCATCCTGATCTTCCTCGACTGTCTCACGCGCTGGATCGCGATCAGCCATGCGCATCTGGTATCCTGCGGCAGGCAGCCGACTTTTCTGGAGGCGGTCTATGGCATCCGGGAGGCGCGCAGGCAGCGCCTGATTTCCAGTGAAATCATGAAGAAGCGGGGGACGGAGAAGCTCATCCTTTATAACCTCTGCGTGGCAGCGGGGATCGTGAGCGACGCACTTCTCGAAGAAGCGGGAACATCCACGGGCGGTATGGCCGGGATCGTCGTGAGCTATCTGGCCGCGACGGAAGCGCTTTCTGTCATCGAGAATCTGTCGGACGCCGGCGTCTCATCCATGACAGAGCTTTTGAAAAAGCTGCGGGGGAGATAGTGACTGGTGATTGTGGACTGGTATTGCATTTCCCTAATCCCTAATCCCTAGTCACTATTAGTATCAAAAAGGAGAAAAATATGTACAACACAGGAATCGATGTATCGGAACACAATGGGGCGATGGACTGGGAGGAGATTCGCAGGGCGGGGATTTCCTTCGCCATCATCCGTCTCGGCTGGGGACGGGGGCATCTGGATCGTCTCTTTTACGAGCACATCAATGGCGCACTCGCCGCGGGGCTGCCGGTCGGGGTCTACTACTACAGCTACGCGGATACGCCAAAGGCAGCGGAGAATGAGGCGTGGTTCACCGTGCATGTCCTCACAGACTGCGGGCTTTTTTCGGAAAAACTGCCGCTTGGCGTCTGGTATGACATGGAGGATGCGGACGGCTGGAAGGCGGCGCGGGGGCTCGTGGAGCCTTCGCTCATCACGGCAATGTGCGGCGCGTATGTGGATTTTTTGAAGAGTGCGGGCTATCCCGCCGGTGTCTATGCGAGCTATGACTGGCTGACGCGGATGATTTGTCCGGAGAGAGCTTCCAGCTGGCCGCTCTGGTGCGCGCAGTGGGGAAGCACCTGCGACTTTCCTGAGGCGTTCCTCTGGCAGTATACCGATCAGCTGGATATCGGAGGGCATCGGCTGGATGGGGACAGGATTTTGGGACTCGGGACTAGCCCGCAGGGCATATCGCCTGTTGATTTCGTTTGAAAATTTTGCTTGAATGAGAAATGGTGGCACGGCGCATAAAAATATGGAAGCATCGAAGAGTATGGATGGTGGCGATGCCCGAAGATGGCATTTCAGTCCCCAGTCACTCGAGGTTCCTAGTCCCCAGTCCCTAGTCCCCAGTCACTTTTAATCCGTATTTCCTTACATTTTTCCTCTCACTCGCACACCACATCCCAGAGATCTCTGAAGCGGATGACGCCGTCTTCCGTGCGAAGTCTTTGATAGACGGGATCGACTTCGACGATGGTGGTGCGGGTATGGGCGTAGCCATTTCCTGTAAAATAGGTGATGGCGACGGTGTCGCCCTTCTCAAGCTCGAGTAGGGCGTCGTTCAGGGCGCGGGCGCGGTCTTCGGTGATTTCTCTTCGGGCGGCTCGCTGGATTTGGGCGGCCGTCACTTGTTCGGCGTAGCCGCGCAGGCCGTTGAACGGCATGAACTGCGCGGCTCTTTTTCTATCAGGCATGGTGACCTCCTATCAGTGTATTTCTGAGGCGCAGCGTCGCCTTGGGCATATAGTCGATCCCGCGAAGCATGGCATTTTTGCCATGCTTTTTTTTGATTTCGATCATGACCTTCTCGATGGCGCGCTCTTTCGCTTCGGCTTTGGCATCGCCGAAAAGGCTCGTCTCCTCATAGCCTTCGCTGGCGGGCGCGAGACGGCCCAGACTGAGGTTTAGCGAGCGGATGGGGATCTCTCGGCGGACTTTCGCCTCATAGAGCGCAGAAAAAGCGCTCTGGATGCGGCTGGGAATGTCGGTCCAGCCGGGAAGGCGGCGGCTTCCGCCAGAGGAGGCGCGCTCTTCTCCTGCGTAGCCGATGCGAAGGCTGATTTCCCTTGTGACCAGCTCTTTTTCCAGAAGTTCTTGGATCAGTGTCTCTGCCATTTCATGGAGAAGGATGCGGGCGTCTTCGCTGGTGTAGTTCGTAAAGAGGATCTGTCCGGTGGAAATCGAGCGGGACTTCGGCGCATAGGTGCGGATATCGGACAGCGTGCAGGGCTCACGACCCCAGGCATGGTCGATGAGAGCGGCGGCATTTTTCCCGAAGAGGCGGTAGAGCGTCGCCTCAGGGATGCGCGTGATGCCGTATAGGTCGTAGACGCCGATCTTGGCAAGACGGCGCGCGGTGCCGCCCGCGATCTGCCAGATGTCGGTGATGGGACGGTGATGCCACATGATTTCCCGAAAGGATCTTTCGTCCAAGACGCCGATGTGTGAGGGGACATGCTTGGCAAGGATGTCCATCGCGATCTTGGCAAGGAAGAGATTCGTCCCCACGCCGGCGGTCGCGCAGATGCCCGTCCTTTGGTAGACCTGATTCATGAGGGAAATCGCCATTTCCACAGGCGTCTTGTCATACATGGCTAGGTAGGGCGTGACATCCATGAAGCACTCGTCGATGGAGTAGGGGAAAATGTCTTCCGGCGCGAGAAATTTCAGGTAGATCTTGTAAATCACGGTAGAAACGTCCATGTAGTACTGCATCCGTGGCGGTGCGATGAGGTAGGGAATACCGCTCGGGATCTCGAAGAGGCGGCAGCGGTTCCGGACGCCGAGCGCTTTCAGCGCGGGGCTGACGGCGAGGCAGAGCGCGCCCATTCCCCGCGCCTGATCGGCAACGACCAGATTCGCCGTGAAGGGATCCAGTCCGCGGTCCACGCACTCGACAGACGCGTAGTAGCTCTTGAGGTCGATGCAGAGGTAGCTGTGATTCATTTCTTTCTCCTTCCTGCTATAAGGATACGCGATAATCTGTTCGCGGACTAGAGAACGCCAGATTAAGAATGAGGCCAATCAAAAAACTCACGAACCGGAAAAGGTTCGTGAGTTTTAGATTGGCGATGATAGCAGGTTTTTCTACCTTCTGCTTGCCCATTTCCATACGTAGTACCCGATGACCGTATAGAGGATCACGATCGAGAGATGACAGGCAAGGAAAAGGCAAAGTGTTGTAGGCGGCCGCGCCAGTGAGCGCACGGGAATAAGCAAGAGGCGGCTGCCCAAGGCATACAGGAAAGAACTGTACACACCCGCTGCCGCGAAGATGAGCGCCGCGGCGTGGCTCATAAAGGATGCCAGCGTCGTATCCGGTATGTGCATGGCCCGTTTCATCTTCGCCCAGATCCCCTGCCAGTGGATACCGAGATGGAGCCCCATCACAAAGAGCATCAGGAAGCCAAAGAGGCGGTGCAGCTGATGCACCCAGAGCGGCGGGCGGATATTGAAAATCGGCATCGTGTGCGAGAAGGAGAGCCCCGTCAGCATGACGCCCAGGAAAAGGAAGAGCAGAAGCAGATCGATACCGGTCATGACGATGCGCTGCTTGGGCCAGCGCCCACGAAAGAGGGCAGGGTACCACCTCGCATTCCAGATCGTGTGGAGAAGAAAGAGAGCGGTAAAGACAAGGGCTAACATCTCATGACCGAAATTGTGGACGTAGCGGTAGTCCAGCAGCAGGAGAAAAACAAAGAGCATCGAGGTATCGACAAGCATTCGTCTGTTCATGGCATTCTCCTTTCGGGTGACTGGTGACGTCCCTAATCACTAGCTTCTAATCCCTGCTTTCAAACTTGTAGCGGCAGCTTCGCTGTGAATACTTATGGGCGCGGAGCGACGCTTCGCGTCGATTTTTTTATAAAAGCGCGTTGCCCGAAGGTGGTATGTAAGTCACCCGTCAAGATCCCAGCATCATATGCGAAGTCGCCTCGGCAGCGATCGTCCCGTCTTCTTTTGTGATCTTCGCGCTCATGACGATGAGATGCCCTTTCCGGCGGACCTCCTCGCAGGTGATGAGGACCGTCTCTCCGATGAGGATCGGATGACGGAAACGGCTCTCCATCTTGCCTGTATAGGCGGGAATACCGTCTTTCAGGAAGAGATAATTTCCCATCACCTCATCCATCAGCGTCATGATGAGGCCGCCATGCATACGGTCATTGTAGCTCTGGTGTTCGCGAGAGGGCGTGAAGAGGGAGAGGCATCCCTGCGGCAGCGGGAAGAAATGCAGGTGCAGACCGATGGGATTCTCCGTCCCGCAGGCAAAGCACATATTATACGTCGGATTTCTCGGCCATTCGACGAGCGTGATCCCAAGCCGCGCCTCTTCCCGGTGGAGCAGCGCCGTCTCTTTTTCGTTCAGTGGAAATGGATGATTCATGAGCAAGACCTCCTTTACCTATATTATAGCATTATCGCTGAACTAAAAAATAGTTCCAGCGCTCCGAGCCGATAGTTCAACTCCATCCGCATAGGCGGAACATCTATTCTGCTTATGCGGATTTCTTATGCCGTGACACGCCGCTTACAGCCATCGAAGGTGATTGGAAAGGAAATGGATGTTCTGCTATTCTGAGTGTATCCGGAAATACAAAAGAGAGCGCGCTCCGGAAAGAGAACGCACATGTTCGACGAAAAACAGAATCAGAAAGACATCTGTCGGGCGCTTGCCTGGCAGCACGGGGACAAAGACGCCGCCGAAGCCCTGCTTCAGCAGTACCAGCCCCTCATCCGAAGCATCCGGCAGAACTTCTGCCGAGATCTTTCCTACGAAGACCTCGAGCAGGAGCTCATCCTTCATTTCTTAGAACAGACCGCCTGCTACGATCCGAAGAAGAATCCGAGCTTTGCCGGCTACATCACGCTCCGTCTCAGATGGTATCGTATGAACCGCATCCGTAAGGAAATGACACGCGAAGACCACGAAGAGCTAACCCTCGAAGACCAGGCCGAAGGCACTTCGCTTGACGACTACGGCGAGGCGAAGGCCACGCTCGAAGACGTCGCCCGCCTCGTCCGTCTCACCGAGAAGCAGAAGCCCGTCTTTTTCCTTTGGATGCAGGGGCTGACGCCCATGGAAATCTCCACCCGCACCGGCGACAGCCTCCCGTCCATCACAAGAAAGAAACAACGGATCCAAAGGCAGCTGTCCAAGTATGCCAAGGAAATCAGGGGATTGGTGGCTGGTGACTAGTCACTCGCGGCTCCTAATCCCTAGCCACTAATTCCTGCTTTCAAACTTCTATCGGCGGCTTCGCCGCAAATATTTATGGGCGCAAAGCGCCTTTCCTTTTGGGCCTTCCCTGTGTGGGAAAGGCAGCGATATGAGAATACCGCTATCCTCGACACAAAGCCTTCCCCTCGAGGGGAAGGTGGCGAGCGAAGCGAGCCGGATAGGGCAGTAGCGGTATGAAAGATAAGGTGGGGAAATGCGTCTCAAGTCGACGATATACGAGAGCACCCTATCCACCGCTGACGCGGTCCCCCTTCCCCATGCGGGGAAGGCTTAAGCGGAGCGACGCTTCGCGTCGATTTTTTATAAAAGGGCGATGCCCGAAAGTGGCATTTAAGTCACCAGTCACTCGTAGCGCCTAATCCCTAGCCACTAATCCCTAATCCCTACTTTCTGGAAAGGAAATGCTCCAATTTCTTAGGCAGCCCAAAATTTTTCGGGGGGGGTAGTACTGCATCTTTATCAGCAAGCGCTGCCTCGACGCATTTTGCTGCTTCGATTTCTTCCTGCAGAGCGCGCAGATGATCCTCCAGCTCCGCTACATGCGAGGCGATCATCCGGCGGCGCTCCGGCCGGCTCGCATCCCCCTGCTGTACCAGCCCGATGTAGCGGCTGATCACATTGACAGGCATATCGAGATTGCGAAGCAGCTGGATCAGACGGATCTTCTCCACATCCCGATCCGTGAAGATGCGCATCCCATTCGGGCTCCGTTTCAAGAAGACCAGGAGTCCCCGCTTGTCATAGAAGCGGATCGCTGTAGCCGGGATCCCCGTCATCTCTTCGATATCTTTGATCGTGTAATAATGTTCTGCCATGAGCATCTCTTCCTTTCGGTATAAGTAATGATTCCATTATTTTAATCCATAGAGTAAAGAAGAAGTTAAGGGTATACTTTATGGGTGGATAGTCCTGCGGGAATCCCTGAGATTGTGATGCCAGATGATGAATGGTGGCGGACGCATAGAAATACGAAATAAAAGTATCATGCGTATATCATTTGTTCTAAATGAGAAATATGAAAGAAGTCGATAAAATCGAGGGCTTCCCAAGATTGCTTTCCTTTCAAATTATTCTTTTTCCACTTATAGACTATTTCTATATGACTTGTAGTCACTTCAAGAAGTCCCCGATTTTATGGTAAAGTTCCCTACCTTAGACCATGGTAGAAGGTATAGAACCTAGGGTAAAGCTCATCCTATTGAGTGCTTCGCCAATACGTGATACCCTAAATCTAGCTTCAGGGCAAGCCCTTGACCGGAAGCTGATGGAAGAAAGAAGCATCTCGAATTACGCAGAGGAAACACGGTCACTCGAGCCGAAAAGAGATCCTTCGAAAATTCCTGATACACAAAAGGGCAAAAATTTTCAAAGGAGCGATTGACTATGAAAAAGATCCTCGCACTGGCTGCTGTAGCAGCACTCACCGCTGGCGTATCCGCTTACGCTGCAAATCCGTTCTCTGATGTGACCCCGGATGACTGGGCATTCCAGGCTGTTTCCGACCTGTCCGCTCAGGGCGTCGTAGAAGGCTATCCGGACGGCTCTTTCAAGGGCGAAAGAAACATGACCCGTTACGAACTGGCTCAGATCATCGCTCGCCTGATGGCTAAAGAAGACCAGCTGAATGCAGAACAGCAGGCTACCCTCGACAAACTCGCTGGCGAATACGCTGACGAACTCGCAAACCTCGGCGTTCGCGTAGCAAACCTCGAAAAGAAAGTCGGCAATATCTCTTGGTCCGGCGATGCTCGTATGCAGTACCAGCATCATAAAGACCTTGGGTGGAAAGATGGAAAAATTCAGTCGACCAATGATGCTGATGACTGGACTGGTCGTATGAGAATTAACGTAAGCGGTCAGGTCAATGATCAGGTTTCCGTAGAAGGTCGTCTCGCAACCAACATGTACTTCAAAAATGGAAAGGACGAGGGTGATGATGGAGAGACCACCATGGATAAGCTCCATGTAGTATATCAGCCAACCGATGCATTCAGCATCGATCTTGGCCGTACTTCTGCAGGCCTGTCTCAGACCGGCATTTTCATGGATGATGATGGCCAGTACGATGGTATCGTTGCTGCATATGATAATGGCAAATTCAACCTGAGCGCTGGCTATGGTCGTGTAGGTGGCAAAGTTGATGGTACTCCTATCAACTATCATGATTATGAAAACTGGTTCGTAAAAGCTGGCACCAAGGTTGGCGACAAAGTTGACCTGTCTGCATTCTATACCCAGTATGCTTCCAAGAGCGATAGCAAAGGTTTCGCTGATGCTCTTACCGTTCTTGGCCTGAAGTCCAAAGCTGATGATGTGGCTGTTTGGGGCGTAGGCGCAGGTGTTGATCTCGGTGGCGGATTCGTTCTCGATGGTGATTACATTAAACATGCAGACAACCTGACTGATAAAGCAGCTATGTGGACCGCAGGTCTGACTTACGGTGAAGTGGATACCGATAAAGTTGGTTCTTGGTCTCTCGGCGTTCACTATGTAGATGCTGACCGTTTGGCTTACCTCGGCGGTGTTTCCGCATGGGATATGACCGATCACCTGGATTACTCCCTGCTGTCCGGCATGAAGTTCTGGCAGGCAAAAGCTGGTGTAGCACTGCAGAAGAACGTCGAACTCGATGCATACTACTACTTCGGCGGCAAAACGAAAGAAAACAAGGATATCTTCGGCGATCCGGACGATACCTTCGGCATCGAACTCAACTACGCATTCTAATCTCACACTGAGACTAAAAAAGAACTCCTTCGGGAGTTCTTTTTTTATGGGAGATTCACGTGCGTGTCGCATCTGGGAAAACGCTGATTCAATCGCAGAGTCAGATTCTACAAGAATTTTTATACATAGCTTCGTCATAGCCTTCCTTACATAGCGAGGCTCTTTATATATCGCTTCAGGAGGAAGGCGCAGAAGTACGGGAAGGTATAGATGTTTTCCCGGCACCCGATATTCCCCCGGACGAGCTTGATGCCGCGATGGATATCGCCGTAGTTCGGGTTCTTGATGAGCTGGCGGAGGGAGGCGGCCGCGCCATTTCCTGCTTTCACTTCCAGCGGGATGAGTTCATGCTGGCTTCGAATGAAGAAATCTTCTTCCAGGCTGGAATTTTCTTTCTTATAGTAGAAAAGGGGAAGCCCTGCTTTGAAGAGTGCTTCGGCGATCATATTCTCATAGAGCGCTCCCTTGTATACGCCAAGGTTCTGGTTGGCACGGAGGTCTTCTTGCGCTTCTTCGTCTAGAGAGGCGATGAGCAGGCCGGTGTCTTTGAAATAAATCTTGAAGCGGGTGCGATCCCCATTCCCTTTGAGTGGAAGCTCCGGGAAGTTCAGGCAGTAGCAGAGGTTCACCATGCCGGCATCATTCAGCCACTCGATGGCGTCCATGTAGCGCGAGAGGCGCGCACCACGAGCGACTTTTGTGATTTGGAATTTCTTGTTTTGCTTGGCGAGCTGAGCCGGGATGCTGCGGAAGATAGAGAGGACCTTCGTCTGCTCCAGACCCGGGAGGTACTTGCGGATGTCTTCCTCATAGTCCAGAAGCAGCTGGCGCTGTTTGGGGAGAATTTGTGAGAAGTGCCCCTGCTCGATGTAGGTTTTCACGACGTCGGGCATGCCGCCCAGGAGGCAGTAGTCCAGGAAGAGCGCTTCGCATTGGTCTATTTCCAGCTGGGAAAAAGGGGTGAGGCTTTGCATGTGGGCGAGCATGTCTGTGGTGAGACTTTCTCCATAGCCCTTTGCCCAAAGAAATTCCTCAAAGTCCATGGAGGTCATCTCAAAGTCTTCCTTGTAGCCGACACTGTTGCTCTCGATCCTGCGGTAGTTCAGTCCCAGCATGGAGCCGCTCAGTATGACATCGTAATTTCCTTTGAGCTTGAAAAACTTCAGACTGGTGGCGATGTCAGGAAATTCCTGGATTTCATCAAAAACGAGAAGCGTCTCGTGCGGAATCAGCGCCGCCTCTGGCGAGAGGATGGAAATATTGCGGAGAATGTTTTCCTCGCTGTAGCCGTCAGATAGGATTTGCTTGAATTTGGGCTCTTCGACGAAATTGATGTAGAGAATATGTGGATAGTGGGCTTTTGCGAAGTGCAGGATGGACTCCGTCTTCCCGACCTGCCGTGGGCCTTTGATGATGAGCGGTTTGCGATCATTTGATGCTTTCCATTCTTCCAGAAAAGCATCTATTTTTCTTCGTAGATACATGGTATCACCTCATACGATAGAATCTGGGGATTTCATCTCATTGTACAATTTTATGAGGGACTTTTCAATGCGGCTGTACAATTTCATGAGGGCATTTCATGAGCGAAGTGCCAATTTCATGAGGGTGTTTTAGCGCTTTATGTACAATTTCATGAGGAGGGTACATTAGTTCCTTGTGCCATGCAGAGGGGAAGGGGCTTTGGATTTATGCCACAACAACGATCAACCAACAACAATTTCCTTGCACATTCCCCAGAAAATGAGTACAATAGGGACACCAAATGATGCTGGCTGGAAGGATTGGCGGACTCCGTTTTACGGGGCCCGCTTTTTGTGTTCTGCTCATTGGTCTTTCATACCGTCGCTGCCCTATCCGGCTTGCTACGCTCGCCACCTTCCCCTCGAGGGGAAGGCTGAATCGGAGTGGCGAAGCCGCCACTTTCATTTCTAATTCCTCATTCGGGTCGAATTTTCATCCACAATCAAGGGACGCCCCGTCACACGTGCTAACCCTGAACCCGCTTTTTCCGAAGGAGGCCACCATGAACAGCATACTCTATCTTACGATCTTCCTTGGCGTCATGTCAGCGATGGCGCCGCTGTCGACGGATATGTACCTGCCTTCGCTGCCGGAGATTTCTTCCGCCTTTGACATTTCCACCTCGATGACGCAGCTGACGCTCACGATGACGATGGTGGGGATGGCGGTCGGACAGATCCTGGGCGGGCCCGTCTCAGACCGGCTGGGGCGCAAGGTGCCGCTCCTCATTGGTATGGCGGGCTTCACGCTGGCGTCTCTGGGCTGTGCGTGTACGGAGGAAATCCATTTCTTTCTGGCTTTTCGTTTTTTGCAGGGGCTCTCTGGCGCTTTCGGCATCGTGATCGCTCGTGCGGTGGCGCGTGATGTGGTGGAGGGGCCGGCACTGATGCAGTTCATGGCGCTCCTCATGATGGTGAATGGCCTCGCTCCGATCGCGGCGCCTGTCGCAGGGGCGCAGGTTCTGCGTTTCACGGACTGGCATGGGATCTTCATTTTCCTTGTCGGGATCGGGCTGGTGCAGATGGGCTTGACGATGCATTTCAAGGAAACGCTGAAGAAGGGGGCGCGTGTGCGAAGCTTTACGGAGGGCTTTGCCGCATTTGCCGTGCTGGTGAGAAATCGCTATTTCTTCGGCCAGTGTCTTCTGCAGTGTTTCTATTTCGGTGCGTTCTTTTCCTACATCGCGGGATCGGTTTTTCTTTTCCAAAATATCTATGGCGTCTCGCCGCAGGTGTACAGCTATATCTTCGGCGGTATCGGCCTTGGCCTCATGCTGATGGGGGTGCTCCCGGCGAAGATGGCAGGGGTGGTCGCGGAGATCACTTTTCTCAAGGCGGCGCTCATCGTGCCTTTCGTGATGTCGCTCTTCTTCCTGGCGGGCATTGTGCTGGACGCGCCGATCGGTTACACGCTCCCTGTGCTTTTTCTTACCATCGTCCCGCTCTCGGTCATGGGGGCGGCGTCGACTTCGCTCTCGCTTTTCCGCTGCGGGAAGAATGCGGGGAGCGCGTCGGCGCTTCTGGGCTTTTTCAATATGATCCTTGGCGGTGCGCTGATGCCGCTCACGGGGATCGCGGGCGACCACTCTGCGCTCCCGATGGGGATCATCATGGCTCTCTGCTATGCCCTCTCGCTCATCGTCTTCCGCACGATGATCTGGCCGGCGCATAAGAAGTGAGAAATGTGAAGTGTTGGCGCGGCGCGTCTGATTTTTATGCGCCGCACCACCACTCCTCACTCCTCACTTCTAACTAGAGCAAGCGAGAGGCTTTCAAGCGTAATCAAGGGACGACCCGCCCCACGGGCGAACCCCGAACCCTGAACCCGACAACCTCCCCTCTTTTTCCATTGTATTCTATGCTTTATTGTGCTAAAATGGGATTAGAAATTATACAATGTATGAATATGCGTGTTATAATATAAGACGTATACAGTTGGGAGGTCGTTTCATGAAACCGGTCATTCATGTCGGCATCGATGTGGGATCCACAACGGTCAAAGTGGCGGCTTTGTCGCCTTACATGAAACTTTTATTTGGCAGGTATGAGCGCCATATGTCGGATATCCGCCATATGGCGATGGTACTTTTGCATGAGCTCAAGGAGAAGTTCTCGGGCTATCGCATCACGGCTTCGATCTCCGGCTCGGGCGGTATGGGACTTGCGAAGGTGATGGGGCTTCCTTTCTGTCAGGAGATCTTGGCGGAGACGAAGGCGGTGCAGACGTTCCACCCGGAGACGGATGTCATCATCGAGCTCGGGGGAGAGGATGAGAAGATCACGTATCTTCAAAATGGCGTGGACCAGCGCATGAATGGCGCGTGCGCCGGTGGGACGGGGGCCTTCATCGACCGCATGGCGTCTCTCCTCTCAGTGGATGCAGCCGGGATGGGAAGGCTCGCAGAGAAGGCGGAGCGGATCTATCCGATCGCATCCCGCTGCGGGGTCTTTGCGAAGACGGATATTCAGGCGCTTTTGAATGAAGGAACGTCGAATGAGGATATCGCGCTCTCCGTCTTTCAGTCGGTGGTGAACCAGACGATCTCGGGGCTGACCTGCGGCCGCCCGATCCATGGGAAGGTGGCATTCTTAGGCGGTCCTTTGACGTATCAGCCGATGCTTCGCAAGCGCTTTCAGGAGACGCTTCACATCGCAGATGAGGATATGATCGTCCCTCGTCACGGGGAGCTCTATGTGGCGATCGGGGCGGCGCTGTCTGCGATGCATGACAAGCCGATGGATCTTGACAGCTGGCTCTCTCGCATGGAAGAGGAAAAGGATGTCCGTCTTGGCACATCGAAGACGCTTCCCCCGCTTTTTGAGGGAGAGGCGGACTACGAGGCATTCAAGGAGCGGCACAGTCATTTTCGCGTGCCGCGGGGCGATATTTCTGCGGCGAAGGGCTCTGTCTGGCTCGGCATCGATGCGGGGTCGACGACGATCAAGGCGGTGCTGCTCGACGAGGAGGATCGCATCCTCTATGAGTACTATGGAGGAAATCAGGGGACGCCGCTGGCGGGGGCGCGCCGGATCTTGGAGGATCTGTATGCCAAGCTACCGGAGGGCGTGACGATCGCCGGAGCGGGGGTGACGGGCTACGGCGAGGAGCTCATCAAGCGGGCACTGGAGACGGATATCGGAGAAGTGGAGACGATGGCGCACTATCGCGGTGCGAAGCATTTCCTCCCCGATGTCACGACGATCCTGGATATCGGAGGGCAGGATATGAAGTGCTGCCGCATCAAGGATGGCGCGGTGGATGATATTCTGCTCAATGAGGCCTGCTCGTCAGGCTGCGGGTCATTCCTTGATACCTTTGCCCAGTCGCTGGGGATGGATATCGGACATTTCGCCAAGATCGCTCTCTCGGCCAAGCATCCGGTGGATCTCGGGTCGCGCTGCACGGTCTTCATGAATTCCCGTGTGCGGGAGGCGCAGAAGAATGGCGTCTCGGTCGCAGATATTTCTGCCGGCCTTTCCTATTCGGTCATCAAGAATGCACTTTACAAGGTCATCCGCCTGAAGAAGGCGTCGGATCTGGGTGACCGGGTCGTGGTGCAGGGCGGGACTTTCTACAATGATGCGGTGCTTCGTGCGCTGGAGCTGCTCCTCGGCAGAGAGGTCATCCGCCCGGATGTGGCGGGGCTGATGGGGGCGTATGGCATGGCGCTCATCACGCGGGATACCTGTCCGGCGGGGCATGTGTCCACGCTTGTGACACCGGAGAAATTGAAGGCGCTGTCGTATACGAATGAAATGAAGCGCTGCCCGGGCTGCGGCAATCATTGCATGATCACGCTGACGCGATTCAATGACGGTCGCGCCTTCGTCTCGGGGAACCGGTGTGAGCGCGGGGCTTCCCTCATGCTGACGGGCAAGAGCGCGCCGCACTCATCGCTGCCGAATATGTATCGCTGGAAGGAGGATGTCATCTGGCATCGCCGCCCGCTTTCGCCGAAGGATGCGAAGCGCGGCACGGTCGGTATCCCGCGCGTGCTCAATATGTATGAGGACTTCCCCTTCTGGCACGCCTTCTTCGGGCGTCTGGGCTACCGCGTCCTGACGTCTTCAGAGCAGATCCGCGATATTTCTACAGAAGCGATGGAGACGATCCCTTCGTACTCCGAGTGTTTCCCGGCGAAGCTCGCACACACGCATGTGGCGGATCTCGCGAAGCACCATCCGGATTTTATCTGGTATCCCTGCATCGACAAGGGGCCGGATGAGGGCAGCACGAACAGCTACCACTGTCCGATGGTTGCATCGTATCCGGAGAATATCGAAGCCAATATGGATGAGGTCCTTGGAAAGTACAAGGTGAAGCTGCTGCATCCCTTCCTGCCGCTGCATGCGCAAAAGCCTCTCTTGAAGCAGCTGAAGAAGGTCTTTGCGCCGATGGGCATCTCTTCGTCCGAGCTGCAGAGCGCGATCTATGCGGGCGAAGCGGCGGAGCGCGAGTACAAGGGGAGATTGCTCACTGAGACGAAGCGGGTGCTGGCGGAAATCAGGGAGAAGCATGAGATCGGCATCGTGCTCGCCGGCCGCCCCTATCATGTGGATCCGGCGGTGAATCACTCGATCCCGGATCTCATCAACCAGCTCGGCATGGCGGTGCTTTCGGAAGACGGCATCGCGATGGTCGGCGGTGAATATCCGAATCTCCGCGTCATGAACCAGTGGACATGGCACAGCCGCCTGTACCGTGCGGCAGACTATGTGACGCGCCATCCGCATCTGGAGCTCGTCGAGCTGAATTCCTTCGGCTGCGGGCTGGATGCGGTCGTGACGGATCAGGTGCAGGAAATCATGCACCAGCGCGGCCGCCTCTATACCTGTCTCAAGATCGACCAGAGTTTGAATCTGGGGGCTGTACGCATCCGTCTGCGTTCGCTCAAGGCAGCCATCGAGGAGCGCGGCGAAGAGACGGGAAGCGCGAAGCCGATCGAGTATCCGAAGGCGGTCTTCACGGAAGCGATGAAGCGCGATAAGGACTACACCATCCTGGCGCCGGAAATGTCGCCCCTTCATTTCCCACTCATCGAAGCCGCAGTCCAGCGGGAAGGCTACCACATCGAGATCATTCCGCCGATCCATGAGGATATCGACAAGGGGCTCGCCTGTGTGAATAATGATGCCTGCTATCCGGCGATCATCACCATCGGCTCTCTCATGCGTACCCTTACATCGGGGAAATATGATCTTTCCAAAACGGCGGTCATGCTGTCCCAGACGGGCGGCATGTGCCGTGCTTCAAACTATATCGGATTCCTGCACAAAGCACTGGACGAAGCGGGGCTTTCGGAAATCCCCGTACTTTCTCTCAATACCCATGGCTTCGAGCCCCAGCCCGGCTTCCATTTCTCTCTTTCGATGGGACGGCGCATGATTCAAGCTGTCATCTACGGTGATGCCCTGCAGCAGTGCCTCTACCGCACACGCCCCTATGAGAAAGTGCCCGGCAGCGCCGAGACACTCTGCCGCAGCTGGCAGAAGCGCTGCATCGAAGCCATCCTTTCCGGCGAGTCCTACGCATCGTATAAAAAGAATATCGCAGGCATCATCCAGGACTTCGACCGCTTGCCGCTTTCCGACCTGCCGCGCCGTCCGCGCATCGGCATCGTCGGGGAGATCTACGTCAAGTTCAGTCCCATCGCCAGCAACGACATCGTCCGTACCATCGAAGCGAATGGCGGCGAAGCCGAGGCGAGCGGCATGCTCGATTTCTTCCTCTATGGCTCGCTCGACAGCCGTTTCCAGAGGAAATACATGGACGGCACCATGAAGGAAGACCTGAAGGATACCTTCTCCCGCTACCTCTTCGAATGGTATCGGAAGCCGCTCGAAAAAGCAGTGAAGAAATCGCAGCGTTTCCATGAGATCACCAGCATCGAGAAGATGGCCAAGCGCGCCTCCCAGTACCTTTCGCTCGGCAACCGCGCGGGCGAAGGCTGGTTCTTAACAGCTGACATGATCGACCTTCTCTATCATGAATGCCGCGGCGTCGTCTGCCTGCAGCCCTTCGCCTGCCTGCCGAATCACATCACCGGCGAAGGCATGGTGCACAAGCTGCACGCGGCCTATCCGGAGGCCGTCTTCCTCGCTCTTGACTGCGACGCCAGCGCGAGCGAAGTGAATCAGGAAAACCGTCTGAAACTGATGATGAATGCTCTCACAGAAAAGACGAAAGCACCGAAAGAAATGTCTTTCATTCAGAAAACCATGAACCTTAGAAAGGGAACCACACTATGATGAGAAAATTGACCGGCAAAGGCGAGCGCGTCCGTGAAAAGATGATCGAGACTACGGTCCACATCCTGCAGCAGCAGGGCTTCAAAAAAGCCACCGTCCGCTCCATCGCCAAGGCGGCCGGCGTCAATATCGCTTCCGTGCGCTACTACTTCGGCTCCAAGGAAGAGCTCATCGGTGCGGCGCTCGAGTACATGATGGGCAATCTGGAAAATATCGTCTCCTACCTCGATGACAACCGCCTGACGGCGAGCGAAAGGCTGAAGAAATACATCATCGCCTACTTCCACCTTGCTCGGGAACACCCCGCCCTCTTCCGCTCCATCTCGAATCCTTCGAGCGAAGACGCGAAGGATACCTACTTCATCTACCTCTCCCTTCTCCATAGCCAGTGCTGGGAGAAAGTCATCAGGAACGTCGCAGAGGTCACCGGCTATACCGATGAAAAAGACCTCGAGCTCAAAGCCATGCAGATCTTCGCAGCCGTCGAATTTCCCATCATCCTCGAAAGCAATAAGGGAAATTCCTTCATTCAGGGATACACCGACGACTCGACACTCTCCCGCTATGTCGACCTCCTCCTCGATAATGTGGATGAGAAAAAGGAAAAGAATGAGTATCTGAAGGAGATCCTGCAGAAGAGTAAATAGGGGCTAGTGACTAGTGACTAGTGACTGGTGACTAGTGATTGGTGACTGGTGACTGGTGACTAGGGACTAGGGATTTGTTAACTTCTGGACTTAGTGAGAAGTGCTGAAAGGGGCACGCCATTCATATAGTACCCCGATACCCCTCTCATAGATAAAACCGTTTGTCCATCATTTATATAAAACTCCGCGGCGCTTCCTCATTTTATGCGCCGTACCTTCACTCCTAATTCCTCACTTGATTCGGAAGTTGCCTTACATGCCAGTTATTTAGAAAACGCAATACTAGGGGCTAGGGATCATCCCAGCTGGCATGCAAATGAAAGAGCCATGAACAGTTTTGTTCATGGCTCTTTTTGCATGAGAAATGGTGCTGGCGGCTTCGCCGCGAATGGATAAGCCTTCCCCTCTAGGGGAAGGTGGCGAGCAGAGCGAGGCGGATAGGGCACTCGCGGGATGAAAGAGAGTGGAGCAGAACGGGAAAAGTGTCGGAGTCCCCAGTCACTAGTGACTAGTCACTAGTCCCCAGCCCAAGCAGCTCTTGCAGCTCTCCCACCGTATCCACGATCGCGTCTGCGCCGTGGGCGGCGAGCTCTTCGCGGCTGCCGTAGCCGAAGGAGACGGCGATGCAGGGGAGATGGTTGTCATGCGCGCCGTCTACGTCATAGCCGGTATCACCGATCATGACGGTTTCCTTCGCAAGACGCGCTGCGTCATAGCCTTTTTTGCGAAGAAGGGAGAGCGTCTTTACGATGATGCGCGCCTTCTGGCTCATGGTCGCATTCTGGTTCAGCTCATCATCGGGATCGCTGCCGCAGATGACATCGAAGTAGGACGTGAAGCCGAAATTTTCAATGATCCGTTTCACAAAAGGCTCCGGCTTGCTCGAAGAGACGGCAAGCACATAGCCGGCGGCTTTCGCGCGAGAGAGAAGCTCCCCGATGCCGGCATAGGGCGCGCAGTCGAAGAGCGCACCTCTTTCTTCATACAGCTCTCTGAATTTTGTGATGGCGGTGACGATGTCATCATCCTTCATGCCGTAGAGCTTTTTCATCTGTGTATTGAGCGGTGGCCCGATAAAGGTACGGAGCCTTTTCTCATCTGTCTCATGGATGCCGACTGCGTCAAGACCGTACCTGACGGAGCGAAGGATGCCCGGAGCGGACTCGGAAATCGTGCCGTCTAGATCGAAAAGAAGGGTGGTGTAGTGGGGCATAGGGACCTCGGTTCGAATAAAAATGACTAGGGATTAGGGCTCAGGGTTAGCCCGTGGGCGGGGTGCCCATGGATTGTGGATGAAAGCCTCGCATGAATGAGAAATTAGAAATGAGAAATGCGAAATGGTGGT
>OLOW01000810.1_pt1 | contig 21509 bp, 27 predicted proteins | sample 1672801 | NCBI WGS metagenome assembly OLOW01 (sample SAMEA3136725, study PRJEB25190) | human gut metagenome | biome: human gut; feature: human-associated habitat; material: faeces | place: Austria | collected 2013 | reverse complement strand
AGGATAGTCAGGTTAGCGTCAATGTCAGCCTCTTTCATGTTCGGCGGCGGAATGACGGGGACTTCTACGATTTCGAGAATCTGGACGTGTACCTGTACAGCGACAGCTGGGAGCAGCTGGACATGCTCAAGGATGCCGGCAGCGGCAAGGCCACCTTCACGTTCACTGTGCCAAAGGACGAAGGCACCTACTACATTGTGGGCTTCGACCCCAACCGGAAGATCCCCACGGACGATTCCGGCGGAACGAACTACGCCAAGATCGCCCCGGCCACGGCCATCCTGACCGTATCCGGAACCGCGGAGCTGGAGCGCCCCTTCCAGACCGTTTCCGTTGATCAGAAACAAGACATTGAATATCGGTGCCCTGATCTCCAAGAAAGATAAAAAGGGCAAAGAAGAGCTGATGTTTGCCACTGTACAGGTTCCGTCTGTTCTTCCGAGGGTAGTGCAGATCCCTTCAAAAAAAGCAGAAGACACCACGGTGATCCTTCTGGAGGAGATCATAGAGAGAAATATTGATAAACTGTTTCTCAGTTATGATGTGGTATGTGCCCATCCTTACAGGATCATGCGTAATGCGGATCTGACTATTGACGAGGATGAGGCAGAGGACCTGCTGGTGGAGATCCAGAAGCAGCTGAAGAAACGCCAGTGGGGCGAGGTGATCCGTCTGGAAGTGGAAGATAAGATGGATAAACGTCTGCTGGATATTCTGAAGATGGAATTTGATATCAAAGACGCAGATATTTTTGCCATCAATGGACCTCTGGATCTGACCATGCTGATGAAGGTTTACGGAGCAGAAGGTTTTGATCAGTATAAAACACCACGTTATCAGCCGGCTCCTGTACCTGAATTTCAGAATGATAAAGATATTTTCCAGGTGATCCGAGAAGGAGATGTATTTCTGCATCATCCATATATGAGCTTTGATCCGGTTGTAGATTTTGTACGGCAGGCAGCAAAAGATCCGGGTGTACTTGCAATCAAACAGACTCTGTATCGAGTTAGTGGACATTCTCCGATCATTGCAGCGTTGGCGCAGGCGGCGGAAAATGGCAAACAGGTTTCTGTTCTGGTGGAACTGAAAGCAAGATTTGACGAAGAGAATAATATTGTTTGGGCCAAAATGCTGGAAAAGGCAGGATGCCATGTTATTTATGGACTGGTTGGCTTAAAGACGCACAGTAAGATCACACTGGTGGTACGCAGAGAAGAGACAGGAATCCGAAGATATGTACATCTGGCAACCGGTAACTATAATGATTCTACAGCAAAACTATATACAGACTGTGGTATTTTTACCTGTGATGAACGTTTTGGAGAAGATGCAACGGCTGTATTTAATATGCTTTCCGGATATTCGGAGCCGAAGAAATGGAATCGTCTGATCGTTGCACCAATCTGGATGAAAAACCGTTTTCTGCAGCTGATCGAACGGGAAGCAGAACATGCAAAACAGGGTAAACCAGCGGAGATCACGGCGAAGATGAATTCTCTGTGTGATCCTGCAATCATTGCGGCACTCTATTATGCATCTTCCTGTGGAGTACAGATTAATCTGCTTGTTCGGGGTATCTGCTGTCTGAGAACCGGTATACCAGGTATCAGTGAAAATATCCACGTACGTTCGATCGTTGGAGAATTTCTGGAACACAGCCGTATTTTCTATTTCAAAAATAATGGAATTGATGAAATCTATATGGGAAGCGCTGACTGGATGCCACGAAATCTTGACCGCCGTGTGGAAATTGTATTTCCGGTAGAAGATGAACGTATTAAGAAAGAAATCCTGCATGTACTGGATCTGGAATTCCGTGATAATGTAAAGGCGCATATTCTGCAGCCGGACGGCACTTATGAAAAACAGGACAAGAGAGGAAAGGTTATTGTGAATTCCCAGATGGAATTCTGTAAGGAAGCACAGGCAAAAGCCAAAAAACAGAAGCATGAAGAGAAAAAACATGCTCGTGTATTTATCCCGGCAGAACCTGTGGCTGATCCGGAAGAATGATTTTCGAATCAGAAATGAATGAGAGGAAAGAGAAAAAATGAATAACGAAAAAGAAAGCTTTCTGAAAAGAAAGAACGTGATCATATCCTTCAAAAGGTATGGCATTGATGCAATGGGCTCTATGGCATTGGGCCTTTTTGCGTCACTTCTGATCGGTACGATCATAAATACGATCGGACAGAATGTGTGTCCGGGAAGTTTTGTGTCAGAAAAGCTGCTGGAGATTGGCGGTTATGCGACCAGTGTGACCGGTGCGGCAATGGCACTTGCAATTGGGCATGCACTTCAGGCACCACCATTGGTTATGTATTCGCTGTGTGCGGTCGGAGCTGCCTGTAATGCAATTGGTGGTTCCGGTGGTCCGTTGGCGGTGTTTTTTGTCGCAGTGATCACATGTGAGATCGGTAAACTGGTATCTAAGGAAACAAAAATAGATATCATAGTGACGCCGGCAGTGACTGTGATCGTTGGAGTGGTTCTTGCGATGCTTCTTGCACCGGTCTGCAAAAATATCTGTGATGCACTTGGAGCATTTATCGGATGGGCAACAGATCTTCGTCCGTTCTGGATGGGAATGATCATCTCTGTGGTTGTTGGAATCGTGCTGACACTTCCAATCAGCTCAGCGGCAATCTGCGCTGCGGTAGGAATCAGTGGAGGAGCAGTGCTTGCAGGACTTGCTGACGGCAGTGTGACAATGGAAGTCTGGAATGGTCTGGCACTTGCAGGTGGAGCTGCGACAGCAGGATGTTGTGCACATATGCTTGGTTTTGCAATCCTAAGCTTTCCGGATAATGGAGTTGGCGGATTTGTGGCACAGGGACTTGGAACTTCCATGCTCCAGGTTCCGAACCTTATGAAGAAACCTGTCCTGTGGCTGCCACCGGTGATCACTTCTGCGATTACAGGGCCGATTGCCACCTGCGTGTTCCATATGAGAAACAACGGACCGGCAATTTCTTCCGGAATGGGTACTTCCGGACTGGTAGGACCAATCGGGGTTGTTACTTCCACCGCATCGACCGTGCAGACCTTGCAGTACGGTTCTGTGCCTGCCGCCGCCATTTTCCGGATTGCTTCCTGTATCGTCATTCTGCCACTCTCGCCCCGAGGGTGATTTCCTGTCGGAAACCGCTCGGGGAGTATTTTATTACGTTTTTCTGTACTTGATAGACGCCTTTGCGCTCGCCGTCGATCTTGATACCCACGTTGTCGAGCTTATCGACCAGCTCCGCGCCAAACGTCGTAAACGACCCTACGAGACCGTCACGTTTCAGCCGTTCGAGTTCCTGTTTCGCCCATGCCTTTAACTCCGCCTCCTGCTTGTTGTAGGTGTGCAGCGTCCGGGTTTCCCCGTCCGTGTCGCCCACCTCGACCCGGATTTTCTTGTTGTTCGGCATAAGCGAAACCGCCTTGACCTTGATTTTCACGTCGGCGGCATTCTGTACTTTGAGCTGCGTGTCGTCGATAAGGTTCAGACCCGTCGCAAAGACCTGTTTAGGACTCTTGCCCCGTTCGAACAGCACACCCGAGTACAACACAGGTTCGTCGTCCTCGATGCGGATAAACGACCGCACCCCAGCGTGATCTTTCAACTGTCCCAAAAGTGCGCTCAACGTGTCAGCCGTAACGCGGTACTGCCCGATCGACTGCTCCCCGAAAACCTTGTACCCGATGCCGAGTTTTTGATCTTTGAGGATTTGCCCGATCGTGGCGTCCTTGTACGTGAGCTTCTTCGCCTCTCGCTGTTTGAGACGGAACATGTAATCCTCGCAGGTGATCGTCGTCGGGGTTTTCAGCCCGAGAGTCGTTATGAAACCTCGGAAAGCGAATTGCAGGTCGCCGTCGTACCCCAGCCATACCGTCACCTCATCGCCGCGCTTGATCGGAAGCGTACTTTCACCCTGCCATTTCACTTTTTTAGGCAACTGCAAAACGCACGTGTCCGTGAGCGTCTCGATGTCGCGGGTGATCTCCACCGAAGCGACCTTATCGAAAACCCACGTTTTCGCGCTTCTGATCTCTATTTTTGCCGTTAGCCTAAACATTATTTAACCGCTTTTCAAATGCCGTTTAATATTCGGTACTCTTGATTACATAATCCTCGTCCGAGAGTGCCCGCACCTCGATCGTCTGACGATTCGACGCCGTTTCCTGTTTGAGTGAAAACCGCGTGACGACCATACGCCCGATGCCGAAGATCGATAGGAACACGCTCGTCACATCGACCGCCTTGTTTTCGTCCAAGAACTCCCGTATCTTGCGGATGCCCTCCTTCGGGTATTCGTCCACGATCTGCCCGTTGGAATCCACTGCGACAATACCGACACTTATGCTGATGTCATAGTCGCCGTTGCAGATGTACTCCTTGATCGTACCGTTCAGACCGACGAGCGTCGTGCGGACGATGTGTTTCTCCTGCGTGACGGTGACGACCGCATCATTCACGACCAGCGTTTCGCCGTTTTCCTTGCACAAGGTCAGCTCCGTGAGCACGTAACGGCTCTCCCAAAACGTCCGGTCGGTGATCGGCGTTGCGACCTCTGCCCCCTCGATTGTTCCGTCGTGTCCTTTCCACGAGGGAACCTCCTTGTTTACCTGCGAGGGGACAAGGTGCGCAAGGGCAACACGAGCGCGACGGGCGACACCCGCCGCCACGAACTCAAAACTTATAGGGGACAATCCGCTCATTACATTGCATAGTTTACGTCGTTCACCGCCCCGGTCAGAGCCTCCGCGACCATTTCCTTTACCTTGCCGATGTCCTCGTGCATGTTGGTCGTGTGTATCTCGAACTTGTCGATCACCTTCTCGATCGTGACGTTGATGTTTTTGATTTTATCCGCCTTGTCCGGACTGCCGCCGATGCCCGCCAATCCTGTCGAAATAGCCCCACCGCCCGAATCCGGAGCGACGACGACTGGATCGTCCGTGTCGCCCGCCTCCGCTTTCTTCTTGGCTTCCTGCTCCGCCTTGCTGCGTGCCATTTCACCCTCGTAAGCGTCATTGAATGCCTTGCCGACGCTGCTGCCGAACTCCGAGAACCCGCCTTTCAGCCGATTGATCGCCTCCTTGATCCCTTTACCGTCGAGCGAAAACGCCGCTTTGATAAGGTCGCCGATAGACCCGAACACGTTTTTTGCCAAATTCCAAATACCCTTGAACGTGGCGACAAACGCGGCACCGAGACCTTTAAGCACGGCACGGAACTTTGCCGAGGTATTCCAAAAATAGACGCCCAATGCGATAAGTCCCGCGATTGCGGCGGCAATCCAGCCGATGATCGGGATGTTCATAATAGCGATACCCACAGCCCGGCACGCCGATACCGCCGCGACCTTGAACGTGGCAAAAGCTCCCGAAGCGATGCCCGCGAACGTCGCCGACGCCGTGCCGCCCGTGACAAGGGAGAGCACCCACGCCCCGAGAGCCTTTATACCCGAGAGCAGCCCCACCGTTGCAAAACGAACGACGGCGGCGGTCGCCCGGGTGATGTTCCCGAGGAATCCGATAGATACCATTTGCCCGGTACGGAGTTCGGCGTTCATGAAAAGCAACTGGTAACGCGCTGCCGTCACCACACGCGAAAGAGACGAGAACACACCCGCGAAATTGATACTCTTTACCAGCGTCATAGCCTTGCCGACGCCCATAATAAGCGGCATAAGCTGCGAGAGCGGAACGAGCGAACCCGCGACCGTTTCGACCCAAATGCCGAAATCTCCCGTCGCGTTGAATACCGAAATGCGGAAATCATCGAACCGGGCTTGTATCCGGGCTTTCTTCTCGTTGTACGATTCCATGATGATCCCCGCCTGCTCGAATGCCGTATTCGTTCCGGAAATGACGTCCGTGTAACGATTCACCTCGTCGATGCCCTGCACCAGAGCCATTGCCGCGTTGCTGTTCTCACGCCCGAACAGTTTCGTAAACAAAGCCGTATCGTCGAGCACGGTTTTGAGGGGCTGCAACCGCTCCGTGAGGGTTTTCGACTTGTCCGTGAGTGCGTTTATATCCACACCCGCCGCCGTGAGCTCCTCCTGCACGTCTTTCGGCAGAAAGCGCCCGGTGGCGAGTATCGACATGACGTTTCGCAGGGCGACACCGCCCTCGGCTCCCTTTTTGCCCGCTTTGTCGAGTACCTGTATCGCGGCATTCGTCTCCTCGAACGATACGCCCGCCGCCTTTGCAGCCATACCGCATTGCTCGAGCGCGACTTTGATCGTCGGCAGCTCGGCGGAACCCGCCTGTCCCGCCGCCGCCATGACGTTCATCATCTGCGCCATTTTGCGGCTCGCCTCCATAGGATCGGCAAGCGATACCCCGTACTGGTTCATCGCCGTTGTGAGCACCTCGGCGGCAGCTTTCGCGTCTCCGCCCATCGTCTTGCTCAATACGGCGATATTGTCCCCCATAGCTTTGAGGGCGTCCGGAGTTTTGGCAAGTTCCGGGGAGAGCTGCGAGAGCAGCAGTTTGTACGATTCGACGCTCTGCGCTGCCGAACCGCCGAACGTCTTTGCCGCATCACGCGCGTAGCGCTCGATCGTTTTGAGGCTTTCGCCCGTCTCGCCCGAAATTGCCGACAGGTCGGCGAGCGAAGCGTTGAGCGCGGCACCCGGGGCGAGCGTTTCGTCCACCGTGCGCGAGAACCCCTCGACAAACTGCGATAGCTGGTTGAACGCGACAACCTTGCCAGCAAACGAGTCCCATATCCCGGTAGCCTGCTTTACGGTATTGTTCAATGCGGTAACATCCCCCGTAATCTGCTGCGCAGCGGTGGAGGCGTTTCCGGTGATGTTGAACGAATAGTTAAAAGCGTAGTCACTCATTCTCTGGAGTCTCGAATAATTTTGCTAAAATCTTGGCAAGGTTGGTCAGTCGCCTCCCCTCGATCCATACAGCCTCGGAGAAACGCTGCGCCCACTCCTCCTCGGAGAGTTGGCGCGGGTCTATGTGGAAATTCGCCCGGATCAAGGCGCACCCTTTGGCGATGTACTGCTCCCCGTCGTTATCGCTCAGTTGGTACGCCTCTACACGTTTTTTAAGGTGCCCACAACACGGTCGAACATCGCCCCGAGCTGTTTAATAGCCGCCATGCGTACCAGCGTGTCGGTTTTCATTACCGGATCACCGCCGAGCCAGCAGTTCTCGAACATGACCGAGGTACTTTTCACCTCGTCCTTTTTGGTCAGTTGGTTTACCGCCGACATGGTTTCCATGCTCGGGCGGCGGAAATAACCGACAAACAGGTCGCCGTCATCCTCGACCTCGATCATGTGTACCTTGCGGTGTTCGCCTTTCCACACCTTGACCTGCTCGTCCGACACACCGCCGTTGCAGATGTTGAGCGTCTTTACAGTCTCTCCGGTGTCCTTGTCCTTGTAGGTTCTCACCCCGTCCTTGTCCGTGAACACGAGCGTGCGGACTACTTCGCCTTTGGCGTCCTTGATCTCCTCGGTGTTGTTGTTCTTGTTCATAAATTACTCGATAAAAAGGGGCAGGCAGTCACGCCCGCCCCGGTTAAACTTGCTGTTACTTGTTGTGCCACTTGATATGCGAGGGCACCAGCTCGAGATCGACGAGCTGCCGCGTGTCCCCCTCTTTCCAGTTGCGGGCGTTCTTCTTGAAACGGCAGTTCATAATCTTGTCGGTTACGATCTGCCCGTCCTCGGGGATGTACGCCACAACGATAGGGAACGGTGCGAGGTCTTGCAACCGCCCGGTCGGGCTTTTCGCCTGCCAGCCGATCACCTCGCCCATTGCGACGGTGATCTTGGCGCTCGGGGTTACTCTGCCTTTGGAGTACGAGACCGGGAAACGCCCCGCCCCGTAGTGGTTCTCGACAACTTGGTCGTCGCCGTACTCGATCGCCGTAATTCCGACGACAGGCACGCCCCCGACGGTCGCCGTGATGTCGCCCCACGAGTATTCGATACCGTTGATAAGAGGGATTAAATCCGTTGCTTCTGCCATTCAGCCGATTGGTTTATGCTTTTTTTGCAAAGCCGATTTTACATCTGATCCTGCGCAATACCCCGACGCCTACCTGCTTGATGACGAACTCCAGCTCGGAGGTCGATAACACGTCTTGATCGGGGTCGATTTCTACCAACATGCCGCTCAACTCGCCCGCTTTCTGCATGTCCTCGAGCGGCTTGTTCGCAAGCTCGGTGAGGTATTCCACCTCGTAGGAGGCGAGTTGCCCGGTCTCCGCGTTCACGTAGAGCTCGCCGCCGAGTTTCGGGAGCAGGGCTTTACGGATGCCGCGAACCGCCTTGTCCATAGTACGGACGTTCTCGATATAGGCGTAATCGCTCACCGCATCGTCCATTGTGTGCGAATCGTTGAAATACGAATCGGCAAAGCCGTCGTAAGTCACGAAAAACAGGTAACGCGAGACGTCGAGGTTCTCAACGATCGCCGTGTCGAGGTCGCGCAGCAGCGTTCCGTCGCCGAACGCAGGCAGGTCGATACCCGTCGGGAATTTCTCGACCGAGGCGATCGACTGGTGTACCGCCGCTTTGGAGGTGATGCCCAGCCACACGCCGAGCCCGGAAACAGAGGCTTTCCCCGTGTTGCCCTTGTCGGCGTACAACTGCGCCCCGACACCCTTGCCTGCCTGTCCGATGATGACCGAGACATTGCATTTCCCGGCTCCCGCAAGGCTCGACGGTAGCGACGTGACGGAGGCGACTTTCGGAGCGTAACCGATTGAGAGCGGACGGTCGTATTCCTGCAAATAGGTGGCGATGCCCTGCAACGCCGTGAGGTCGCCCGCATCGAGCTCCTTGTGCCCGCACCACACCGCAACCTGCCGCAGAGAGCCGCCCGCGTAGTTTTGCAGGCTCTTGACCTCCGAAAAGGTGTAGGTGCCGCCCGTAGGCTTGGCGAAAAGACCGACATACAGGCTGATGCCCGGGTTGAGACGGTAAATTTCGCTCAAATGGTAGTGCAGCATCCGGATTTCCCACGCCGCGCCCTCGTCGCTGGTGATGCCGAGTTTCTCGGCGGTCTCGATCGAGGAGCACGCCTGTATGCGGTTCTCCTCCGAGAACCCCTCCGGCAGAGCCGTCACGTAGGCGAGGAACCCGCTGACGTGATCCTGTCCCGCCGCCGTCTTGGGGATGTTGCCGTTGGTGCGTTCAAATTTGATACTCTGCATTCGGCTATCTCTTTACGGGCGTTACCGCCTTGTTGTTGAGCGTGCGGGCATGGTTGTCCGCGTCGTTTTTCTCGTAGAACCCGCGACCGTCTGCCGTCATGTACACGACCGACATATCGGGGTTGCTTTTGAGCAGGGCTTTGCCGACCTTCTGCACGGCGTCCGAAACTTTCGGCTCCGATTTTTTGGTCGGGGTTTTCGCTGCGGGTTCTGCATTGTCGGCAGCACCGCCCGGGGTCGGCTGCTTGCCTCCCGCCTGCGGCTGATCCGTCATGCCCTCCCCGGTGTTGTCCTGCGGGGGTTCCTGTCCGGTCGGAACAGGTGCCCCGGTCTTGTTTTGCGGGTTCTCCGCCTTATCTTCTTTTTTTGCCATAGTCAAATGGTGTTTGAATGGTTTATAAATGCCGTTTAAGTTTCCACACCAGCCACACGACCCCCGCAGCGACGGCAATCCCCCCGAGGGTGCAGAGCAGACGTTGCAGGGGATTCAACCCCCGCCGTTCGTGGGTTTCGGTGTCCGTGTCGGTATGCGTACTCTCCCCGCTGGTTGTCTGTAATTCCGTTTTGGCAGCTTCGCGGCTGCTTGATTCGCCGGATAGTTCCCTGTGTTCGTCGATCGTCTGCCCGGTGGTCTGCGTCTGCCGCCCCGCATCCGTCTTGCGCCGCGTTTGGGTGGTTTCCCGTTTGAGCGGCGGCGTCCCCGTGACGGGATCGGTCGGTTTGTCCGTGTCGTACTCCCGCACGGTGGTCGTTACCTCCTCGTTGCTCGTCAGCTCGGTTGTCGTTTCGGTATCGGTCTGTTCGTGCCGATCGCCGACCGCTTCCAAACTTTCGGTGTTGCTCGTTTCTGTTTCCTCCCCGTAATCGGCAGCATGTTCGAGGTTACTTGTCGTCGTGCTCCGGATCGTCGCATTCTTTGTGCTTGCGCAACTCGTGAGAAACAGGGCAGTCAGCAGCGTGAGGGCAAAGAGAAATTTTGCCGACGGCTTTTTCCAGTCTTGAAACATTCGTATTCAGTCGTTTTACCTGCACCTCCAAAGGGTGCACGATGTTCTGCATGATAATCTCGTTTCCGACACGCACGTTCTCCAGTTCCTTGCGGTTGGCATCCGCACGGGCAGCGGCAACCTCGGCGCGCAGCCTTGCGATTTCGGTATTGTATTTCTGCCGCGTGAGTTTCGAGGCAAGCCACGAGGTGACAGGTGCCGCAGTAATGCCGATAATCGCTAACAACAACTCCGTACTCATTGCACAATACCGATAGATTTCAACCACGCGGGAACGTCGAACGAGGGGCACGCCTTATGCACGCCCGGCAGGTCGCGGTGCCCGACGATCTTCACCCGGGGATGCCGGGCGTGGAACGCCAGCACGTACCGCTTCAAGGCTTCGAGCTGCTGCGGGGTGCGCGTGTCCGCCGGGGTGAGTGCCTTGTTGTTCTCACAACCGCCAGCATACACGATATGCCGCGACACGCCGTTATATCCGGCGGCTCCGTTCGTGATCTCCCAATCATCAACCCACGCATCCTCGTTGTTAGCGACAAGCCGCTCGACACTACCGTCCAAATGAAAAAGGTCGGTATATCCCACTTGCCGCCACCCTCTGCCTCGCGGTTGGGGAGCCGTGTGCCACGCCCGGATTTCGTCGGCTGTTACCTCGCGTCCTCGGGGTGTGGCGGTGCAATGGATAACCAAGTATTTAAGCTCCTTTTTCATTTGTCGGGTAGTTTTGGGATTACTTGTTGTCGCCCGCGCTGGCGGTCACCTTGGCACTCACGATCGCGCCCATAGCCTCGTTTTTGAGGGGCAGGCAGATCGAGTAAGTGCGGAAACTGATAAGGTTTTCCTGCGTGGTCGGGTTGTTCTTCGCCTCCGATGCGTAGGTCTTGACGCTGCCGTTGGCTTTCATCATGCGCGTAGGCGAGAAAGCGATCGACGCCTGCATGTCCGTATCCGCCGGAACAGAACCGTATGCGACCTTTTTCAGCGTGGTAGCGTTGTAGTACGGGCAGTCGTCATACTCGTAGATTTCAAAGCCCAGCACCTTGTTGATCTTTCCGCTCTCGGCGTTATAATACTGGTTGTAGAACTTCTGGTCGTTTTCGAGCAGGTCGGCGACATGGTCGCTGCACAACACGAGGCAACGCCCCGCCTTGGGCACCTTGTTCTTGTCGAACAGCTTTTTGAGGCGCACGATGTCCTTGCGCGTCATAATCTTGCGACCCTCGGACGCCTCGCCGCTCGTGAGGATCACGGGAGTTGCCGTGCTGTTTTCGTTCGGGGCGATCGCGTGAATGGCTCGGGAGTATTTCTTCTCCGAAATAGCCTCCTTGTGGCGTTCGATAACCGTCGCCTTTTTGTCGTAAGAGAGCGAATACAGCTCGTCGTCGGTGATGCGCGTCGGCTTGGTCTGATACTTGTCGAGCGTCACAGCCTTGTCGCCGTCCTCCAGTTCCTCGATCTCCAGCGGGTACGAGGTATTGTTCACCAGTACGGTAGGATCGCCGCCGATATTCACGAAATGGATCACGTCTTTTTCGACATACTGGTCGAACGAGCGGATTTTGCTGTACCAGCCCAGCCCCTCGGGATCGGTGCGGAACGCTTTAATCATAAAGCCCGTCCACGCCTCGGTGTAAAGTCCGGCGCAGGCAGCCCCCGAGGGCATGAAACCGCCGCACAGCCCGGACAGGAAAGAGACGCCGTTCACCGCCAGCACACCGTACACGGGCTGAACCCCGAGCGCGGAGGCTCCGACAGCTCCGGCGGCGCAATTCACGGAAATCGCGCAGATAAAGCCCATAAGGGCAAAAAGAAACTTTTTCATTCTGTTAGAAAGGTTTTGAGTGTTACTTGTCGATCTTGGGGACATAGCCGAACTCGGCTTTGAAAAGTTGCATGAACTTCTCCGGGTTCTCTTTTTCGAGCTTACGGAGCTGCTCGTCGGACATTTCCGAGTATGCCAGCTCGACGCTCGCGCTCGAAGCCGCTCCGCCCGCCGGGTTGATAAGCTGTGTCGGCTTCTGTACCGGGGTCAGCATGGCGATAGTCGATTGCAGGACGTCGAAACCTGCCTTTTTACCCAGCGTGATAAGGTGGTCGCGCTTGTCGGCGGTCGTCTTTCTTGCCTCGATAGCAGCATCGACCGCCGCCTCGATGCGGGAGAGTTCGAGCGTCTCGATACGGGCGACGTCGCCCTGCAACTTGGTGATCGCGTTTACCGCGTCGTCCTCGGTAGCCGTTGCGGGCAACCCGAGGGTCAGTAGGATTTTGTTCATCGAAAAAAGGGTTTGATTGTTACCGTTGTTCTCTTCCGGGGCAGGCTCCGCCGCCGGGGAGTGTGCGTTTTTGAGGAGCGGGACGATCTCGCTGTCCGCGCCCGATGCCAGCCGCAGGATTTTACCGCTCGGCTCGTATAATTGCAGGGCGTCGTCGTTGGAACCGATGTCCGCAATGGAGACCTCGACGAGCTTCGAGCGCACGACCGTTGCACGGGATTGTCCCGGCAACAGGTACTCGGTCGCCGTGCTCAACTCGACGGGCTCCAGCCCCGCCGAACACATGCGGATAAAATCCTCCTCCCACTTGCGGGCGATCTCCGCCGCAAACGGGTCTTTCATGTCGAACACGGGGGTACCCCGCAACTCGTCGCCCTCGACGCGGATATTCTCGACGCGCCCGATCGGAGTGCTCTTGCCGTCGAAACCGCGCGTGTGCATGTAGAGGAGTACCGGGTTGCGCTTGTACTGCGTGAGGTCGATTCCCGGGGTAAGGACACGGGTGCCGTAGCTGTTAAGTCCGCTCGTGTTGATGATAAAGTCTTTTGCCATTCGTCAAAAAATAGGGGACGGCATTTTTCTTTTAAGGGCTCCACCGTCCCCGTCGGTCATACTTCTAAAAAGGGTTTTTGTAGCGGGAGGCGGACTCGAACCGCCGACCTCGAGGGAATGAACCTCGCGAGCTGCCAACTGCTCTATCCCGCGATATTGTTGCGGAGGCAGGAATCGAACCTGCGACCTTGAGGGAATGAACCTCACGAGCTGCCAACTGCTCTACTCCGCGATGTTGAACGATGCAAATTTGCGGGGTTTGCAACGCCCTAACAAAAAGAGTGTAAATAGTTTGCAACCTTTTTTATTTTCACGGGGCAGTCACCGAATTTTGCATCGTGGAAAACTCCCGTTCGGGAGCACGAACCAATTAAACCGCATCTTATGAATGGCAAATAAGGTCTCCGAGGAGAAAAAGGAATTTGCCCGCGTGCTCTACATGTCGGGCGAACAGCAGAACATCATCGCCGAGAAAGTCGGCGTTTCAAAACAGACCATAAACAGGTGGGTGGCAGAGGAAGCGTGGGACAAACGCAGAGCTGCCCAAAGCGTCACACGCCCCGAAATCGTAAACAACCTGCTGCGGGCAATAAGCAACGAGGTTGAAAAGCTCAACGAAGAACGGGATGCCGAGAAAGTAGCCGGAGCCTGTGATAAACTTTCCAAACTGGCGGCGACAATAGAGAAGCTCGACAAAAAGGCGAGCGTCGTCGATGCGATCGAGGTGTTCATCGGTTTCGGCAAGTGGCTACAACACAGGGCGACCAATGACGAGGAACTCACCCCCGAACTGATAAAGGCGATCAATCGGTTTCAAGACCTGTATGTCTCGGAACTTTTAAGCACGAAAGGGCAATAATGTCAGTCGCAGGAGTAAATGACGCCACCAAACGGTGGAAAGAGTGGTGCGACAACGTACAGGCGCAGACCACCGTAAACCGGGCTGAAAGCGAGGCGGACAAGCAGGCACGCATCAAACGGGCACGGGCGGATTATGCCTTTTTCGTGAATTACTATTTCCCGCACTACACCGACGACCCGGCAACAGGAAAACATACCGAGAGCGCGCCGTTCCACATCGAAGCGGCGAATAAAATACGCAAGAACCGCAACCTCAAAGCTGCGTTCAAATGGGCGCGAGGACACGCCAAGAGTACCCACATGGATATAATGATCCCCATGTGGTTGAAGTGCCAAAAGGTGCGGGATATAAACGTAATGGTGCTCGTCGGCAAGTCGCAGGAGAACGCAAATACCCTGCTGGCGGACTTGCAGGCGGAGTTGCAGTATAACCAACGCTATATAAACGATTTCGGCGTTCAGTACAATTCCGGAAGCTGGGAAGAGGGCGAATTTGTTACCGCCGACGGGTGCGCATTTTTCGCCCGGGGACGCGGGCAGTCTCCCCGAGGCTTGCGGTACCGGAACCACCGCCCTGACTACATCGTGATCGACGACCTCGACGACGACGAATTATGCGGCAACGAAACCCGGGTAAACAAACTTACCGACTGGGTAAAAGAGGCGTTGTTCGGTGCCCTCGACGGCGGGCGCGGGCGGTTTATCATGGTCGGCAACCTTATAAGCAAGTGCAGCGTGCTCGCCAATATCTGCGCAACCGACGGCGTGCTGGTCTCGCAGGTGAACGCGATCGACAAGCAGGGGCGCGTGGCGTGGGCGTCGAAATGGTCGATCGACGAGCTCCGCGACATGGAGCGTTTCATGGGGTACCGCTCTTTCCAAAAGGAAATGATGAACAACCCGATTACCGAGGGCGCGGTGTTCAAACACACGTGGATCAAGTGGAAGAAGCTGCCGAAGCTCTGCAAGTACGATTACCTCGTGGCGTATTGCGACCCCTCGTTCAAAGGCACCAGCAAAAACGACTACAAGGCAATCAAGCTGTGGGGAAAGATCGGGACGGAACTGCACCAAATCGAGGCGTTCGTGCGGCAATGCTCGGTCGCCGAAATGGTGCGCTGGTGGTACGACCTGCACGAGCGGATGATCGTCGCCGGGGTGATATGCTATTACTACATCGAGGCGAATTTCCTGCAAGACATCATCCTCGACGAATTTACCCGAGAGGGGAATTTACGCGGGTACCAGCTACCCATACGGGCGGACAAACGCAAGAAGCCGGACAAGTTCCAGCGCATCGAGGGAATCTCCCCGCTGTGGGAGCGCGGGTTCGTGTTCTACAACGCCGACAGGCAGAACGACCCCGACACGCTCGCGGGACTGGAACAGACCCTCGCGTTTGAAAAAGGAACCAGCAGCCACGACGACGCGCCCGACGCCGACGAGGGGGCGATCTACATCCTGCAACAGCAAACAAGAATAAAAACTTTCGCCCCCAAGTTCGGGCGGCGACCAACCTCTAAAAACTCATGGTAAAGATTTTCAGAAAGTGCGTAAAGGCATACAAGAGCTATGTGCTTTACATCCGATGCAAGCGGGCAATCAAACGAGCCGACCGAAACGCCGTAGTGACGGGCAAAAAGTGGCTCGTGCTCATGTACGGCGGCAAACCCCTCGTCGTGAGCAAACAGCACCTCAAAGCCAAGATTAAGGAGGGCGCGTTCTGCAAGGGTTTCACGCCCGAAAAGGCGGAATCGCTCGCAATCTACAAAACCCGGTAACAATGTTTCTCACCGAGGACGATTACAGGGTGGTATGCGACGAAGACGAACTCGACATACTCACCCGCAGCGAACCCGAGACCCGGCAGAAAGCCGAGCGGGTCGCTATGGAGGAGGTCGCAAGCTACCTCCGTCCGCGCTATGATACTGAAAAAGCGTTTGCCGCCGAGGGAGACCAGCGCAACGCGATGCTCGTGCAGGTGACGGTAAATATCGCCCTGTACTATCTCGTGCACTGGCTCCCGCAGAACTTGGCTCTCGACGGACGGCAGGAGCTTTACGACAACGCGATCGCATGGCTTACCCGCGTGAGCAAAGGCGGTTCAATGCCGAATCTACCGACGTACACCGGAGAGGACGGGGAAACCGATACCTCGAACCCGATACGTTACGGCGGCATGTCCGCCAGCAAATACGATTATTAAACAGCGGTTAAACGCCGCTTAAATTGTGATTTTATGCTGAATGCGTTTTTTTGATAATTTCCTTTCAATGATGCCCGGAACCTCGGCTCGGCACAGGCGCGACGTGCTCAATCTCGCCGCGCAGTTCGCCACGCAGGTAAAGAAGAAAAGGGACGTCCTTATCGAACTGAACCAGCAGACCGAGAGCCTCACCAAAAAGGACATCGCCACGTGGCGGCAGGCATGGCAGGCGGCGATCAATTACGAGCAGCCGAACCGCTGCGCCCTGCTCGACGTGTACAACGACGCGCTGGTCGATCTGCACCTCTCCGGCTGTATCGCCCAGCGCAAGGGAAAGACCCTGCAAAAACCGTTCGTCCTCACCGGGAAGAACGGCAAGGAGGACGACAAAGCCCGCCTTATGTTCGAGCGCGAGTGGTTCAACGATTTCCTCGACCTCGCACTCGATAGTCCTTATTTCGGGCATTCGTTGATCCAGTTCGGAGACATCACCAACGAGAACGGCGTAATGTCCTTTACGGGCGTCGAACTGGTGCCCCGCAAGCACGTCGTACCCGAATACGGCGTTATTACCCGGGAGGCGGGCGACGACTGGAAAAACGGCATATCGTACCGCGAGGGCGACATCGCCGTGTGGTGCATCGAGGTCGGGAAAGCTCGAGACCTCGGCGTGCTGCTTAAATGCGCCCCGCAGTCGCTCTCCAAGAAAAACATGCTCGCCTACTGGGACACGTTCGGCGAGGTGTTCGGCATGCCGATCCGTATCGGCAAAACCATGTCACAGGACACGAAAGACATCGCGCGGATCGAAACCATGCTCGCCGAAATGGGTGCCGCATCGTGGGGGTTGTTCCCGGAGGGCACCGAGATCGAAATCAAGGAGACCAGCCGGGGCGACGCATACAACGTGTACGACAAACGGATCGACCGATGCAACTCCGAAATTTCCAAAGGCATACTCGGGCAGACTATGACGATCGACAACGGCAGCTCTTTGTCGCAGTCGGAAACGCACCTCGAGGTGTTCGAGAACATCTGCCGTGCGGACGCCACGATGATAAAGTACCTCGTGAACGACCGACTTATCCCGCTGATGATCCGGCACGGGTTCCCGCTCGCGGGGGTGACGTTCGACTGGAACGAGGCGACGAGCTACACCCCGGCAGAGCAGCGCGAGATCGAACGCCTGCTCCTGCAGGAGTACGACATCGACCCGAATTATTTTGCCGACAAGTACAAAATCCCGATCACCGGGGTTAAGAAAACCAGCGCAAACAGTTTTTTCGAGTAGGGGCTGACGCCAGCAAAGGCAAGGACGCCAGCCCCCGGGAGGTGCCGACAAAGAATTTCCGGGCGTTTTACCGGGGTCTTGACGATGCGGTCGAGGGTTTATACCGCGACGAGCTTTTAACGCTTGCAGACGACGAAAAAACGCCCGATTTCGGGTTTGACAGCCGCGTATTTGAACGTGCCGCAGAATGGGTGCGCGAAAGGGGCGGTTTTACCCCCTCCATGTTGCAGGAACAGCCAGCCCGCGACGTGATCGACGAGACGTTTCGCATCCTTGGAGGTGCCGTGTCGTCGTCAATAGGCGAGGAAATGCCCGCAGAACTTACCGGGCTGCTGGAAAACAACGCCTTTATTTTCTCCGGACTGAAAACATACCACTCGTTGAACGAGGTCGGCTTGTCACTGATCGGGGACGACGGAGGGATAAAACCGTTCGAGAAATTCCACGAGGACGTCGCAAAAATCGACGCCAAGTATAACCGCAACTATCTGTATGCGGAATACAATCACGCGGTAACGTCGTCCCAAATGGCGGCGAAATGGCACGATTTCCAGCAGGACGGCGATCGGTACAATTTGCAGTACCGGACGGCGAACGACGAGCGGGTGCGGGAGGAACACCAGCGGCTGCACAACATCACCCTGCCCGTGAGCGATCCGTTTTGGGAGCAGTTCATGCCGCCCAACGGCTGGAACTGCCGTTGCGTCGTCGTACAGGTACGCAAAGGCAGGTACCCCGAGAGCGACAGCCAGCAGGCGGTCGGGATCGGCGAGGAGATCACCGAGGAACCCAAAAAGCGGATTTTCCGGTTCAATCCCGGAAAGGAGTTAAAAGTGTTCCCGGACAAACACCCGTATAACAAGGCTCCCGAAGCAGCAAAAAAGATCGTCGCAAAACTCGCCGAGGAGATAAAGACCCCCGAACAGGCGGTGCGATTCATACAGGAACAAGAGGATCGCCGGGCATGGTTCGAGCGCGGATTTAAGACTTTGGAAGTAACGAGACGAAAAGGCGTAAACGGTTCTACCGATATGAACGGAAATATCGACATGACCCGCGAGCGGCTCGATCGGGTATTGTCGGGGCTTACCAAGCTGCGGCAGGGCGGCGAGGTTTCGTTCGAGGAAGCGGACGCACTGGCGACCTTTTGGCACGAGATCACACACAACCGCAACAAACCCGGCAACGAATACCTTACTACGTTGGCGAGGCGGTATATGGAGCTGGCGAATGAATTTGTAGCGAGAAAGACGCTGCCTGAATTTTACGAATCGTTCGGAGGAAAGATGCAGCATCCCGAGTTTATGGACGACCGACAATCGACCGGATATAATACGTGGGTACGCAATTATTGTTCGCTGATCCGAAAGACCGGAGCAGACCCCGACAAGGTGCTGGATGCGGTGCGTGAGCACTTGTTCAACGAGCACTATTCACAACAAGCTGCCGGATTGGTAAAGGCGATCAAGGACAGCGGGGCGACCAAAGCGGACGGAACGCCGTTAAAGGTAACGGAAATAAAGACGCTGGTAAAGGGGTGTTTGCTATACGGGGAGAGAATGTTCGACGAATACGTGAATATATCACTCGCAGAACATTGATTTTAATTCACCGTCAAACTCTTTTTGAATGGCTTTCGACAACTTTTTATCGGTAGTGAGGTCGGCAAACTCTAAAAACGTACTTGCCCGGTTCTCCTCCGTGATATGGGACAAAAAGAACTCTTTATCGCCGATGATCTCGCCGATAATAGCCTCGTCGTCCGTAAAGTCGAGGAATGTCCGTTCCCGGAGTTTAAGATTGTCGTAATCCAACATAGTACGCATTTTTGCAAAAGTAGCATATTTTCAATTACCAACCAAAGAAAAATGCCAAAACCTGACGAACTGATCCGAAATATACTCTCCGACATGAAAGTCGAACTTACCGAAATGTTCGACCGGAATTTCGAGCGCAAAGGTTTTTTCGGCTCCAAATGGAAGCCCCGGAAGAACAAAAAGGCGAAAGGGTCGCTCCTGCATGTAACGGGAAAAATGCGCCGTTCGATCCGGGCGTCCGTTCGTGGGAAAGGGGTGCATTATTCCTCCCCGCTGCCGTACACCGCACTCCACAACGAGGGCGGAAAGTTCGCACAGAACGTCCGTACCCATACCCGGACAAACAGGCGCACGGGCAAGACCTATACCGTGCGGTCGCACACCCGGCAGATAACGATGCCGAAACGCCAGTTTATCGGCGACCACAAGGAGGTGCGGCAGGCGATCAAACAGATCGTCCACGAGAATATAACCGAGTTTTTCGATAACCTCGCAAAAGAGTTGAGAAAATGAGAAAGGCAATCTACAAAGCCGTTGCCGACAGGCTGAAAAATCAAAAGGTCGGTGTCAAGTTCGTAAGCCTGTGGAACCGGAACACCGAGCAACTTTCCAAACAAAAGGCGTTCCGGCTTCCTGCCGTGTTCGTCGAGTTCGAGCCGATCGAGTGGTCGCAGCTCTCACGGGGCGCACGATCGGCAGACATTCGGGTACGGCTCCATGTCGTAACCGAAACGCTGGCGTCTCCCGAGGAGGGCGGGAAATACCAAGACCGGGCACTCGAACACCTCGACCTTATCGAGCGGATCGACGCGGAGGTGCAAGGTCTCTCCGGTGAGGGGTTCAACTGCTTTATGCTGGTCGAATCCGTGACGGATCACGATCACGAGCGCGTACAGCATGACGAGGAGTGCTTCGTGACACACGCGACCGACACCTCGGCGGTCAAGCCCCAAGCGGTCGCCGTCGGCGTCACACTGGTAAGAGGATAAAACAAGCCCCGGCAACCTTTCTCGGTTCCGGGGCTTGCGTCCTTATTTGTCGGGGATTTCGTCGTAGCGTTCTTGCAGTTCTTCGTCCAGTCGTTTGTCTGTTTCACGAAGCCGGGAAAACAAATCGGCAAAGTCGCTGAAACCGCCCACCGGATCGCCTCGCATGGCATTACGGATATACTGCTCGTAGGCGTCGGTAATTATTTCGCGCTGCTTTTTATTCATCCCGTGTTTGTTTTTGGATATTTTCGAGATACTCGACACCGCAGCGGGTGACTATGGCACCGAAATACGGGTGCGGGTCAATCGCTTTATAAACACCCATAGGATGCCCGATTTCGATCAATTCCGGGGCGATAACCTCGATTTCGCGGAGTAGTTTTGCGGTATGGCAACTGAATACGTCCGCGCCTCCGACAACCTCCTGCAAGGCGGCGATCTGCTCATTGTTCAGTTTGGTTCTTTCGTTCATAAATCAAATAAAGTAAGTTGTTTGTTTTCGGGTTCTTTCGGTAACGGCTCGTTTATGTAGTTCAAGAAAGTGCGGTAACAAATACCGTATTTCGGCTCGATGAATTTTCGCCATACAGCCCGGTAGCACTTGGACTGATTGCCAGCCTCGTAGTGCTCCCTCGTTATCGCGCAAACCTCCCGGATGCGTTTTAACGTGCTTTTATAACGAACTCCCTTTGCCATGTGCCGAAAACTTACTATTTTTGCAAAAGCGTCCCCACGCTTCGCTCGTTAGTCGGTTCCCGGTTGGCGGGCTTCTTTTTTATACCCCGGACTTGCCGGGGTAAGGTTCGATCGTGATCTCGATGTTCAGCGTCTTTTTTACCCGTCCGCTGCCTCGGCAAACGGGACATTCATACGGCTGCGGATCATCCTCTCTCCCGTATGGGTGAAACTCCGGTACCGTGTAAGCTATCCCGGTGCCCTTGCAGTTGCGGCACACCTCGATACTCTCTTTTTCATAATTGCGCACTTTCTCTGACATTCAGCCTTATTCCTCTTTTTTAGGTTCAACAAAAAACGTTTCGTCCTGCTCGACCTTGATGCCGACTTTCTGCATCAACTCGGGCATGTCCTCGTTCTCACGATCGGCGAGGAGCTTGTCTTTGGCGACCTCCTCGCTGGTGCGGACATACGCCGGGTTGAACTCTTTGAGCAGCTCCAGCACCGCCGCCCACGTAAAGCCCTTGCGGGTTTTGAGCTTCGGTGTCCCGGTGCGGAACCCGAGGACGCCGTGCGCCGTCTCCATGCTTTTCTTTTTGGAGAAAAGCTCGTCCCGGTTCTCGGTTATCCTATTGCTGAAGGAAACATACCGCTGTCATC
>OLOW01000805.1_pt1 | contig 21580 bp, 20 predicted proteins | sample 1672801 | NCBI WGS metagenome assembly OLOW01 (sample SAMEA3136725, study PRJEB25190) | human gut metagenome | biome: human gut; feature: human-associated habitat; material: faeces | place: Austria | collected 2013 | reverse complement strand
CCTTTACGGCAAAAAGGGCACGGGCAAATCGCGCAGACTTATTGCCGAAAATCGAGGCTCCCGGGTGGTTCCCTTGATGCTGATGGCACCCAGACAGTTGATGTCATACCACTGAGCAAATTCATATCCGAATCCAAACGTACCACTGGCAGGAATCACGGGATTGTCCAGTAAAACGCCGCTCAATGTCACTGCGGTCTTCACCATAGAATTTCCTCCCTCTCCAGCACGGGGCCCTCCCGGCAAATTCGCTTGCTGCCATATTTGGTCTGACAGGTACATCCCATACAGGCTCCAAACCCACAGCCCATCCGTTCCTCAAAGCTGAATTGTCCCGAGGTCACAGCCTTTTCGTCGATGGCCCGAAGCATGGGCGCAGGCCCACAGGTATACAGATAGGTATATCCTGTCTGGGGCATGGCATCTGTGACAAAGCCTTTGATCCCCAGGGAACCATCCACCGTGGTCAAAGAGACTGCAATCCCCAATGCCCGGAACTCCGCAGTCAAAAATTGTTCCTCTTTCCGGTTGAACCCCAAAATAGCCCGAGGCGATTTGCCCTGTGCAATGAGCTTTTTGGCCAAGGCATACAGCGGCGGAATCCCAACCCCGCCTCCAATCAGCAGGGGCTTGTCCCCGGATTTCTCCAAGTCATAGCCATTACCCAAGCCAGTCAGGAGGTCTAACTCCGTCCCCGGCACCATTTGACTCATCTGTGCCGTCCCCTGCCCCACTACCTTATAAATCAAAGTCAACTGCGCCTCATTCCAGTCACAGACGGAAATGGGGCGGCGGTTTTATATTATACGGCATTTTTTGCTGCCGGACGCAAAAGAAAGGAAAAATCCATGACGCTCAAGGAGTTTTATGCCGCAGTTGGCGGCGATTATGACGCAACCCTGAACAGAATCCCCAAGGAGTCGATGGTGCTGCGCTTTGTGAAGAAGTATGCCGACGACAAAACCTACGCCCAGCTGACCGAAGCGGTGAAAGCGCAGGACTGGGAAACGGCGTTCCGCGCGTCGCACACGCTCAAGGGCGTGGCGCAGAACCTCGGCTTTGACGGGCTGTACCGCGCCGCGTTCGCGCTGACGGAAGAAATGCGCGGGGGAAAGCCGCTGACGGAGACTGCCCTCTACGACGCCGTGGCGCAGCAGCAGCAGATTGTGCTGGACGCCGTGCGGCAGCTGGCATAAGGACAAAAAACATGCGTGAACAGAAATGGAATCTTGGGCGGTTTATCGGGAGGAGCGGTGCGCTGCTTCTCCTGTTTGCGCTGCTCTTCCTGCCGTCGGCGTGGGCGGAGGAAGGGGAGAATCTGCCGAAAATAATCATCGGCAGCGACGAATATCAGCCGTACAGCTACTACAACGTGGATGGCTCGCCGCAGGGCGTGGATGTTGAAATGGCGCGCGAAGCCTTCCGGCGCATGGGCTACGAGCCTGTCTTCCGCCATGTGGCGTGGGAGGATAAGGACGAAGCGCTGGCAGACGGCACGGTGGATTGCCTGTGGAGCGGGTTCATGATGAACAATTGCGAGGACAAGTACACATGGGCGCGACTCAACCTGTTCAGCCGTCTGGTGGCGGTGGTGCGCGCGGACAGCGCCTATGCGGATTTGGCTGATTTGGCGGGCTGCCGCGCGGCGGTTCAGGCGACGAGCTGGGCGGAATATCTGCTGATTCGGCAGGATCAGCCGGGCATCCCGAAGGTCAAAACGGTGTACAGCTTCTCGTCGATGGAGGAGGTGTTCGCCGTCATGCGCAAGGGCTACGCGGACACGATTGTCGGGCATGAGTGCGTGCTGAACATCTTCCTTGCGGAGAATGAAGGGCGCTACCGGAAGCTGGAAACCCTGCTGGGCACGGCGGAACTCGGCGTCGCGTTCCAGAAGGGGACGCACGAGGAACTGGCGCGGCAGCTGGAGCAGACGCTGGCTGAAATGGCGGCGGACGGCACGATGGCGGAGATTTTGACGGCATACGGCATCAACGGCACCGTCCGCATGGGAGGAATCGAAAGCAAATGAAACAGGAAACCTCTCATAAGCGGCGAGGCTTCATCAGCATGCTCTGGATGCCGCTGACACTGTATCTGGTAATGCTTGTCACATCCTTTGTTGTGCTGACGTGGCATGATACACGCAATGTCTGGCAGGCAATGGATGCAACGCTTGACTTTGCGTTGGCGCGGCTCGAACAGTATTTCAACGCCATGTCGAACGAACGCGCCAAGAGCGAAATCCGCCTGCTGGACAAAACGGCGGAGCTCAACTCCCGCATCGCGGAAACGGGGATGATAACGAACGAACAGCTTGACCGGTACGCCTATGCGCAGCGGCTGACGGGCATCGTCATCCTTGATGCGGACATGAATGCCGTCATCCAAACGACGATTGACGGCGACGCAGCGGCGGCGCTGCATTCAATGCTGCAAAAGCCGACGGTGCGGGAGATTGTGGATTACCCCGTGAAGGCATACATGACGCGGACGCAGGTGGGCGACCGCACGGTGGATTTCGCCGCCGTCGCGCGCGAGGACGCGCCGGGCCTTGTGGTGGCATACGCCGAGCGCGAGGAAGAGGACGCGAGCGACATGAAGCTGGAGACACTCTTCAGCGGCTTCACGTTTGCAATGAACGGCACGGTCACCGTGTCGGACGGCAAAACCATCATTGCTTCCAGCAGCGCTGAAATCGTCGGGCGCAACGTAAAAAAAATCGAGGAAGACAGCATCCCCCATGCGCAGTGGGACGAATCGGGGCGGCTGCACATTGTTGACGGTATGACGGCGTGGTCGGGCAAGCGCACGGCGTTTGAGAACTACTCGGTGTACGCCATGTTCCCGGATCTTGCCGTCTACAATTCCCGCAACACCATTCTCCTCTACGGCACGCTGATTTACATGGGAATCTGGCTTTGCTTCGCGTGGCTGCGCGCCCAGCAGTCCCGCCGCGCACTGGAGAGGAACAGCGAGCAGGCGCGGATTATCAGCGCCATCAGCGAAATCTACTGCTTCACGTTCCTTGTTAACGTCCAGCGCGGCACGGTACGCATCATCAAGCACCCGGTGGAGAAGCTGATGAAAATGGACTGCACATGGAGCATGAACGAAGTGGTGCAGATGCAGGCGGCTCAAAACGTTGCGCCGGATTTCCGCGAGGCGTTCATCAGCTACTGCGACCTGACGACCTTGGCGCAGCGCTTGAAGGAAAACCCGAACCTGACGCTGGAGTTCCGCGACCCGAAGGAAAAGGTGTACCTGATGACGACGCTGCCGCAGAACTACGACCGCCGCGGCAGGCTCGAATCGGTGCTGATGGTGACGCAGGACGTGACGGCGGAGAAGGAACGCGAACGCGACTATCAGCTGCAATTGAAAAAGACGGCGGAGGACGCCGAATGCGCCAACATCGTCAAAACGGACTTCCTGCGCCGCATGAGCCACGATATCCGCACGCCGATTAACGGCATCCGCGGCATGGTGGAAATCAGCCGCCGATATGTGGGCGACGAAGCAAAGCAGGAAGAGTGCCGCGAGAAAATTATGACCGCATCGGGCTTCCTGCTGGATTTGGTCAACGATGTGCTGAACATGAACAAGCTCGAATCCGGCGCGGTGACGCTGGAAGAGAAGCCGTTCAACCTGCGCCAGATGGTCAGCGAAATTGTGACGATGGTGGAGGGACAGGCGTGGCATGAAAACGTGCAGGTGTCCTGCAAGACGCTGGCGTGGAATCACGAAAACCTGATTGGCTCGCCGATGCACCTGCATCAGGTGCTGCAAAACGTTGTCAGCAATGCGGTCAAGTACAACCGCCCCGGCGGCAGCGTGACCATCTCCTGCGAGGAGAAAGGCTTTGACGGCACGACGGCGACGTTCCTTTTCACCTGTGCCGATACGGGACGCGGCATGAGTGCGGCGTTCCAGCAGCACGCGTTTGAGGCGTTCGCGCAGGAGGAATCCGGCGCGCGCACGGCCTACAAGGGCACGGGGCTGGGACTGCCGATTGCCAAGGAACTTGTCGAGCAGATGGGCGGCAAAATCCACTTTGAGAGCGAACTGGGCGTCGGCACAACGTTCTACATCACCCTGCCGTTCCGCGTAGATCCGAATCCGCCGAAAGCGGAATCCGCCAAGCCGGAGCAGGCGGCGTCCATCAAGGGCGCGCACATACTGCTGGTGGAGGATAACGAGCTGAACATGGAAATCAGCCAGTACATACTGGAGGGTGCGGGCGCGATTGTCGCTCAGGCGTGGAACGGGCAGGAGGCGGTTCGCCGCTTTTCCGAAAGCGAACCGGGTACGTTTGACTGCATCCTGATGGACGTGATGATGCCGCTGATGGACGGACTGGAAGCAACGCGGACGATTCGCGCGATGCAGCGCCCGGATGCGGCGACCATCCCGATTGTAGCAATGACCGCGAATACCTTCTCCGAGGACGAACAGCGCAGCCGCGAGGCGGGCATGAACCTGTTTCTGAACAAGCCGGTGGATTCGGTAAAGATGCTGCAAACGGTGCTGGAGTGCCTGAAAATGGGCGGAAGAAACGCCTTGTGAACCCGTGGCAAGGGCGAAAGCAGCGTTCCAATAGAACCATCACAGGCGCGATTCCGTGAAAAGGCGCTTAAAATCACAGAAGTCAAGCCGCTGGGCTGATTGACGGCGGCAGGGCGCACCCTCTTCCCAATGCGAAGGGGGCGCGTTTTTGGTTTTTCACGGAAACTTGGGGGAAGAGCAGCTTGGGGGGCGCGTCTGCGGACGCGCAAAGTTACTGGCAGGGACGCTTCGCTGCCTGCACCTTTGTTGGCGGCTTCCTTGGAATTGGTCGGACGCGGAACAGTTGGGGCGTTGCCCCAAACCCCACAAGGGACGCTGTCCCTTGACCCTGCAAGGGGCATTGCCCCTTGACCCCTCCGCGCGATTGAGTTGGTCGCGCTTTCATGCTCCTTCCGCGTGCAGCTTTTGGGGCTTCGCCTAAGCCCTTGTTTGCTCCCCCAAGATTCCGTGAAGAACCTTTTTTTCGGGGAATCTGCGCCAGCGCGCTATTCCAAAACACTCAAAATCCATAGGAATTTGCATATTCCTCTTGACAAGCATGGGAATCGGGAGTAAAATCCTATTGCGGAAGTAGGTTATAAGCCGCCGCACAAGAATGATTCATCAATCAGCCAGAGAAAGGGCTTTTGCAATATGAAACACGCTGAATTGCTGTCCGTCCGCGACCTGCACGTTCAGGTGGGCGAAAAGGAAATCCTCCACGGGGTCAACCTTTCCGTCGGCACGGATGAAACCCATGTCCTCCTTGGCCCGAACGGCACGGGCAAATCCACCCTCGGCTATGCCATCACCGGCAACCCTGCCTATCAGGTGACGCGGGGGAGCATCACGTTTGACGGCGAGGATATCACTTCTATGCCCGTCAATGAGCGCGCGAAGAAGGGCGTTTTCCTGTCCTTCCAGAATCCGCTGGAAGTGCCGGGCGTGACGCTGAGCGCCTTTATCCGCACGGCGCTGGAGCAGAAGAGCGGCAGCCGCATCCGCCTGTGGGACTTCAAGAAGAAGCTGAAGGAAACGATGGCGCTTTTGTCGATGGACGAAAGCTATGCCGAGCGCGATTTGAACGTCGGCTTCTCCGGCGGCGAAAAGAAGAAGGCGGAAATCCTGCAAATGCTGATGCTCGAACCCAAGCTCGCCATTCTGGATGAAACCGACTCCGGTCTGGACGTGGACGCGGTGCGCACGGTATCCGCGGGCGTCCGCCTGTTCCGCGAAAAGACGCACGGTTCGCTGCTGATTATCACCCACAGCACGCGCATTCTGGAGGCGCTGCGCGTTGACCGCACGCATGTGATGGAAAACGGCGTCATTGTGCGCGAAGGCGACGCGGCGCTGGTGGAAGAAATCAACGAAAAGGGCTTCAAGGGCTGATGGGGGAGCGGCATGACAGAGAAGAGCCAAGTTGCGGACATTGACCGCAGCATTTATGATATTCGCGACGCGGAGCATGACGCGTACCGCATGGAAGCCGGCTTGACCCCCGCCATCGTCGAGAAGCTGTCCAAGGAGAAGAACGACCCGGCGTGGATGGAGCAGTTCCGGCTGGAATCGCTGCAAATCTACAATAATATGCGCGTGCCGGACTGGGGGCCGTCGCTGGAAGGGCTGGATATCGACCACATCGCGACGTATGTCCGCCCGAACACGAAGATGCAGAACAACTGGGAGAACGTGCCGCAGGACATTAAGGACACGTTTGAGCGGCTGGGCATTCCGCAGGCGGAGCGCAAGTCGCTGGCGGGCGTGGGCGCGCAGTACGACTCGGAGCTGGTGTACCACAACGTGCGCGCGGAAGTGGCGGCGCAGGGCGTGGTGTACACCGACATGGAGAGCGCGCTGCACGGCGAATATGCCGACATGGTGCGCAAGTACTTCATGAAGCTCGTCACCCCGCGTGACCACAAGTTTGCGGCGCTGCACGGCGCGGTTTGGTCGGGCGGCTCGTTTGTGTACGTTCCCAAGGGCGTGCAGGTGTCCATTCCGCTGCAATCGTATTTCCGCCTGAACGCCAAGGGCGCGGGGCAGTTTGAGCATACGCTGATTATTGTGGACGAGGGCGCAAGCCTGCACTTTATTGAGGGCTGCTCTGCCCCGAAGTACAACGTGGCGAACCTCCATGCCGGCTGCGTGGAGCTGTACGTCAAAAAGGGCGCGAAGCTGCGCTATTCGACGATCGAAAACTGGTCGAAGAACATGTATAACCTCAACACCAAGCGCGCGCTGGTGGAGGAGGATGGCACGATTGAGTGGATTTCAGGCTCGTTCGGGTCGCATGTGGGCTGCCTGTATCCGATGAGCATCTTGAAGGGCGACCGCGCCCGCATGGAGTTCACGGGCGTGACGTTCGCAGGCGCAGGGCAGAATCTCGACACGGGCGCGAAAGTCGTGCACGTTGGCAAAAATACCAGTTCGTACATGAACACGCGCTCCATCAGCAAGAGCGGCGGCATCAGCACGTTCCGCTCCAGCGTGGTGGTGGAGAAGAGTGCCAAGCACGCCAAGAGCGCGGTATCCTGTCAGTCGCTGATGCTCGACAGCGAGAGCCGCTCGGACACGATTCCCGCGATGGACATCCGCACGCGCGACGCCGCCATCGGGCATGAGGCGAAAATCGGCAGCATCAGCAACGACGCGGTGTTCTACCTGATGAGCCGCGGCATGAGCGAAGAGGATGCGCGCGCGCTGATTGTCAGCGGCTTTGCGGACAACGTGTCCAAGGAATTGCCGGTGGAGTACGCGGTGGAGATGAACAACCTCATCCGCCTTGAAATGAAGGGCAGCATCGGCTGAGCGGAAAGGAGCATCCATCAATGGAAAAAATGACCATCAATCAGCTGCCCAGCCGGACGTGGAATCGTCTGGGCGTGAATGAAGCGAGTATTGACTGGGACGAAAGCGCGACGGTCGTGCTGCCGGAAGAATCCGCAGAAAAGGCGGATATGCTGATTGCATCGGACGCGGCGTATGCCCGCAAGCGCGTGACCGTTCAGGCGGAAAAGGGCGCGAAAAAGTCGCTCTTCCAGACCCTTCGCACGGCGGGCAAGCTGCATGTGCAGACGGAGCTGACCGCCGAGGACGGCGCGGAAATTGAGCTGATTCAGCTGGTCGCGCCGGGCGAAAACGCGCTGGTGTATGATGAAGTCATCGGGCACTGCCACGGCAGCGGGCGGATTGTGCTGCGGCAAGTGACGCTGGGTCACGGCGATGTGTACGCGCAGACGGGCATCGGGCTGGACGGCGAGAACGCGTCGTTTGCGGCGAATGTCGGCTATCTGGCGCGGAAAAATCAGACGCTGGACATGAACCTTGTCGTCAACCACTGGGGGAAAAAGACGAAGTGCGAAATCAACGCGTCCGGCGCGCTGAATGACGCGGCGAAGAAGATTTTCCGCGGCACGATTGACTTCAAGCGCGGGTCGTCCGGGTCGGTCGGCAGCGAACAGGAAACGGTGCTGATGCTGGGCGAGGACGCGGTGAACAAGACCGTGCCCGTCATCCTCTGCGCGGAGGAGAATGTCGAGGGCACGCACGGCGCGACCATCGGCGAAATGGACGACGACACGCGCTTCTACTTCGGCAGCCGCGGCATCGACCGCGAAACGGCGGAAAAGCTGCTTTCGCGTGCGGCGATTGCCCGCGTGGCGCAGCAGGTGAAAAGCGAAACGGCGCGCGCGGCGATACTGAACGAACTGGATGGGGAAATGGATGAAAACGACGGATTACAGGCGTGATTTTCCGCTGCTGATGCAGGAAACAGCGGCGTATCTGGACAACGCGGCGACGGCGCAGCGCCCGCAGTGCGTGCTGGACGCGGAAAAAACGTTCTATGAGACGCAGAACGCGAATCCCCTGCGCGGGCTGTATCCGCTGAGCATCGCGGCGACGGAGGCGGTGGAGGAGGCACGCGTGGCGGTTCGTGATTTCCTGCACGCCAAGAGCAGTCAGGAGATTATCTTCACGCGCAACACGACCGAGGCGTTGAACCTCGTGGCGTACAGCTATGGGCTGTCTCACGTCCACGCGGGCGACGAGGTGGTGGTGTCCATTCTGGAGCATCACAGCAACCTGCTGCCGTGGCAGATGGTGTGCCGGCAAACGGGCGCAACGCTCAAATTCATCGACTGCGAAATGGATGGGCGGCTCGACCTGAACAAGGTATCGGAAATCATCACCGAGAAAACGAAAATCGTTGCCGTGACGCACGTTTCCAACGTCATCGGGCGCGTCAACCCGATTCGCGAAATCGCGGATATGGCGCACCGCGTCGGCGCGGTTATCGTGGTGGACGGCGCGCAGTCTACGCCGCACATCCCCGTGGATGTGCAGGCGCTGGACGCGGATTTCCTCGCGTTTTCGGGGCATAAGGTGTTCGGCCCGATGGGCATTGGCGCGCTGTACGGCAAACGCAGGCTGCTGGAAAAGATGCCGCCCTTCCTCTCCGGCGGGGAGATGATCGAGTCCGTCACGCGCACCGGGGCGACGTATGCCGAGCTGCCCTACAAGTTTGAGGCGGGCACGGGCAATGCCGCCGGCGCGGTCGGGCTGCACGCGGCGATTCGCTACATGCAGTCCGTCGGCTTTGACACCATGCACGAGCGCGAAACGGCGCTGGTTGCCCGCATGATGGCGGGGATGGCGGATATGCCGTTCATCCATGTGCTGGGGTCGGAAATTCCTGAGGAACACAGCGGCATTGTCACGTTCACGCTCGATGGCGTGCATCCGCATGACGTGAGCGAAATCCTCGCGGCGGACGGCGTGTGCATCCGCGCGGGGCATCACTGCGCACAGCCGCTGCTTAAGCACCTCGGCTATTCCTCGACGGTTCGGGCAAGCTGCGCGTTCTACAACACGCCGGACGAGGTGAATCGGCTGCTGGACAGCCTGAAAACAATCAGGGAGCGAATGGGCTATGGAAAACAGGAGCTTTTATAACGAAATTCTGACAGAACACAACATCCACCCGGAGTTCAAGCATGATCTGCCGGACGCGAACATTGAGCTGGAAGGCGTCAACCCCAGCTGCGGCGACGACATCACGCTGAAGCTGAAGGTGGATGGCGACGTGATTACCGACGGCGCGTTCGTCGGCGACGGCTGCGCGATTTCGCAGGCCTCGGCGGACATTATGCTGGGCATGATTGTCGGGCGGAAGAAGGAAGAAGCGCTGCGCTTGGGTGAAATCTTCCGCAAGATGATTCAGGGCGAAGCGACGGCGGAGGAAATCGACGAGCTGGAGGAAGCCGGGGCGCTGAAAGATATTTCGCACATGCCCGCGCGCGTGAAGTGCGCCGTGCTGGGCTGGCGGACGCTGAAGGAAGCCATCGGGGGAGAAGAGGAATAAATAGGAAAGCACCGGACGGGGCGCGATGGCTCTGTCCGGTGCTTTTATTTCCATACGGTGGAGAAATTTATGTGTGTTTTGAAGATGCTTGATTTTGTCCGCTGCTCCCGTCGCCTCTGCGGAGGCGAAGACGTTACTTTCTGTTGCGACAGAAAGTAACCAAAGAGCGCCCAGAGGGGGCTGAAAAGTGAAAGAGCGGGGATTTCAGCCCCCTCTGGACTCCCCCCCGCCACTGCAATTTCTTGCGGGAAAGAGTGGTGTTTTGTTTTGTGCAGCCGCATTCGTTCGCTTTCAATAGGTTTGTGATGCGTGAATGCTGGTTCGGGGTAAAAAATCGCTGTCCGCGTCCCGGCAGCGTTTCAGTCGCCAACAATATTCGCAAACAGAACCCGACCGGGCAGGGGAGAAATCTTCCGTCCAGTCGGCTTTTGCGGGATGTTTGTAAGCAAAAGAAAAGGTCAAGGCTTTTCAACCTTGACCATCCGTGGAGCATAGGAGATTCGAACTCCTGACCTCGACAATGCGAATGTCGCGCGCTACCAACTGTGCTAATGCCCCAAGCGCTTGTTCTCTTTGTGTCAGGCGGTGAAGCGCTGAGCACAGAAAGTATTATAGCATAGTTCTCGGAAAAATGCAAGGGGTTTTTTGAAATTTTTTCGGGAAAATTGCAAACTTTTTTTCAGGCGGCATTTGGGGTAGATTTCAGAATACACGTTCGCTTATCTTGCGCGAAAAACTGCTTTTCTGCCCGGCGACTCTTGTGCATGTGCGCCGATTATGGTATAATGCCCATGATGAAGCAAACGGAGGAGAGAACGGATGGATGCAGAAATGCTGCGGAATGTGCTGACGATGCTGGGCACGGTGCTGGGCGCGATTTTGGTGCTGATGCTGGTGGCGAAAATCACGAGCATGGTGCATGTGGAGGCGGACGATGCGCGCGCGCCGATTGACAGCATGGAAGCGAGCGTCGTCGGCAAGCGCACGCTGGTGACGCAGGAGGACGGCGCGCCGAAAACCATCTACTATATGACCTTCCAGAAGGTGAACGGAATGCGGATGGAGCTGGAAGTGCCGGGCGAGGACTACGGCTTGGCGGCGGAAGGCGATCAGGGCGTGCTGGTCGCGCGCGGGGAAGAATTTATCGTCTTTAAGCGAATGATTTGAAATGATTGGAGCTTCCCAAACAAGTGGCGGCGCCGAAGGGGTGGAGGGGGCGAGCGGAAAGCCCCCTCCTCGCGTCCGCAGACGCGAAATCCTCTGCAATAATCGCATACTGTAAGGAGTAAAAATAGATATTATGGCATATCAGGCACTCTACCGCCAGTGGCGCCCCAAAGACTTTTCCAGCATGGTGGCACAGGAGGCGGTCATCTCCACGCTGCGCAATCAGGTGATGAGCGGGCGCGTCGCCCATGCGTACCTCTTCTGCGGCAGCCGCGGCACGGGCAAGACGTCCACCGCGAAAATCCTCGCGCGCGCCATCAACTGTGAGCATCCCGTGGGCGGCGACCCGTGCGGGCAGTGTGAATCCTGCCGCCGCCTGCTGGCGGACGAGTCGATGGACGTGATGGAAATCGACGCGGCGAGCAACAATGGCGTCGAGGAAATCCGCAATCTGCGCGAGACGGTCAAATATCCGCCGCAGCAGGGGAAATACAAGGTCTACATCATCGACGAAGTACACATGCTGTCCACTTCCGCGTTTAATGCTTTGCTGAAAACACTGGAGGAGCCGCCGGCGTACGTCGTTTTCATCCTCGCGACGACCGAGCCGCAGAAGCTGCCCGCGACGATTCTCAGCCGCTGCCAGCGCTTCGACTTCGGGCGGATTCCGGCGCACCAAATCGCGGGGCGGCTGCGTCAGGCGGCGGAGGGTGCGAAGGCGGAAGCGTCGGAGAACGCGCTGATGCTCATCGCCCGCGCCGCAGAGGGCGGAATGCGCGACGCGCTGTCGATACTGGACATGTGCCTGGGCTATTCCAATCAGGTGACGGAAGACCTCGTGCGCAATGTGCTGGGCACGAGCGACCGCAGCTTCCTGTTCCGCTTCGCCGATGCGCTGGAAAAAGAGGACGCGTCCGCCGTCATGCGGATGATTGACGAATTGATGCGCGCCGGACGCGAACCGATGGTGTTCGCCAAGGATGTCAGCCAGCACCTGCGCGCGCTGCTGATTGCCAAGTGCAGCCCGGACGACCTGAGCGCTCTGCTCGACCTGACGCAGGAGGACGCGCAGGAGTACGCGCAGCAGGCGGAAAAATTCACCACGACGCGGCTGATGAACATGCTGGAATTGTTTATGCGCGTGGAAACGGATTTGCGCTGGGCGTCGTCGCCGCGAATCGTGTTGGAAAACGCCGCGCTGAAAAGCTGCCTGCGGACGAGCGAGGCGGATACGGCGGCGCTCAACGACCGCATCAGCGAACTGGAAAAGCAGCTGACCGCCTTGCAGGAGAAGCTGCAAAGCGGCGCGTTTACCCCTGCGCAGCCCGCGAAAAAGGCGGCAAAGCCTGCATCCGAGCCGAAGCAGGAAGCGCCCAAACCCGCCGCGCCTGCCGTGATGACCCCGACCGGCAAGACCGACGCGGACGCGTGGAAGGAAGCCATGAACATCCTGAAACGCTCCGACCCCGGCACGTTCGCGATGCTGACGATGGGCAAATACGCCGGGTGCGACGGCGACACCTACCGCTGGCAGGCGCCGATGGGGCAGGAACTGTACGTCGGGCTGATGAATCAGGAGAAGAAGCGCACGGCGATTGCCTCCGCGCTGACGCAGGCGTCGGGGATGCAATGCCGCTTTGAGGCGATCGGCGCGGTGAAGGAGAAAAAAGCCGACCAGAGCGACGAGTCCTTCCTCGCGGCGCTGGAAACGACCTTCGGCAAGGCGAACACGATGGTGCAGGAGGACGTGAAGGGGTGAGCAGCGCGGACATTCGCGGGATGTTTGCCGGATTGCCGGGTGCGCACGGCATCATCGAAGCGGCGCTGAACGGGCAGGGGCTTGTGATGACGGATGATTTGGCGCGTCCGAGCAGCGCGGCGGTGCTGGCGGGCGATTTCCTCTTCTTCGGCGGCGAACCGTCGGAAGAATTGGTGCGGCGCGCACTGAACGCGGAGAATCGCGCGTGGATTGTGCAGGGGAGCAGTGCGTTTCTCGCACTGGTGCAGGCGCAGCGGTCGGGAACGTGGTCGGAGCGCATCGCCTTTGACCCGTGCCGTCAGCCGGAGGATGCGCACCTGACCGCGCTGCTGGCGAATCTGCCACAGAGCGTGACGCTCGTGCCGATTGGCGCGGCGGAAATGGCGTTCTGCCGCAAGACCCCGTGGGCGGCGGACTTCGTGGGCATGTTTACGGACGCTGAATATGCGCGCAGCGGGCTGGGGGTGCTGGTCTGCGCGGATGGTGCGTTCGTGTCGGGTGCATCCAGCTACGCGGCGTATCCCGGCGGCATCGAGGTGGAGCTGGACACAGCACCGGCGCACCGCGGATACGGCTACGCGACGCTGGCAGCGGCGAAGCTCATCTTGACGGCGCATCAGCAGGGGAAAATCGCGACGTGGGACGCGGCGAATGAAACATCAGCACACATTGCGCAGAAACTCGGCTACCGCGTAACCTGCGCCTATCAAGTCTTCACAACGGCGTAACCATTGGCGCACCCGTCAGGATGATTCGCATTCCGCGTTTCCTGCCGGGTGCATTTTTTGACGAAATTTCAACGGTTCGGACGATTTTCACAAAAATCCTGCTGGATTCCTCAGAAAAACCACAAAATTTTTCCGGGCAGCAGGAAATAGGGGGGACATGTAGAATTAGAAAAGTCGGGCTAAATTGTAACCTCAACTTTTCCCGCCCCGAAAGGGGCATGACATGGAGGGAGTTTTGAACATGAGTGAGCAGAACCTGAAGCAGGTGCTGGCGAAAAAGCAGAGCATCCTGCAGGGAGACGCGGAACGAATCGCAAAGCAGCGCGCGGCTGGCAAGCTGACCGCCCGTGAACGGGTGGCGAAGCTGCTGGACGCCGGCTCTTTCGTGGAGACGGATGCGCTGGTATCCCGCAATGGGGATTACGCCGGGGTCGTGACCGGCAGCGGCACGGTGCAGGATCGCCCTGTGTACGTGTTCGCGCAGGATTTCACGGTGCATGGTGGCGCGATGGGGCAGATGCAGGCGCAGAAGATTGTCAAGGTGCTGGATCTGGCACAGAAGACGGGCGCGCCCGTGATTGCCCTGTGCGACAGCGCCGGTGTGCGCATTGACGAGGGCGCGGCGGCGATGAACGCCTACGCTTCCGTTTTCACCCGTCTGGCAAAGCTCAGCGGCGTGGTGCCGGTCATCGCGCTGGTGCTGGGCCCGGTGGTCGGCGGCGCGGCAATGATCGCCCAGCTGGCTGACATCACCATTGAAGCCGAAAACGTTGGTCAGCTGATGGTCTATGGCCCGCAGGTCATGAGCGCCATTTCCGGCAAGACGGTGGATGCCAAGGCGGTCGGCGGCGCGAAGACGATGGCTGCGCAGGGCGGCGTCGCGCTGACGGCGAAGGACGAGGACGAAGCCATCTCTCTGGCGGTGCAGGTGCTGGACTATCTGCCCGGCTGCAACGCGGAGGATGCCGCGATTGTGGATACCGACGACATGAACCGCATTCTGCCCGTGCTGGACGCGGCGGACGCGGAAAGCCAGCTGGCTGCCATGGCGGACGGCGCGGCGTATGTGGAGCTTTTCAAGGACTACGGTAAGGAAATCCGCGTTGCGCTGACCCGCATCGGCGGTCGTCCGGTCGGTCTGGTGGTTGGCAACGGCAAGGAGAACGACGGCGTGCTGACGGCGCAGTCCGCAAGCAAGGCCGCGCGCTTCATCCGCCTGTGCGACTGCTACAGCCTGCCGGTCGTGTCCCTGATCAACAGCAAGGGCGTTGCCGTCCCGGCGGTTGACGAGCAGGCGGCGACCATCAAGGCGACCACCCAGCTGCTTTACGCCTACGCGGAAGCGACGACGGCGAAGGTGTCCATTGTCACCGGCAATGCCATCGGTCAGGCGTATGTCGCCATGGGCGGCAAGAGCAACGCTGACGTCACCTACGCGTGGCCGGGCGCGGTGATTTCCGCCCTGACCCCCGAAGCGGCGGTGCAGGTGCTCTACACCGACGACCTGAAGGCGGACAAGAAGCCGGCGCTCCAGTCCCGTGCGGAATTGGAAGCGAAGTTCGCTGCGGATGTGGCGGACGGCGTGGCGGCTGCCGCGGCTGGCATGGTCGATGACGTGATTGATCCCGCCGAAACGCGCAAGTATGTCATTGCGGCGCTGGAGATGCTCTCCTCCAAGCGCGAATCCAATCCCCCGAAGAAGCACGGCAACCTGCCGCTGTGATTGAGGAAAGGATCGTGTAAAAAATGGGCTTTTTGAATAATCTGGGCTTCGGCTTGATCGTCACACTCATCGGCATGCTGACCGTTTTCTTCGGTCTGGTGCTGCTGATTGGTCTGATCAAGCTGATGGAAAATGCCACCGCGAACCTCGGCAAGGGCGGCAAGAAGGCAAAGAAGCAGGCGGAAGCGCCCGCTCCCGCGCCAGTCGCCGCGCCCGTGGTGGAAGAAGTGCCCGTGGCGGATGACAGCGAGCTGATTGCGGTCATTTCCGCCGCTGTGGCGATGATGATGGAGGATGGCAGCGCCTTCACGGTGCGCCGCGTCCGCCGCGTGCAGAATGCGCCCGCCTGGCAGAAGGCTGGCCGCGAAGAACAGGTGTACAGCCGCTTCTAATATACTATTTCCTGCATTCACCTGTGCCATCTGCTTGCGCCTTTTCCTTTCTGGCGTCCGTTCATTCCACTTAGCGTAGCGCTGCTACGCTGCGTTTCATTCACGTTAGCCAGAAAGAAAAATTCGCGGCGCATCTTGGCACATGCTCATTTGGAAATAGTATCGGCTTGAACATGACAACAAATTGAACGATTTTGACAGGAGGAAATCCCATCATGCGTACCTTCAATATTACGGTCAACGGTCAGACTTATGTGGTGGATGTGGAAGAAGTCGGCGGCGTGCAGACCGCTGCGCCCGTGCGCGCTGCTGCCCCTGTGGCGGCTGCTCCCGTGGCGGCGGCTCCGGCTGCTGCGCCCAAGGCTGCTGCGGCGGCTCCCGTGGCGGGCGGCGAACCCGTTAAGGCGCCCATGCCCGGCAACATCCTGGACGTGAAGGTCAAGGTTGGCGACACGGTCAAGGCGGGCACGGTGCTGTGCGTGCTGGAAGCCATGAAGATGGAAAACGAAATTCCCGCCCCCAAGGACGGCAAAGTGGCGCAGGTCGTTGTGACCAAGGGCGCGACGGTCGGCGCGGGCGACACGCTGGTCGTGCTGGCGTAATCCGACGTATTTACCGATCCCGAAGGAAAGTGAGCTGATATAATGGGAATCAATGTGGGCGAAACCCTCATGGGGCTCGTCACGACCTCGGGTATCTACCAGTATCTGACGAACCCGCTGGCGCTGATCATGGTCGCCATCGCTTGCGTACTGCTGTATCTCGCCATTGTCAAGCAATTTGAGCCGCTGCTGCTGCTGCCGATTGCCTTCGGTATGCTGCTGACCAACCTGCTGGGCAGCGACATCTTCCACGAAGAACTCTTCGCCGGCGGCCATGCCAACTGGGCGCTGTTCGGCGGCGCGGTCTTGATAGACGGCAAGGATTTTGTTGATTCCGTGGGCTACATGGTCAATGCCGCCGGTCAGATTCTGACCAGCAACAATGCCGTGCTGGGTCACTTCGTCAACGCCGTCACCATCGACGACCCGACGAGCCTTGTGCCTTTTGCTGACATCCTGGCGCAGTTCGCCGCCAACGGCAACGCGGCTTCCATCATTCTGGAAGACGCCTTCCTGAAGAACGGCGCGGTCTACACCGCCACCGGTGCGATGCTGGCGACGGCGGGCAAGACGATTTCCGCGGGTCTGCTGGACTACCTGTACCTCGGCGTGAAGCTGGGCATCTATCCGTGCCTTATCTTCATGGGCGTTGGCGCGGGCACGGACTTCGGGCCGCTGATCTCCAACCCCAAGACGCTGCTGCTGGGCGCGGCGGCGCAGCTGGGCATTTTCATGACGTTTATCTTCGCGTATGCCGTGTTCGGCTTCTCCGCTGCGGAAGCGGGCGCCATCGGCATCATCGGCGGCGCGGACGGCCCGACGGCGATTTGGCTGACGGGCAAGCTCGCCCCGCACCTCCTTGGCCCGATCGCGGTCGCTGCATACTCCTACATGGCGCTGGTGCCTGTCATTCAGCCGCCGATTATGCGTGCCCTGACCACCGAGAAGGAACGCAAAATCGTCATGGAGCAGCTCAAGCCTGCCACCAAGACGCAGAAGATTATCTTCCCCATCGTCGTCACCATTCTGGTTGCGCTGCTGCTGCCGTCCGCTGCTCCGCTGGTCGGCTGCCTGATGCTGGGCAACCTCGCGAAGGAATGCGGCGTGACCGAACGTCTGAACAAGACGATGCAGAACGAGCTGATGAATATCGTCACGATTTTCCTCGGCATCACGGTCGGCGCAACGGCGACTGCCTCTACCTTCCTGACGGTGCGCACGCTTGAAATCATCGCGATGGGCATTGTCGCGTTCGGCATGGGCACGGCGGGCGGCGTGCTGCTGGCGAAGCTGATGAACAAGCTCTCCGGCGGCAAGATCAACCCGCTGATCGGCTCTGCCGGCGTGTCCGCTGTGCCGATGGCGGCGCGTGTGTCCCAGAAGGAAGGTCAGAAGGCGAATCCCGCGAACTTCCTGCTGATGCACGCCATGGGCCCGAACGTTGCTGGCGTTATCGGCTCTGCCATCGCGGCTGGTGTGCTGCTGAGCATGTTCGGTTAATCGACAGTTGATGGAAACGTATCCGGTCAGGGGCAGGGGAGTGTCCTCCGCTTCTGACCGAACTGAAGGAGGAAATTCGTCCTATGGCAAAGGTTCAAATTACGGATACCATCCTGCGCGACGGCCACCAGTCTCAGGCCGCGACCCGGATGCGTACCGATGAGATGCTGCCTGCCTGCGAAATGCTGGACAAGGTTGGCTACTACTCTCTGGAGTGCTGGGGCGGCGCGACCTACGACGCGTGCCTGCGCTTCCTGAACGAAGACCCGTGGGAGCGGCTGCGCAAGCTGCGCAAGGCGCTGCCCAACACCAAGCTGCAGATGCTGCTGCGCGGCCAGAACCTGCTGGGCTACCGTCCCTACGCGGACGACGTGGTGGATTTCTTTGTCAAGAAGGCCGTCGAGAACGGCATTGACATCATCCGCTGCTTCGACGCGCTGAACGACCTGCGCAACATGCAGACCGCCGTCAAGGCGACGAAGAAGTACGGCGGCACGGCGGAAATCGCCATGTCGTACACCGAATCCCCCGTGCACAACGAGGATTACTTCGTCAAGCTCGCTGTGGACATCCAGAAGATGGGCGCGGACGTCATCTGCATCAAGGACATGGCGAACCTGCTGCTGCCCTACAAGGCGTACAGCCTCGTCAAGCGCCTGAAGAAGGAAACTGACCTGCCCATCGTCCTGCACACGCACAACACCACCGGCACGGGCGACATGGTGCTGCTCAAGGCCATCGAAGCGGGCGTGGACGTGGTGGATACCTGCCTGTCCCCGCTGGGCTCCGGCACGTCTCAGCCGGCGACCGAATCCCTCGTTGCGACCCTGAAGGGCACGGAATACGACACGGGCTTCGACCTCGACCTGCTGGCGCAGCTGGCGGCGCACTTCCGCACGGTGGCGGATCGCCTGACCAAGGACGGCTGGCGTGACCCGGCGCGCGTGCTGGGCGTGGACGTCAAGACCCTGCAGTATCAGGTGCCGGGCGGCATGCTGTCCAACCTGATTGGCCAGCTGAAGCAGGCGAACCAGATGGACAAGTACTACGACGTGCTGGCGGAAGTGCCGCGCGTGCGCAAGGACTTCGGCTATCCGCCGCTGGTCACGCCGACTTCCCAGATCGTGGGCACGCAGGCCGTGATGAACGTGCTGGGCGGCGAGCGCTACAAGATGGTGCCGAAGGAATCCAAGGACTTGCTGGCGGGTCACTACGGCCGTCTGCCGGGCAAGGTGAACGAGGACGTGCGCAAGAAGTGCATCGGCGACACGAAGGTCATCACCCATCGCTACGCCGACGACATTCCGCCGGAACTCGACAAGCTGCGTGAGGAAATGCGCGAATGGTATCAGTGCGAGGAAGACGTGCTGTCCTACGCCATGTTCCCGAAGGTTGCGCCGAAGTTCTTCGAGTACCGCGCTGCCCAGCAGCTGAAGGTGGATTCCACCATGCTGAACAAGGCTGACAAGACGATGCCTGTCTAATAGGTAATACTATTTCCAGATTCGCCTGCGCCATCTGCTTGCGCCTTTTTCCTTCCGCCGTCCGCTCATTCCACTTAGCGTAGCGCTGCTACGCTGCGTTCCATTCGCGTTAGGCAGAAGAAAAAATTCGCGGCGCATCTTGGCGCATTCTTATCTGGAAATAGTATAATGGTCAGGGGCGAATCCGCGTGGGTTTACCCCTGACCTTGTTGTGATTTTAGACAAAAAGCATCAAGTGTCAGGCTGTTCGCAGAAAATTTGCCAAAGTACATCTTGATTTTACCGCGCAAGTGGTGTATGATATAGATGCGGAGAATCGGGATTTTCCCTGAATCCGCAGTGTATTGTCCCACCAATTTAAAGAAAGAGGTAGGTTCTACATGGCAGAGCTGAATCTGAGCAAGTATGGCATTACCGGCACGACCGAGGTTGTGCACAATCCTTCTTACGATCTGCTGTTCGAAGAAGAAACCAAGTCCACCAACGAGGGCTATGAAAAGGGTCAGGTGTCCGAACTGGGCGCTGTGAACGTCATGACCGGCATTTATACCGGCCGCAGCCCCAAGGACAAGTATATCGTCATGGACGAGAACTCCAAGAACACCGTGTGGTGGACGAGCGAGGGCTACAAGAACGACAACCATCCGATGACCGAGTCCACTTGGGCGTCCGTGAAGGATCTGGCGATTAAGGAGCTTTCTAATAAGAAGCTGTACGTCGTTGATGCCTTCTGCGGCGCGAACAAGGACACCCGCATGGCCGTCCGCTTCATCGTGGAAGTGGCGTGGCAGGCGCATTTCGTCAAGAACATGTTCATCCAGCCCTCTGAAGAAGAGCTGAAGAACTTCACCCCGGACTTCGTGGTTTACAACGCGTCCAAGGCGAAGGTCGAGAACTACAAGGAACTCGGTCTGAATTCTGAAACCTGCGTGGCGTTCAACATCACCAGCCGTGAGCAGGTTATCCTGAACACGTGGTACGGCGGCGAGATGAAGAAGGGTATGTTCTCCATGATGAATGTCCTCCAAGCTGTGTCTTTCCACGCTTCCCTTCCCGGGGACCATCACCCCGGCAAGCCCCACCTGCACCTCAAAGCAGATGGTCTCCCCGTCCTGGCCGTACACCTTCACCGGGATGCTTTCCACCTTCCGCAGCCTTTCCAGCAGCTCCCTGTCCTTCAAGTCTTTTACTCCTCCACGTCTGACCCTGCGCCGATCTCCGCGCATACCGTCTCCCAGAAGTCCACCTTGCTCCGCAGCGCCTCCAGGTCCCTTTCCGGCGCTTTTCGCCGCTCCGCCCGCTCCAGGTTGCCCCGGGTCACCTCCAGCTCCCTGCGTGCCCGCTCCCGGGCTGCCTGTATCTCCATCCTCATTCATCCTCCCACGGAAATTCCTGCCGGAAATCGTCGCCCATCAACTCGCGCAGGCTGTCCTTCATAAATAGCGGAATGCCGCTTGCTTTGCATGTCTGCGCAATGTGCTCAACCCAGGCCCTTTGGGGACCAACTTTCCCTTTCCTGTTTCCTGTTTCCGCGCCCACAATAACCCATTTGATTCCTGTGGCGTCCTGATCTATTACCCCGGGTTCAAAATCTGAAAGCATTGGTTCAATGCTTAGAAATCCTTGGTGATCTATGCCGTTCCCATATAGGTTGTTGAAGAAAAAATCATCTGTTTCTCTCTCCACTGTGCATCCGAACCATTTATTCCATGCATGCATCCCCATGGGCATGATTCCTTTTTCATACAGTTCCTTGTATCTTTTCCCATTTTTTGTAAGGAAAAGATACCGATGCCACGGCGCCGCCTCACACGCCTTCAATACTTCTTTTATCCATTCATCCGGCACCCATTCTCCGAAAAGGTCCGCCATGCTGCACACAAATATGTTCTTCGGCTTCGCCCAATGTTTAGGGTCATCTAGCCTGTACCTGTGGAATGTTGGCACAAATCCGAAAGGATAAGGTGCTTTTTCATATACATGCAACCCCTTGGCATCAGTGCAGCAACGCTTCACCGGCTCTTTTAGCTCATAATTTGTACGCGGTACATTTTCCTCTTCGTTCACCGTATACGCACCGCTGAATTCCTTTGCCCGGAATCTCTCCGCAATCCTCCGCGCATAGCAGTATTCACAACCACGCAGGCACCCTGTGACCGGGTTCCATGTACTGTCACACCAGTCAATTTTCGTTTTCTTTCCCATGTGTTTTCCTTTCTGCCCCCAGCCCGCAAACTTGCATCCTCCGCCCCAATGATTCCAAGTACGCTTGGAATCATCTTCCCTGCCCGCCCCTTTGCAACTATTTTTAGTTGCAT
>OLOW01000801.1_pt1 | contig 21611 bp, 19 predicted proteins | sample 1672801 | NCBI WGS metagenome assembly OLOW01 (sample SAMEA3136725, study PRJEB25190) | human gut metagenome | biome: human gut; feature: human-associated habitat; material: faeces | place: Austria | collected 2013 | reverse complement strand
AATATTGGCAGATGTCTTCTTGCAACGCGGCCGTATCCATGAGTTCTTCAAATATACGAAGCCGCACCGCAAGTTATTGGAACAGATAGAACTGATCATTATTGACGAAATTTCCATGGTACGGGCGGATATCATTGATGCAATCGACCGCATCTTACGGGTATATTCTCATAATCTGCGCGAACCTTTCGGCGGAAAACAGTTACTATTGGTAGGCGACGTTTTCCAATTGGAACCTGTCGTGAAGAATGATGAACGGGAAATACTGAACCGTTTCTATCCTACTCCTTACTTTTTCTCAGCAAGAGTATTCGGTCAGATAGATTTAGTTTCTATCGAACTGCAAAAGGTTTACCGGCAGACTGATCCGGTTTTTGTCGGTGTACTTGACCACATTCGTACTAATACTGCCGGAGCAGCCGACCTCCAACTGTTGAATACCCGATATGGAAGCCAGATTGAAGAATCGGAAGCAGATATGTATATCACGCTTGCTACCCGAAGAGATACGGTAGATTCAATCAACGAAAAAAAACTGGCCGAGCTTCCGGGAGAATCGATTACTTTTGAAGGAGTTATCGAAGGAGATTTTCCCGAAAGTAGTTTACCCACCTCACAAGAGCTAGTGCTAAAACCCGGTGCACAAATTATCTTTATCAAGAATGACTTTGACCGTCGTTGGGTAAATGGCACTATTGGCGTCATTGCCGGTATTGATGAAGAAGAAGAAACGATATACGTTATCACTGATGACGGGAAAGAATGTGACGTTAAACGGGATTCATGGCGCAATATCCGTTATCGCTACAACGAAAAAACGAAAGAGATCGAGGAAGAAGTATTAGGTAGTTTCACTCAATATCCTATCCGGTTGGCTTGGGCAATTACAGTTCATAAGAGCCAGGGCCTGACTTTCAGCCGGGTGGTAATCGACTTCACTGGTGGAGTATTTGCCGGTGGACAAGCGTATGTCGCACTCAGCCGTTGTACTTCTCTGGATGGTATCCAACTTAAAAAGCCTATTAACCGGGCAGATATTTTCGTCCGTCCGGAAATCGTCAACTTCGCCGGACGATTTAATAACCGGCAAGCCATTGACAAGGCATTGAAACAGGCACAGGCCGATGTGCAATATGCCGCAGCCGCCCGCGCTTTCAATAAAGGTGATATGGAGGAATGTCTGGAACAATTCTTCCGTGCCATCCATTCCCGCTATGATATTGAAAAACCTGTTCCCCGCCGTCTGATTCGCCGAAAACTCGGCATTATCAACACCCTGAAAGAACAGAATAAAAAACTCAAGGAACAGATGCGGGAACAACAGGAACGCCTACGCCAATACGCCCATGAGTATCTGTTAATGGGAAACGAATGTATCACCCAAGCACATGATATACGTGCTGCCCTTGCCAACTACGATAAAGCGCTCAGCCTCGATCCAAACTACATAGACGCATGGATACGTAAAGGAATTACTTTATTCAATAATAAAGATTATTTCGACGCTGAAAATTGTTTTAATACCGCAGTAAACCTTCATCCGACAAATTTCAAAGCTGTCTATAACCGGGGAAAACTCCGGTTGAAAACAGAAAACACAGAAGGTGCAATCGCTGATCTGGATAAGGCTACAAGTCTGAAACCGGAACACGCCGGTGCACACGAACTTTTTGGAGACGCTTTGCTGAAAGCCGGAAAGGAAGTGGAAGCTGCGTTACAATGGAGAATTGCAGAGGAACTGAAGAAAAAGAAAGAACAATAAATATATACAAAAGGGAGGAAACGGGAACCGACCGTTTTTCCCTCACTGACCAATACACTGTTCCTCACCGAGAAAGAGACCATTGCTCACCGAAGAACGAATCTCCTCCACTACAACCCTTGAAGAGCCATTGCCTCAACCACTCCCTGCCATAATTCCGTGCTTTGGATTCCCCTAATTTTAAAATAAGAATCCCTAAAAAAATCTCTTTTATCCCTTATTATCAAAAAGTTTTATTAGTTTTGTTCCTTACATATTATCAGACTCTTAAAATAGAAGCAAATGAAAAAAGGTTTGAAAATCGCAGCTATCACCGTAGGAGTAATTATCATTCTAATGCTCCTTCTTCCTTTCGCCTTCCAAGGTAAGATAGCCGATATTGTAAAAACAGAAGGCAACAAGATGCTCAATGCGCAATTTGACTTTAAGAAACTTAACATTAGCCTGTTCCGTAACTTTCCACAGGCTTCTGTCACTCTCGAAGATTTCTGGCTAAAAGGCACTGGTGAATTTGCCAATGATACCCTTGTACAAGCCGGAGAAGTTACCGCTGCCATCAACTTATTCTCTCTTTTCGGAGATAGCGGTTACGATATTTCCAAAATATTCATCGAAGACACAAAGCTGCATGCCATTGTGTTGCCGGACGGACGTGCCAACTGGAACATTATGAAGCCGGATACGACAGCCGCTGCCGAGACTCCCGCTGCAGAAGAAGAATCTTCCCCTTTCAAAGTGAAACTCCAACGTTTCGTCATAAAAAACATGAATCTGATTTATGATGACCAACAAGGAAAGATGTATGCTGACATCCAAGACTTTAACGCAACCTGCGCCGGAGACTTAGGCAGTGAACGCACCACACTGAAACTGGAAGCGGAAACAAAATCCCTGACTTACAAGATGAACGGGATTCCTTTCTTGGCGAATGCCAACATTTCCGCTGAAATGGATGTGGACGCCGATCTGGCCAATAACAAGTACACATTAAAGGATAACACCATTCGCCTCAACGCTATTCAGGCAGGTACCGTCCGGAGGCGGCCATGTCCGCCAGGAAGGCGTCCAGCTGTGGTTTCGTCAGCAGGGCGTTGGCATCGTACAGCGTCAGCCCCGCCCCCACGGCGCAGGCGGTGTTGGGCATGATACGCAGGATGGGGCAGCCGGGAGCAGCCTGCTCCAGCGCGGCGATGGTGACGCCGGCGGCCATGGACACCAGCACGGGCTTGTCCGTCCGCTGCGCCAGCGTGGGGGCCAGCTGGGCCAGCACACCGGCGATGAGGTTGGGCTTGACGCCCAGGAAGATATAGTCACAGGCAGCGGCGATGTGGGCAGCGGTGTCCGCCCGGGCCCCCAGCTCTGCTGCCAGGGCCTCCGCCTTGGCGGGAGTGCGGTTGTTGAGATACACATCTAAGGGAGAGACTTCCCTGACCAGGGCGCGGGCCAGCGCCCCGCCCATGTTGCCGGTGCCGATAAAGCCATAGGTCATGGTGATACACCTCGTTCCTGATTTTTTGTCCATTATAATGCAGCGCGAGACGGAGTGCAACAAATAAATTCCCGCGGCGGGAGTTTCGCCGCCGCGGTGGGGACGAGGGACCCCTCATCCGGCGCTGCGCGCCACCTGTCTCCCTGCGGGTCGGTCGGTCCGCGGGTCTGACACGCCACCGGCGTGTCATTCAACACCGCGGACCCCCCAGGGGGAAGGCTTGAGGGGCGCGGCATTCAACGGCGCGGACCCCTCAAGGGGAAGGCTTTGGGAAAAAAAGAGGAAAAAGGACCGCCGGAAAGGCGGTCCTTTTTGCGGTATCGGTTTACTTAGCGGCCTTGGCGGCTTCACGGCCGGCGCGGAAGGCCTTGAGGTTCAGCTCCTTGACCTTGGCGGGGACCGTCTCGGCCACGACCTGCTCCCAGTCGATCTCGGGGCAGCCCAGGGAGTCACACATGGCGCCGAAGAGCACCACGTTCATGCACTTGGGATTGCCCAGCTCAATGGCGATATCGCTGGCGGGGACGGCGATGGTTTTAAAGTTCTTCTGCATGGCCTCGATGCAGCCCTCGGGATACGCCTCGGCACCGGAGGCAATGGTGGTGGACTTGATGGCATAGTCATTGATGACGGCCACGCCGTTGGGGTTCAGGAACTCCGCGTAGCGGACGGCCTCCATTTTCTCCAGCGCCACCATGATATCGGCCTCGCCCTTGCCGAACACGGGGCCGTAGACCTTCTTGCCCCAGCGGACCTGGGTGGACACGGAGCCGCCGCGCTGGGCCATGCCGTGGACCTCGCTCTGCTTGACATCGTAACCGGCCTTCATAAAGCCGTTGGACATGATCTTGGAGATCAGGATGGCGCCTTGACCGCCAACGCCGACCAACAGGCAGCTTTTCACATCGTTCATGTTACTTCTCCTCCTTTTCAATAGCACCAAAGGGGCAGGCCTGGGCGCAGACGGTACAGCCCACGCACTGGGTACGGTCGATGAACGCCTTGCCGTTCTCCATGGAGATGGCGGGGCAGCCCACCTTCAGGCAGCTCTTGCAGCTCTTGCACTTGTCGGCGTTGACGACGCACATACCGGTGTCGTGCTTCACGCGCTTGATCAGCAGGCAGGGACGACGGGTGACGATGGCGGGGTGCTTGCCCTCGTTCAGGGCGGCCACGGCGTCGTCCACGGTCTTCTTCATGGCGGTCAGGTCCTGGGGATCCACGGTGAAGACAGGGGCGAAGCCATAGGCCTCCAGCACCTTCTCCACGCTGATCATGGGGGCGGGCTCGCCCATCAGGGTGAAGCCGGAGCCGGGGTTGTCCTGGTGGCCGGTCATGCCGGTGATGCGGTTATCCAGCACGCAGGGGATCATGCGGCCATTGTTGTAGATGATCTCGGCCGCGCCGGTCATGCCGGAGTGGAAGAACGTGGAGTCGCCCATGACGCCGAAGACCACCTTATCGGTGACGCCCTCGCGCTGGAAGGACTTGGCCATGCCCATGCCGGCGGAGAAGCCGCCGCCCATACAGATACACACGTCCATGCAGTTCAGCGGAGGCGCGAAGCCCAGGGTGTAGCAGCCGATATCGCCGGTGACCACGTAGTTCTTGTTCTTGGACAGGGTGTAGAAGAAGCCGCGGTGGGGGCAGCCGGGACACAGGGCGGGGGGACGCTTGGCGACCTTGACCTCGTCCACGGTCTTGTACGCGGGCTTGATGCCCAGCACGCGCTCGCGCACCAGCTCGGTGTTCAGCTCATACAGCTTGCCGGTCAGTTCCTTGCCGACGCAGTCGATGCCGGCGGCCTTGATCTCGTCCTCCATGAAGGGATCCAGCTCCTCGATGATGTAGAGCTTCTCCACCTTCTTGGCGAAGTCGCGGATCAGGTCCATGGGCAGCGGATAGGTCAGACCCAGCTTCAGGAAGGACGTGCCCTCGGGGAACACCTCCTTGGCGTACTGGTAGCTGATGGAGGCGGTGATGACGCCCACCTTGCCGTCGCCCAACTCCACCTTGTTCAGACCGTTCTCCAGGGCGCGGGTGCAGCCATACTCGGCCAGCTTCACCAGGCGCTCCTCCACGATGGGGTGGTTCAGGTAGGCGTTGGCGGGGGCGCAGACGTACTTGCGGGTGTTGCGGGCATAGGCAGGAGCCACGTGCTCCACACGCTCGCCGAACTCCACCAGGCCCTTGCTGTGACAGACACGAGTGGTGGTGCGGTAGAGCACGGGGGTGTCGAACTCCTCGGAGATCTCGCAGGCCAGGCGGACAAAGTCCTTGCACTCCTGGGCGTCGCTGGGCTCCACCATGGCGATCTTGGCGGCGCGGGCGTAGTGACGGTTGTCCTGCTCGTTCTGGGAGGAGTGGCAGGAGGGATCGTCGGCGGTGACGACCACGTAGGCGCCGTTGACGCCCATGTAGCCGGCGGTGAACAGGGGGTCGGCGGCCACGTTCAGCCCCACCATCTTCATGGTGCAGAAGGAACGGGAGCCGGCCACGGACGCGCCGTAGGCCACCTCGGTGGCGACCTTCTCGTTGGGGGCCCACTCACAGTACACGTCCTTACCGTACTGGGGCAGGTTCTCCAGGATCTCGGTGCTGGGGGTTCCGGGATACGCGGAACAGACCTTGATACCGGCTTCGTAGACGCCGCGGGCGGTGGCCTCGTTACCGGACATCAGATGTTTCATAGCAGTTTCCACCTTTCTTGTCTTTTTTCCTCTTATTTCCACTTGCAAATCAAAAACGGTTTATCTATATTCCAACCGGAATATCAGCTCAATACTGGCCGGCCTCCTGCTGGCCGCGGAGGACCCGGAGGGCACCCTCCGCCAGGGAGCGCATCTCCTCCTCGCCGGGCAGGCGGATGATGGGCGCGATCTTGCCCACATAGGCGGTGATGTCGTCGCAGAAGAAGTCCTCATAGGCCATGCCGGCGGTGTAGACGATGGCGTCCACGTCGAAGTGCAGCACGGCGGCCATGGCACCGATGTCCTTGGCCAGCTGGTAGACCAGGGCCTGATAGGCCTCCACGGCCTTGGGGTCGCCCTCCACCACCTTGGCGCAGACCACGCGGAAATCGGTGGTGCCCAGGTAGGAGAACATACCGGCGCGGCGGCCGAAGGTACGCTTGACCTCGTCCTTGGTCTTGCCGGAGAAACAGTAGTTGATGAGCTGGTTCACCGGCAGGCCGCCGGCGCGGTCCATGCCCATGGCACCCTCGTCCTTGACGTTGCACACGTCCACCACGCGGCCGTGCTGGTGCGCGCCCACGCTGACGCCGCCGCCCAGGTGGCAGACGATGAGGTTCACGTCCTCATACTTTTTGCCCAGTTTCTCGGCAGCCTTGCGGCCCACGGCCTTGTGGTTCAGGGCGTGGAACTGGCACAGACGGCGGAACTCGGCAAAGCCGGTGTAGTGCGCCACCTCGGTCATCTCGTCCACGCAGACCGGGTCCACAAAGAAGGCGGGAATGCCCACCATGTCGCCCAGCTTACGGGCCAGGTAAGCGCCCAGGTTGGAGGGATGCTCGCCGTAGGGTGCGGCCTCTACGTCGGCCATGACCTTGTCGTTGACGGCGTAGGTGCCGGAGGGAATGGCCCGGTACAGACCGCCGCGGCCGCAGACGGCGGCAAAGTCGGACAGCTTATAACCGGCCTCGGTGACGGCCTTGAGAATGGCCTCCTTGCGGTAGTCCGCCTGGTCGATGACCCGGGGGAAGCGGTCCAGCTCCTCGGCGGAGTGGTCGATGGTCACTTTGAAGAGCTGTTCCTCGTCCTCGAACACCGCGATCTTGGTGGAGGTTGCGCCGGGGTTGATGATCAACAGCTTCATAGTTTCTCTCCTTCTCTGTCACGCCCGGAGGGCGGTTTTCGTTAAACTTTTCACCGAACCACTCGGTGATTATACTTTATTATGGCACCGCCGATCCGGGATGTCAACGGCCTTTTGCGTTTTTTCAAAAGCTCGTCGTTTCGCACAAAAAAACACCGTGAACGCTGTTGAAAACAACGTTCACGGTGTTTAACTTATTCCTCGTGCCGCAGGGCTGTCCACTCAGATATCATTTGCCATTTCGCCTATCATTCCCAGCATATCCCTCAAGGCCGTTATCCCCGGTACTGCCAGCACATTGATGAGGATCACCGTAATGATAAGCACAACCAGCCCGCCGATAAGACCCACCAGCGACAGCACGAAGGCTATCGTTCGCTTGTCTCCGGTATAGCCCTCTTTCTTTGCCTTGTCAGTCCATATCAAGCCAAGGATGCCCAGTACAACAGATGCCACGGCAGAGTAGCCGAAAAACCAGAATACCACGGCGGCAATGCCCATTATCAAGCCCGCAACAGCTGTGTTTTCGCCCGGCTCCCGCCCACTCTCCGGCGGCCGCCTCTCTTCACGCATACCCATCCGCTCCTCCTTTTCTGTGTACGCCTCTACTCACTCCTCGTGCCGCCAGCCCTCCAGCAGCGCGGCGGCCATACGGCGGCCGCGGCGGGGCAGATCGAAAGCGCCTTCGTAGATGCGCCACTCCAGCAGCATACCGCGGTGCAGGGCCACCAGGTCCGCCACCAGCTCCTCGCGGTCGCGGTCGGGGTGGATCGTGCCCTCCTGCTTGCAGCCGTCCACCAGCTCACGCAGAACGCGAAAATACACGCGCTTCTCGTTGTCCCGCAGGATGCCCTGCTGGGGATAGCGGATGCCGTGGATAAAGCTGCGGTAGAGGGACGGGTCCTCGGCGCTGATGACCAGGGTCTGACCCACAAAGTCCAGCAGCTTATCGTGCCAGGAGTTGGCCTCGTCGGCCAGGTAGCTCTCCTCCAGCACGCTGTACTGGGCATCTACGCTGCTGGTCACCTGGATGACCAGCTCGTCCTTGCTCTTGAAATAGTGGTAGATGTTGCCCACAGAGCAGCCCACCGCCTGGGCGATCTGCTCCACAGAGACATTCTCAAAGCCCTCCTTGTCGAACAGCTCCAGCGCTACGTTCTGGATACGACTACGCATTTCCAGGGCCTGCTTTTTCCGGGGGGTAAGCTCTTTTTTCATAGAGATATACGCACTCCTTCGGTGAATGGTTTTTTCTATCATAACAAGTTTTGGGCGGCAGGTCAAGGCATGAACGCGCCGGAAAACAATAAGTTTGGAAATTTTGAAAAAAGGGGTTGACAATTCAGCCGGTACATACTATAATCTCACTTGTTCGACGCGCGAGTGGTGGAATTGGCAGACTCGCTAGATTCAGGTTCTAGTGCTCACTACGGGCGTGCGGGTTCAAGTCCCGCCTCGCGCACCAAAAGAAAAGAGACATCCTTTCGGATGTCTCTTTTCTTTTGGTGCGGCGGTTCCTTGCGTGCAATAAAACGCCCCGGCCGATGGCCGGGGCGTTTTATTGCAGTTCTGCCTCTAAGTGATGAAATCACTATAATCGGGAATGGTATCGGGCATATTATTCGGATCTGTGGTATCATCGTGGTCGCCGCCCGGCATATTGAAGTCGTCGTCCGCCTCGTCGCCAAAAAAGCCGTTCCAGCCGCCCAGCATCATAAAGGCGTCCTCCACCACGATCTCGTCGTGGCCCTCGATCAGCTCACGCTGGTAGTTCAGCACGGAGCCGGTAACGGTGGTCACGTTGCCGTCGCTGTCCGCCATGTTGACGGTGTAGGTGGGGGCGGTGTGCATGGTGCAGACAGCGGTGGGGGCGTTATCCGCCGCCACCAGGGCCGTGTAGACGCGGCTGCCGCGAACGTCCAGGGCACAGTTCTCCGATGCCAGCATTCCGCTGTCAGCACAGACGGCCACGCTGGTCAGGCCGGAGCAGGAGAAGAAGTCCTTGTCGGGCAGGTCCTCGTGGATGGCGCTCATGACCTTGCGGAACACAGCGGAGCAGGGGTTGCCGCTGGCCACGATCCGCTGGTTGTGCTCATAGCCGGCCCAGACGGCGCAGCTGTAATAGGGCGTGTAGCCCACGAAGTAACGGTCCTTGTTGCTGTTGGTAGAACCGGTCTTACCGGCGATGTGCATACCGCTGAACTGTGCCTCGTAGCCGGTACCGTTCAGGGCGGCCTCCTGCAGCAGATGGTTGATGATAGCCGCCGTGGTGTTCTTCATGGCCACGGTGGACTGGGCCTCGTTCTCCAGCACCACGTTGCCGTTAGCGTCCTCCACACGGATGAAGGTACGGGGCTTGGTGTACACGCCCTCGTTGACGAAGGCGGCGTAGGCCGCGGACATCTCCTCGGTGGTGACGCCCTTTTCAAAGCCGCCCAGAGCCATGTTGCCCACCTGCTGAGAGTCGGTATAGGTCAGGTTCTCAAAGCCCAGCTTGTTCACCAGGAAGTCATAGGAATTGCTGACGCCGTAGGCCAGGTTCGTCCGCACGGCACAGGTATTCAGGGACTGGGCGATAGCGGTGTGCAGCGCCGTCAGGCCCTGATAGCGCCAGTTGGCGTTGCGGGGCCAAACCTCGCCGTTGAGCAGCATGGGATAGTCGTCGATGACCGACGCGCCGTTGATGGTGCCGTTGTCCAGTGCCGGGGCGTAGGTGGACACAGGCTTGATGGCAGAACCGCACTGCCGGGCGTTCACAGCCCAGTTCCAGCCGCGGTCCACCACCTTTTCACCGGCACCGCCGATCATAGCCACCACATAGCCGTTGGTGGGATCCACGATGGTCAGGGCGATCTGCAGCTGATCCTCCACCTGCTCACCGGCGGCGTTCGTATAGCTGCTGGTATAGGGGATATTCTCCAGATTATAGCACACATCCTCCGCGATCTTCTGATACTTGGGATTCTGGGTGGTGTAGATCTTGTAGCCCCTGCTGTAGACCATGTTGATGGCCTGGTCGTAGGCAGAGACCTTCTTGCCCTCGCTGTTGACCTTTTCGGTGATGCCCAGCTTCTCCACCAGTGCCTCGGCCACATCGGTGATCATGGCATCGGTGAACCAGGAGTTGCTGCCCTTGATGGTGGGGGTGCTGTCATCCGCCGGGGAGGCGGTATCGTCGCTGGTATCGGTGGTATCCTCCGTGTCCGGCTCGGTGCCGGTACCGTCGCTGCCCACATACTTGCCGGAGATGGTAAAGCCGTTGGCAAACTGGATATCCTCGGCCACGGCGGCGTCATACTCTTCCTGGTCGATCTTGCCCTGAGAGAGCATCTCGCTGAGGATGGTCAGCTGGCGCTCCCGGTTGTTCTCGCGGGTCCAGGAGCTGATGAAGGGATCGTACATGGAGGGGTTGTTGGTGATGCCCATCATGCTGGCACACTCGGCCAATGACAGCTCGGACACGTCCTTGCCAAAATACACCCGCGCCGCCGTCATCACGCCGGAGCAGCGCTGGCCGAAGTAGACCTCGTTCAGGTAGGCTTCAAGGATCTCGTCCTTCTCGTAGCGCTTTTCCAGCTCCAGTGCACGGTAGATCTCCGTGATCTTGCGCTTGACCGTCACCTGATTGTCGCCGGTGACGTTCTTCACCAACTGCTGGGTGATGGTGGAGCCGCCCTGCACGTTCTTGCCGAACAGGGTGTACAGAATGGCGCGGGTGGTACCCTTCCAGTCCACGCCGTGGTGCTTCTCAAACCGCTTGTCCTCGATGGCGATGGCGGCCTTCTGCAAATACTTGGGAATGTTCTCCAGGTCCACCCAGATGCGGTTTTCGTCCATGTACAGCGTCTGGTACATGACCCACTCCTGGGTGTCGGGGTCCTGGTAATACAGCTCGGTGGAGACCTGGGTCTCGAATTCGTCCAGATAGACCTCCACCTTGCCGCGCATGGCGCTGTTGATGTACGCCATGAAGATACCGGCGAAGATGGACGCCGTAAGCACGAACACCAGCAGCAGCGTGCCGATGATGCGTCCGGCCTTCTTCCAGCCGTTCTTCTGCTTAGGGGTCATGTTCCGCACACGCTCCTGCGCGTCATGCTGCACGCGCCGCGCACCCTCGGCGGCACTATGCTCTACCCGGCGCGCACCCTCCTTTGCCTCGTTTTCTATGTGCCGGGCGCTCTGCCGGATGCGTCCCCAAAAGCCGGTGGACGACGACCGTCTGCGCTTGTTCTCACTCAAGACAGGGCACCTTCCTTTCTTTATTGATGTTCCTGTGTATTCTTTTCGTTCCGGGGTCAAAATTCACATACCAATCCACTATAAGGAACATTCTACCATACTTGTCAAATGCAAAAAAGAGGATTTTTTGCAGAAATCCGCCCGTTTGGCTGCTCAATTCCCGTTATTTTCCCCCATTCCACCGATTTTCAGTCCGACAGATGGCAGAAACTGCCGAATGCTTCCACTTGCGTTTTCTCCAGCTTTCGGGTATACTATGGATATAAAGACAAAGGAGGACTCTCCCATGAGCGAGGAATTCGGCCCCAACTTCATCACCCTGACCGACGAGGACGGCAACGACATTGAACTGGAGTACGTGGACGCGCTGGAGCTGGACGGCCAGACCTACATGGCGTTCTTCCCCGTGGTGGAGGATGATGCCGACGAGGAAGCCGCCGAGGAGTACGGCCTGGTGATCCTGAAGTCCGTTATGGAAAACGGCGAGGAGCTGCTGAGCACCCTGGACAGCGACGAGGAGCTGGATAAAGTCTACGACCTGTTCATGGAGCAGATATTGGCCGACGAGGACGAGTGATCTTTCGACAGGATTTTTCGTCCTGTCGATGGCGAGACGCCGCCGGCTGCGCCGGAAAATGGCTGGATTTTTCGCCAAGACGAGGCGCGGCGGTGCAGCGAAAAAGATACACGCCACTCCTTCGGCAGGATTTTTCGTCCTGCCGATGGCAAAGCGGCGATGGCGTACTTTCTGTACGTCGAGCCGATTTGACGAAGGCAGGGCGGAAAATTGAGCGATGGGCAGCGGTTCTATTTATCCTGACATTAGTTATACGGGACGTCGGATCGGCAGATGGTTTGCAGGCCTCCCGCCTGCCGTATGCGGGCGGATGCTGGAAGCAGTAAAGTCAGCCGGAGACGACCCACCTGCGAGTTGTGCAGGTTATAACATGGCCGCTGCCTGTCGCTGAGCACAAGACCCCCATTCCGTTTCGGAATGGGGGTCTTGTGCTCAGTGAGCGCGGTAAAATGTTCACAAATTCCAGGCGTTTCCCTCTTGCGAAAAGGTGCGGTATACGATATAATGACCGAGTATGTTACCAAACAAGGGCGTATTGCGCCCAAAATCGAGAGGAATGAATTTCAATGAGCGCATCAAGAGAAAAGAAGATCCGGCAGGATCTGGCGGCCCAGGGCGTCACCGACCCCAAGAAGATCCGCGAGGCGGAGGAGAAGGCCAAGGCACGCAAGAACAATATCCTGTACGGCGTGATCGCCGGCGTGTTCGTGATCGTGGCCGCGGTACTGCTGGTGTATAACTCCGGCGTGCTGCAGCGCAGCGCCACCGCCGTGACCATCAACGGTGAGAAATATACCGCCGGGCAGGTGGAGTATTTCTACGCCAACGTGAAGAGCAGTCTGTTGAAGAGCAGCTATGCCAGCTTTTACGGCATCGATACGTCCAAATCCCTGGACCAGCAGGTGGTGAGCGACACCATGAAGACCGCGCTGGGTATCGAGGACGAGGGTGATGTCACATGGGAGCAGTATGTCCGCGACACCGCGGTGAAGCAGCTGGCCATGTACGTGCTGACCGCCCAGGAGGCTGAGGCCAACGGCATGGGCGCCGATGAGCACACTCAGGAGGAGCTGGATGCCACTATGGAGGAGCTCAACGCCGCCGCCAAGCAGAACGGCTACTCCACGAAGACGTATCTGAAGCTGATCTACGGCAAGAACATGACCGTGGATACCTTCAAGGAGATGGTGCAGCTGGTGGACGTGGCCACCCATTACCAGAGCCACTACGCCGAGGAGCTGACCTACACCGTCAGCGACCTGGAGACCTACTATCAGGGCAACAAGAGCAGCTTTGACGTGGCCAGCTATGAGTCCCTGTACTTCAAGGGTACCGCCGACAGCACCAAGGACGATGACGGCAATACCGTGGAGCCCACCGATGAGGAGAACGCCGCCGCCAAGGCCAAGGCCGAGAGCGATGCCGCCGCTGTGCTGGCGCGCGTGCAGGGCGGCGAGGCGCTGGAGGATGTGGCCAAGGATTATGCGTCCGCCAGCTACACCAGCACCGATGCCGGCAGCAACAACGGCAGCGACGTGGCCAACTGGGTATTTGACAGTGCGCGCAAGGCCGGCGACAGCGCCGTTGTGGCCAGCGATCCCAACTGCTATGTGGTCGTGTTCCGCAGCGTGGGCCGTCAGGAATACGCCACCAAGGACGTGCGCCACATCCTGTTCAAGGTAGACGAGAGCGCGCTGGACAGCGAGGCCGAGACCTATGAGGCCGACCTGCAGGCGGCTAAGGATGCGGCCAAGACCGCAGCCGAGGACGCGCTGGCCCAGTGGAAGGCCGGCGAGGCCACCGAGGACAGCTTCGCGGCCCTGGCCAACGAGCTCAGTGCGGATGACGGCAGCAACACCAACGGCGGTCTGTACACCAAGATCTACAAAAACCAGATGGTCACCGAGTTCAACGACTGGTGCTTCGATGCGAGCCGTCAGTCCGGCGATACCGGCATTGTATACGGTGAGAGCTCTAACTACGAGGGCTATCATGTGATATACTTTGTGGGCGACGATGTGCCCTACTGGCAGGTACAGGCCGAGAACGCTCTGCGCAACACCGACACCGAGGCCTGGCTGGACGGTCTGCTGGACAGCGCCGATGTGGTGCAGGAGAACGGCATGAAGCACGTGGGCTGATGACCACCGCCCCTTCTTCGAGTCTATGAACGAGCGTTTTCTCAGAACAGAAATGATATTGGGCGCACCCGCTTTGGACAAACTCCGCCGCAGCCATGTGGCGGTGTTTGGTCTGGGCGGCGTGGGCAGCTACGCCGCTGAGTGCCTTGCACGCAGCGGCGTTGGCACGTTGACACTGGTGGACCAGGACACGGTATCCATATCCAACATCAACCGCCAGCTGTGCGCCCTGACCTCCACCGTGGGGCAGTACAAGGCGGAGGTCGCGGCGGCACGTGTGCGGGACATCGACCCGGACACGGTGGTATACCCGATCTGCGCCACCTATGACGCCGCCCATCGGGAGGAATTTTTCTCCCGGAAATTCGACTATATCGTGGACTGCATCGACCTGGTCAGCTGCAAGCTGGACCTGATCCAACAGGCCCGCCTGCGGGGAATTCCCATCCTGTCGGCCCTGGGCACCGGCAACAAGCTGGAGCCTGAGCTGCTGCGGGTCACGGATATCTCCAAGACCAGCGGCTGCCCGCTGGCCCGGGTCATGCGGAAGGAGCTGCGCGCCCGGGGGATCCACCACCTGAAGGTGGTGTTCAGCCCGGAGCTGCCCCATGAGACACAGCAGCTGGAAGCACCGTCACCCGGACGGCGCAGCGTTCCCGCCAGCGTGGCGTGGGTGCCCTCTGTGGCCGGCCTGATGATGGGCGGCACGGTGGTGCGGGATATTATCAAGGACGGAGGACTGGTACCATGATACTCACCGGTGTATTGATCAACGCCGCCGCTGTTGCGGCCGGCGGCGTTCTGGGCACATTGGGCGGCAGGCTCATGCCGGAAAAAATGCGGCAGACGGTGCTTGGCGCTACGGCGCTGGTGTCCATGGGCATCGGCATCTCCGGCGCCATCGGCAGCAGCAACCAGCTCATCCCCATACTGTCGCTGGTCATCGGCGCCGTCATCGGCGAGCTGCTGCACATTGAGGACGGCGTCACCCGGGCGGGCGACTGGCTGCAAAAGAAATTCGGGAAAATGGGTCCCATCACCGACGGCTTCGTCAGCGGCTCGCTGGTGTTCGCCGTGGGCGCTATGGCGGTGATGGGTTCGCTGGACAGTGGTCTGAAGAACGACCACGGCATCCTGCTGGCCAAGTCTGTCATCGACTTTGCCGGATCCGTGGCCTTTGCCAGCTCCATGGGCATCGGCATCGTCTTTTCCGGATTGTCGGTGCTGGCGGTGGAAGGTGTGATGACGCTGCTGGCCTCCCTGCTGACAGGGGTGCTGACCGACGCGGTCATCACCGAGATCTCTGTCACCGGGTCACTGATGATCATCGGCATCTCCCTGAACGTGCTGGGCGTCACCAAGCTGCGTATCCTGAACATGACGCCGGCGCTGCTGCTGCCCGTTCTGTTGTGCAAATTCATGTGAGCGCTTTAATTAAAAGGAGTACATAGCATGGCTTTTGAAGGCTATACACAGGAGACACTGGACTTTCTGTGGGGCATTCGGTTCAACAACGAACGCTCCTGGTTTCTGGCGCATAAGCAGGACTATGAGGCACATCTCCTGGCCCCCACCCGTGCGCTGGGCGAGCAGGTGTATGAAGCCCTGCACGCGGCATTCCCCAAGGAGCCGTTTCTGCTGAAGCTCTCCCGCATCTATCGGGATGCCCGACGGCTGCACGGGAATGGACCGTACAAGGACCACCTGTGGTTCTGCATCCGCGCCGGCGGCGAGGACTGGACGTGGCGGCCCACGTTTTACTTCGAGATCGGGCCGAACTATTACAGCTACGGCATGGGCTTTTGGGCGCCGAAGGCGGCGCTGATGGAGGCGTACCGCAAGGCCGTCGACGAGCATCCCGAGGTGCTGGAAAAGCTGGTCAAAAGGTTCAATAAACAGGCGCAATTCACGCTTTCAGGCCCGGAATATGCCAGGAAAAAGACCGCCCCCTCTCCCCTGCTGGCGGCGTGGTACAACAAGAAGTCTATCAATTTACAGCACGACGCCGCGCCGGACGAGCGTATGTTCTCGCAGGAACTGGCACAGGATATCATTGAGGGCTTCCGGACACTGATGCCGCTGTACAAGTATTTCGATGGTCTGTGCGCCGCGGAAATGGTGTAAAAAACCGCCCTTTTTGGGGTTGACAGCGGGTAAAAAAGCGGGTAAAATACCCCATAATGAATGAGGGAGTAATTCCGCAGCGCCGGTTTTGGCGCGGCGTGGCACACCGTCATCCCGGCGCGGCAGCGCCCGATGTGTCCTGAAAGAATGAGACTCATGCACAGACATAGCCTGTCCGTGCATGAGTTTTTTGTTGTCCTTTGGTTCATTTTCTGTTTCGCTTTTTGTTCTGCTTTTTTGCTTCAAATTATAAAACCATGATATAAAGGAGTAATAGACGATGGAAAAGGAATACAACCGCAGTCCGCAGGAGGTGCTGGAGGAGCTGGGCTCCTGTCCCACCGGTCTGACAGAGGCGGAGGCGGCTGAACGTCTGGCCAAGCACGGCCCCAATAAGCTGAAGGAGGCGGAGAAGCCCTCCCTGCTGCAGCGGTTCCTGACACAGCTGAAGGATCCCATGCTGCTGATCCTGATGGCAGCGGCGGCGGTGTCCGCCGTGACCAACGCACTCAGCGGCGAGAGCTTCACCGAGGTGTTCATCATCCTGGTGGTGGTGCTGCTGAACGCGGTGCTGGGCGTGGTGCAGGAGAGCAAGGCCGAGGCGGCCATCGAGGCCCTGCAGACCATGACCGCCGCCAAGTGCAAGGTGCTGCGGGACGGCCACCAGGTGGTCATTGAGAGCAGCCAGCTGGTGCCCGGCGACGTGGTGCTGCTGGAGGCCGGCGACGCCGTACCCGCCGACGAGCCGGGAGATCACGGAAGATACGCGGCGCTACCTGAAACCGTCTCCTCTGGGTGTTTGTTCCTGGCCATAGACGCGCCTCCTTCCCATTAACATACCGACGGTCTGTATGTAAATTATCACGTTTTTCTCCTGCTGTCAAGAAAAACTGTTTTCCTTCTCTGTTTTTTCCAATGTGTTCCCTGCCTACGGTTTATTACCATCTCCTTCCTAAAAATGAAAGGGGGGCAGATATCTCTGCCCTCCCGTCATACCGCCGCATTAAAACCAAAGGATCGTCTGCTCCTGGAATACAGGCGCCGAACCCTGTTCGTAGGGATCGTATCGCTTTTCATTGCAGCCAAATTCCTGCAGACGCTGGATTCGGCCCTCGCTGCTCCAGAGGACGTAGGAGACCCCTTCAAAAGCCTGCTCGGTCCCGTCGTCCATCCGGCAGTGAAACCGCCAGGTCACCATGGTCTCCTGCGCCCGGTGAAAACAGGCCCCCATGTCCCACCGGAGGACTCTGCCCCGGGTGTTCCATTCGGTAAACCAGTGCTTGATCTTCTCAACGCCCTGATACTGGGGGCCCCAGCTTTCAATATACAGGGCATCCTCCTGAAACAAGGCCGCAATTCCCTGGTCTTTTCCCTCCAGCCACATGGAAAACCAGCGGCGAAGGATGGCTTCCCGTTCCTCCATGTTTTCTCCTCCTCACGATTCCTTGGTCATAAACTGGGAGGCCGCTTTCAGCATCATCCGCTTGGTCCCCACATTGTCGAAGGCCACCTCCAGCAGCGCGTCTCCTCCCATGGACTGAACGGTGAGAACCATCCCGGTTCCAAACGCCGAATGCCGGACCATGTCTCCCTTTCGAAGGTCCAGCATCGGCTGGGCTTTGGGCGCCGGCTTGCGATAGGCCGCAGGCGCCGCCCGCGTGCCCGAGGGCCAAGCGGGCTGCGGCGCAGCCGGCCTTTGCACCTGAGAAAAACGCTCCTCCCCAGACCATCCGGTATCTGAAAGCAGTTCCTGCTGGGGACGCCGAATCTTTCCGCCGGCCTGGACCCGTTCAGCGGGAATTTCCTGCACAAAGCGGGAGGGCAAATTCGCCGAGGTCCGGCCAAAAAGCATTCTCTGGGCCGCGCAGGTCAGATAGAGACGCTCTTTTGCCCGGGTCAGCGCCACATAGCAAAGCCGGCGCTCTTCCTCCAATTCCTCTTCCTCCCCAATGGCCCGGAACCCTGGGAAAACCCCCTCTTCCATTCCCACGGTAAACACCACGGGAAACTCCAGGCCCTTGGCCGCGTGCATGGTCATAAGGGTGACGCAGTTGTCCGCCTCCTCCACACTGTCCAAATCTGTATACAGAGCCACCTCGTCCAAGAACCCTCCCAGGGAAGGATCTTCCGCGTGCTCCAGATACCCGCTGATGGAGGAGGACAACTCGTGAATGTTTTCCAACCGGGACTTGCTCTCGTGGTCTGTCTTGGCCGAAAGCATCTCTCCATAGCCGCTGGCCTGGATGAGCGTTTCATAAAATGTAGGTAAGTCTACCTCCTCCGCCAAACGCTGCATGGAGCGAATCAAGTCCACAAATGTCTGGAACTTGGGCGCCGCCTTCTTCAGGGCGGGAATCTGCCCGGCATTGGAGAGAACATCCCACAGGCTCCGTCCCTCCTGGGCCGCGATTCCCCGGGCATGTTCCATGGTCTTTGCCCCAATTCCCCGAGGCGGGTTGTTTACCACCCGAAGCAGACGGAGGTCGTCCTGGGGATTGTGAATGACGCAGAGGTAAGAGAGCATGTCCTTCACCTCAGCCCGCTCGAAAAAGCGGAAGCCGCCCACCACCCGATAGGGTATGCTGTTGCTTTTCAGCGCCATCTCGATCTGGTTGGACAGGGCATTCATTCGGTAGAGAACCGCACAGTCCCTCCACTGCTTCCCCTCCCCATAGGCGCGGAGCAGCTGCGTGGCAACGTACATGCCCTCCTCCCGTTCATTTCCGGCGGTATAGAACTGTACTTTTTCCCCCTCCCCATGGTCGGTCCACAGGTTCTTCCCTTTCCGCCCCCGGTTGTTCCGGATCACCGCGTTGGCCGCTTCCAGAATGTTTCCCGTGGAGCGGTAGTTCTGTTCCAGACGGATCACCCGGGCATTTTGATACTCCTGCTCGAAGGAGAGAATGTTCTCAATGGTCGCCCCCCGGAACCGGTAGATTGACTGGTCATCGTCTCCCACCACGCAGATGTTCTTCTGCCCCCCTGCCAGCAGGGCTGCCAGGAGATATTGCAGGTGGTTGGTATCCTGGTACTCGTCGATGAGGACATAGCGGAATTTCCGCTGATAGTACGTCCGCACGTCGTCAAACCCCTGGAGGAGGCGGACAGTGTGGAGAATGATATCGTCAAAGTCCAATGCACCGGCTGCCCAGAGTTTTTTCTCATAGGCCAGATAGACATTGGCAATCTTTTGCAGCCGGAAATCCCCTTTGGCCTTGCACTGGTCCAGATACGCCTGGGCCAAAAGCATCTCATCCTTTGCCCGGGAAATATACCCCAGTACCGTGCGGGGCTGAAAGGCCTTGTCGTCCATATTCAGCTCCTTCAGGCACTCCTTGATGACCCGGAGGGAGTCGTCGGTATCATAAATGGTGAAGGAGGCGGGAAATCCCAGTTTCTCAATGTCCCGCCGGAGAATCCGCACACAGGCGGAATGAAAGGTCGCCGCCCAGACGTCCCGGGCATCCGGGCCAATCTTTTCCTCCAGCCGTTGTTTCAGCTCACCAGCGGCTTTGTTGGTAAAGGTGATGGCGATCACCTGCCAAGGGGCGGCGGGCTCCAGGGCGCACAGGAGGTTGGCCCGGCTGGTCTCCCATTCATCGGGGGCCGTTTTCTCCACATACTCCGCCAAAAAGCGGACATCTTCCTCTGTGATATGGTCGGGTACCTCCTGGGCATCTGCGCCTCTGCCATAGCGCAGCAGGTTCGCAATGCGGTGGATGAGCACCGTGGTCTTTCCACTGCCCGCCCCAGCAAGCAGAAGCAAGGGGCCCTCCGTGGTCAGCACCCCCTCCAACTGACGGGGGTTCAGATTACCAAACGCCTGGGCAATGACCCGGCGTCGCAGTGCAGCAAATTGTAGTTGTTTTTCTTCAGACAGCATCGTGATTCACCGTATCTTTCCATCATTCGATGGGCAATATTGTACCTGAAACCACGACGTTTTACAACTGAAAATCCCCCTATTCCGCCTCCCTCCACAAAATTTGGTTGCTTTCATCCCCTGCAATGGGGTAGAATAGGGATACTTAAAACCAGCGCGCAGGAGGACCGGATGAAACGGGTAAGACAATTTTTCTCTCGATATCGAAGCGGCCTTCAGCGGGCCGGCGCGGTGTTGCTGGCCCTGGCCGTATGGCAGGGGCTTGCAATGGGCGTAGGCCAGAAACTACTGGTCCCCTCTCCCCTGTCCGTAGTGGAACGCCTGGGGGGAATCTGGCAGGAGGCCGACTTCTGGGGCACAGTGTGGTTCACCTTTCGGAAGATCGTGGCGGGTTTCCTGCTGGGGCTGGGGTTCGGTCTGGGCCTGGGGGCTTTGGCCGGGCGGTTTCCACTCTTTGAGATTCTGTTCCGTCCCTGGGCCACCATGATTAAGTCCATTCCGGTGGCCTCCTTCATCATCATTTGTCTCATCTGGATGTCCTCCTCCCGGCTGTCCATTTTTATCTCTTTTCTCATGGTTCTGCCCATTGTCTATACCAATGTGCTTCAAAGTATCCGCAGCGCCGACCGGCAACTGCTGGAAGCGGTGTCCATCTTCCGGTTGTCCTGGCCCAAGCGGGCACTCTACCTCTGGCTTCCCCAGCTCAAGCCCTACCTTCTCTCGGCCTGCACAGTGAGCCTGGGCATCTCCTGGAAAGCGGGGATCGCGGCGGAGATCATCGGCATTCCCGCCGGGTCCATCGGCCGAATGTTTTACGATGCCAAGGTCTATTTCAACACAGTAGATCTCTTTGCCTGGACTGTCATCGTGGTGGTGATCAGCGTGCTATTTGAAAAAGGATTCCTGGCTCTTTTGAAGGGGGTCTTTGGGAGGTTGGAAACGCTGTGACAGATCTCATCTTAGAACATATCAGCAAACGATACGGAGACCATGTCGTCCTTGAGGACTTTTCCGCTCGGTTTCCCGCCGGGCAATGTACCTGCATCATGGGTCCCTCAGGGTGTGGAAAAACCACGCTGCTGCGGATCATCCTGGGGCTGGAACAGCCTGACCACGGCACCATCCAGGGACAGGTCCGCCCTGTGTCCGCAGTTTTTCAGGAGAACCGCCTCTTCGAGGACTTTTCCGCTCTCTCCAACGCCGCTGTGGTCTGCCCCAAAGGGGACCGGCAGGAGGCCGCCCGCCACCTCACCGCACTGGGGCTGGCGGACAGCTTATCCCTCCCTGTCCGTGCCCTCAGCGGTGGAATGAAGCGTCGGGGCTCCATTGCCCGTGCTGTACTGGCCCCCGGGCCCCTTCTGGTCCTGGACGAACCCTTTACAGGGCTGGACCGAACTACCAAAGCGGTGGTATTGGATTACTTGAAACGCTATACCCAGGGGCGGACCCTGCTTCTGGTCACCCATGACCCGGCAGAGCGGGATGCATTGGCCCACAGCACCTTACAGATGCCGTCCCAGATAACATGAATGAATATTCATACCGGTTTCATCCACTGG
>OLOW01000795.1_pt1 | contig 21708 bp, 22 predicted proteins | sample 1672801 | NCBI WGS metagenome assembly OLOW01 (sample SAMEA3136725, study PRJEB25190) | human gut metagenome | biome: human gut; feature: human-associated habitat; material: faeces | place: Austria | collected 2013 | reverse complement strand
GTTGTTTTCGTCCCCGTTGGGATCCCGTTCCAGCACACGATCCAGCTGGCGGGAGTGCACAGGCGCTTTTTCACGAGATCGAGCACGAGAAGGTCGGTCATCTCGCGCACGATGAGCTTGGCCTTGTGCCAGTCGTACGGCTCCTGCAGCACCTGCCCGGAGCTGATGCTGTTGGAGTCCGGCCGGTAGGCACGGATGTCCGCGATCGTGCACGGCTCCCAGCCCCAGGAGTGGTCAATAAGAAGCTCCGCCTGCACGCCGAACGTTTTATAGAGCAGCTCCTCGTTATAGAAATCCCCGCTCTTCCCGAGCGAGCAGCGGGCAATATCGCCCATGGTGTATAGTCCGACCTTAGCGAGCTTTTTGGCGTAGCCGCGCCCGATACGCCAAAAATCGGTCAGCGGCTGATGATCCCAAAGCAGCTGGCGATAGCGCATTTCGTCAAGCTCGGCGATGCGGACACCGTTCGCGTCCGCGGGAATATGCTTGGCCCGGATATCCATGGCGACCTTCGCTAGATACAGATTGGTGCCGATGCCTGCCGTCGCGGTGATACCGGTTTCGCGCAAAACCTCGAGGATCATTTTCATAGCCAGTTCCCGCGCGTTCAGCCCATACAGAGGAAGATAATCTGTGGCGTCGATAAAGACTTCATCGATCGAATAGACATGGATATCCTCGGGCGCGATATACCGAAGATAGATACTGTAGATGCGGGAGCTCGCGGCGATGTAGTGCGCCATGCGTGGACGGGCGGTGATATAGGTGATCGCAAGCTCCGGATGCGCTGCCAGTTCGTCCGCATCTGTCGACTCCCCGGCGAAGCTTTGCCGACGGGCGCGGGTCAGCCGCAGGGCATTCAGCTCGCGGACTTTTTGGACGACTTCAAAGAGCCGCGCCCGTCCGGGGATGCCATAGGTACGCAGGCTCGGAGAGACCGCAAGGCAGATGGTTTTTTCGGTGCGGGCAGCATCAGCGACGACCAGATGCGTGGTCAGCGGGTCTAAGCCGCGCGCCATGCACTCTACCGACGCGTAAAAGGATTTCAGATCGATGGCAATATAGACACGCTCCACCATACGAACACCTCCTTCCTGTCAATGCTTTCGGCTCGCGTAGATTTTCCTTGGTGACTATTAAAAAGAACATGTGTTCTTAATGCTATTATAGCAAATCAGAAGCAAAATGCAAGCGGAAAAGAAAGGTAATACTTGCGCGCGCGCCGCGGGGGAGATTTCACTGAAGTTCGCCGCAATCATCATTTCATCACTAAGCCGCGTTATACTATCCTCAACAACAAAAAACGCGCCCCGCGGGGCATGTTTCCACGCGGAGCGATGCAGAATAAGGGATGGAAAAAGACGCAGGCAGCAGCGCTGCGCTGCCGCGCGAAGCAGTGAAAGGAGTATGTTAGATGTGTACAGCAGCAACTTATAAGACAAAGGATTTTTATTTTGGAAGGACCCTGGACTATGAATTTTCCTACGGGGAGGAGATCGTGGTGATGCCGCGGCGGTTTCCGTTGGACTTTCGTTTCCTTGGAAAATCCGAGGAGCACTACGCAATCATCGGCATGGCGCACGTGGCGGACGGCTATCCGATGTTCTACGACGCGGTCAACGAAAAGGGGCTGGCGATGGCGGGACTGAATTTTGTCGGCAATGCAGTTTATCGGGAGCCGATCGCGGAGACGGAAACAGATGCGGCGCATAATCGCGCGGCAGAAAGGGCAGGAACAACAAAAATACAAGGCGAGGAAAAGCCGCGCCGCGTGAAAAATGTGGCGCAGTTTGAGTTCATCAGTTACCTGCTCAGCCGCTGCGCGTCGATCGCGGAGGTGCGCGCGGAGCTTGCGGATCTCAATCTGACCGGAACGCCGTACAGCGAGCATTTTCCGCCGGCGCAGCTGCACTGGATCATCGCTGACAAGGACGAGACTATTACGGTTGAGTCCGTTGCGGAGGGGCTTAAAATTTACGACAATCCGGCGGGCGTGCTGACCAATAATCCGCCGTTTGATCTGCAGATGTTCCATCTAAACAATTATCGGCAGCTTTCTCCGCAGCAGCCGGAAAACCGTTTCGCACCGCAGCTGCCGCTGGAGACCTACAGCCGCGGAATGGGAGCGATCGGTCTGCCGGGCGATCTGTCATCGATGTCGCGCTTCGTGCGCGTGGCTTTTACGCGGGCGCATGCGGTTTCGGATGATGCGGAATCTGCGAGTGTCAGCCAGTTCTTTCATATTTTGGGTTCGGTTGATCAGCAGCGCGGCTGCTGCGAGGTCGCGGACGGCAAATACGAGATTACCATCTACACCTCCTGCTGCAACGCCAGCCGCGGGATCTACTATTACACGACCTACGATAACAGCCGCGTCACCGCGGTAGATATGCATCGCGAAAATCTGGACGATGCAGTGCTTTCCCGCTACCCGATGCTGACGGAGACGGACATCCTGCTACAGAACGCGTAAACCGCGAGAATGCCGCGTGAAGCGAAGGTTTTCCTTTCATTTGCTTGACATGCAGGAAGCGGAGATGTTATTCTAAGGCTGACAGAAAAAATCAGACTATGCGATGCAGCATGAATTGGGAGGAGGAAAACATGAAAAAAAGACTACTGATGCTTGGCATGGCGCTTTGCCTTGTCTTTACGATGATGTCGATTGGTACGGAAGCAGCCTTCGCGTACGGCGATATGCCGGACAATGTTCCGCCTACGGTTACGTTTGACATGAATGCGAGAGGAAGCGAATTCTATACGCTCAATTACGATTCGACTTACGGCTGGATTCTCGAGATTTTCGCCGGTTCGGACACGAATGTATGCGATGTGATCATGAATCATAACGGCATCGAAAGCACTTTTGAACTTGACTGGTCGAATTTGGAACATGTGAGACTTGACGGAATACCGGGCGGTGCGGACATTCAGGTAGCCTTTATGGGCAGATATCCGGCGGACAGTTCTCCGCGGCTTGACTCGAAAGTCATGAAGCTTTCCTATACCAAAACGACTTATAACGGCAAGGCAAAGAAACCTGTCTTCAAGCTCGGGAAACTCAAACAGGAAGACCTTGTAAAAAAAGAACTCATCACCGTCAAGTACACAAACAACAAGAAGCCGGGCATCGCGAAGATGACGATCAAGGCAGGGAAAAAGGCGAAAGGCAAGTACGAAGGAGAGACCACGATGTATTTTAGAATCGCGCCGAAAAAGATGGTTCTGACCTCCCTGACCGCGCCGAAAAAGGGTGAACTCGTCTTCAACTGGAACAAGCAGAAATTCGCGAGCGGATACAACATTCTCATCAGCGAATCCGAAAAATTTGAAGCGGAAAAGTCATATAATTTCACAGTGAATACCAATGATCACAACTCCATGGCATTCAAAGAGGCCAAAAGCGGCATGAAATATTATGTAAAGATCCGCGCTTACACCGATTCCAAATACGGCCGTTCGTACGGCGCGTGGGGAAAGGCGCTGGAAGTCGTCGCAAAATAGGATCTTTGATTCTGCGCGAAAGGCAGATAGACATTCAGACATCCGAGCAGTGTTTGTTCCGCAATGCCTTCTTCTCTGGATATCTTGGTAATGGATTCATTGTTTGGTGGAAGCATTCTCCTAAGGAGTGCGTCCTTTAATTGTAGCTTTAGTGGAATAAAACCACCGGCTATGCCGGTGGAATCAAGAGCTTTAGCTTCAAGTAAAAAACCTCCTGTGCTACAATGAGTGTGGTTCCCCAACCGCACCAAGTAGAAAAGGAGGTTGTCATGAAAGACAAGAATAGTTTAGCACATACCACGTGGAATTGTAAGTACCACATTGTGTTTGCACCAAAATATCGAAGACAAGTTATTTATGGAAAGATTAAAGTCGACATTGGAAAAATTTTACGCTTGTTGTGCGAACGAAAAGGAATTGAAATCATTGAGGCAGAGTGTTGTCCGGATCACATTCACATGTTAATAAAAATACCACCAAAGTACAGTGTTTTCTATATCGCTGGATATCTCAAGGGAAAAAGTTCCTTGATGATTTTCGACAGACATGCAAAGCTAAAGTACAAATATGGAAACAGGCACTTTTGGTGTCGCGGCTATTATGTAGATACCGTCGGAAAGAATGAGAAAAAGATAGCCGAATATGTGAAAAACCAGTTGCAAGAGGATCTTGTTAATGATCAGATCAGTATGAAAGAATACATAGATCCATTCACTGGAGAAAAATGGGATAAGAAGAAATAGAGAACCTTAAGGTTCAAGCAGAAAGAAACGTGCGGTTGGAGGAACTTTCAGCGCGTCTTCAGACGCACCGCAGGTAAAGGCCCCTTATAGGGGCCAAACAAACCACCGGCTGAGCCGGTGGTCATGATTCTAGGCTATAGTTCATAGTGAAAACTCCCTTCCTGTGATAGCTATATACTACCACAAAAATAATTGTCTTTCACTGACAACTATCCTAACACACAGGGGGAGATGAATTTACTCCCCACCTACACATGACATTTGTTCCCTATTCCGATAATTGTAGTCGTGGACAGAAAACCCAGAATGCATTGGCACAGACCTTTACGCGAATGGGTTATAAGACCACCATGGAGCAGGCAAGAGATGCCTCAGATGAGCTGGTGTGGCAGAATACACCGGAGGGGCGGAAGCCTCAGATGGTGCGTACAGCCTACGGCGCAGTTGAGTGGATAGAGGAGCAGAAGAACTGGATTGCAGAGGATATGGAAAAGAATATCGGATGGACTCGCTTTTACAAGGGTAAGAATGAGCGTGGCGATTTACTTCTTTCTGATTATCGAAGGGAGCGTGCGGCAGAGAAAGCATTGGAAGCGGAACGTGAGAAAGAAAGGCAAGAAAATGCCCTGCAGCATATTCAAACCCTGTCAGAGAAGACAATTAAAAAGCTGGATGAAGAAATATCCGCCAAGAATATGATGCTAGAATTCAAGGATGCCTTAATTGAGAGTAGAAAACAGATGTGGCAGAGTGGGAAGAGAAGGCAGAGTATTCCAAGGCGTAATATCTGAAGGTAGATGAGCTTCTGACGGATAAAAAGAAAGAAGCGGAGCAGGTACAAGGGGAGCTTTCCAGAGTGACGGAGGAATTGGATGAAGCAACCCGTAAAAAGGAAATTGCAATGGATTTATACCATGCCCTATCAACTGATTCGGAGAACACGGATTTGTTTGATAAGGTGGTGGATTTAACCTACGAGAACGAACAGCTACGGTGCAAGATTCAGGTCTTGCAGGAGAAGCTGGAAAAAGCCTATGAATTCATGAAACAATTTGTAATCAACGGAAGGAATATGCTGGATGTGTTCCGGGAGCGGATTTGTGAAGTAAAGGAGTGGGTGCATAGGAAGGTTGCCGGGATGGGACGGTAGGGGATGACCCCAAGTGGTAGGGATGCTGCTTGGGATGTAAAGGTGATTAAATGTACTAGATTATAAAGTTTGAATTGACATTGTTCGTTTAAAAGAATACAATGATTAAGTAGATATGTTTATAAGAGGGTATGAAAATGATTAAAGGATATAAGACAATTAAAGAGAAAGCCTTAGAATGGGAATTGTCGGAAAGGCGTGTGCAGATTTTGTGTTCTGAAGGTAGAATAGAAGGTGCAGCAAAGTTAGGAAGAGAATGGGCGATACCTATTAATGCGAAGCGTCCAAGAGATAGTAGAGTTACATCTGGGAAATATCAAAACTGGCGAAAAGCTAAAAAATGATAATAACAAGATAAATTACTTGATAAAACAGAACGAATGTTCTATAATTTGTTGCATAGGAGGTAATTAGCATGGAAGAGTTAAGAATACCAAGATATAATGGCTCTGAAACTATGAATGAAGATATAATATATAGTTTTTTTAGACTGATAATGAATGCAAAAGGATATTCATTCAGAGTAAAAAGAACGGGTTATGCAGAAGTCGATAATATTATTCCTTCTGCTAGTTCAGGAACAAAAGGAAAAGGTTCTTGTGATGCATATTTCTTTTCGGGAGAAAAAGCAGAAGATCTTTTTGGTTTGCTTGAATTAGAAACAACTGGTAAGCTAGATTTAGGAATTATTCAGATAAGAAAATATGCAGAAGGATTTAATAGTAAACTTTTGTCGGAAGAACAGAGACGTTTTGTTAAAAAATTGCATAACAAGAATTTGATTTTATTAGTATATGATGGACAAAGTATATATTTGTCATCATATTCATTAAAGACAGGAAAAGAAAAAATTATCATAAACAAAGAACCTATTGATAGTTTGAATTCCGATAATAGTGCGATTGTTTTGGGACAATTTCCAAATAAAACCGCGATAAATCGTGAACAAGATGAAAAAGGGCTGATTAGTAATATTGCAAGAATAATAAGAGGTAGTGAGAAGATACAAAAGAATAAAGCTTTTGTGATGACTGTATTATCATCTATCTATGGGCAGACGAAAGATATGGATATAGATAGTGCGATTCGTAAATTAAAATCATCACAATTGCCTTATGAACAAATTCTCTATGATATGTGGAATGAATTAAACAATATTATAGGAGATGATGATAAGATATCGAAATTATATGTAGAATGTGCTTCGGAATTGTATGAATTGTCACAGGACCGAGGTATGGATTTGTATGGTTTTATATATGAAGAATTGGCAACTAAAGATGCCAAAAAGGAACAAGGGGAGTATTATACCCCACGTCATACGATAAGACCGCTTATAGCATCAGTGTATAACAATTATCTTAATTGGTCAAAAGAAGAACTTGAAAAGAAAAATATAGTAGATACTTTTTGTGGTTCGGGTGGATTTTTATATGAGTTCGTACATTTCATTAGAAAGAAATTTGATTTATCAGAAGAAGAAATTAATAAGATAACCCGCAAATCAATATATGGATTTGATAAGAATGGTGTATTGGCTGCTCAGTTAAATATGTATTTGGTTGGAGATGGAAAGACAAATTTATCCCAAGTGAATACTTCTATTAATTGGAAGAAGCATTTTCTTTATAAAACGAAAAAGGATACAAAATATGATCTGGAAGCACTTGGTGAAAAGAAAAATATACAACGAGAAATTGCTAAAAATATTAAAGACATCAATTGTTTCTTGAAGGTATATGTAGACAGAGATTTTTCTGTTGAATTGGAAGATATAGATGAGATATATGGCATAAATGAAGTTTGTGATGAAAATATAATCGATAGTGTTATATTAAAAAAATGTGATAAATTTACATCCTCTGACCAATTCGGTAATGTAGATTTACTGTTAACAAATGTGCCTTATGGTAAAGTGACAGAAGCTACAGATCAGATAATGGAACATGGAGTTAAATTATATGGAAATTCACTTGAAGTAAATGCTTTGCGTGAGTGTATAGATTTGTTGAGACCGGCAAAACTTCGCGGAGTTGATAAAATTGCAGAAGGTGGTGTGGGAATAATAATAGTTCCGGATTCTATATTAGAAAATCCGACAAATAAAGCAATAAGAGACTATATGATTTCAAGGTGCGAGATATTAGGAATTGTTAGTTTGCCAGAGTATACTTTTTCTCCGTATGCAATGGAGAAAACATATGCAATTGTGATTCAAAAGCTTGCACCAGAAGAATATAATTATAAACGCAAAATAGAAACTAGTACATTTATGTATATTTCATCATGCGATGGAAAAGCAAATTCAAAGAATAGGTATAGAACAAATACTATTTCTGCTGGAGAAGTAACACAGTTTGATGGAACAAAGAAAGTTGTAAATGAATTTCTACATAATGATTTTGAAGCATGTTTTGAATCCTATGATGTTGCACTGGAGTATTGTTCAAAGATAGAGCGTGCTTGGAATGCAAAAACATTTTTGCAAGACCCTGAATGGGATCAAGTGCGGAGGCTTGAAACATGGAATGGTAGAGGATGGGATTATATTCCAGGAAAAAAGTGGGGATACTTTAAATTGGAAAGATACGAGCGAGTTGTAAAGAAAAAGATAACAAACAAGGCACTTAACATTAAGTTTGGTGAATATTTTGACTCGTTATCAAATGAAGAGATTGATGAAAAACTAGATGATATTGAAGCCTTGAAAGAAGTTATTTCTGAAGAATATTCATTATCAGCAGCTGAAACAGCAAAACTGGCTGAGATAGATATTATTGAAATTGAATCAAATGAAATAATTTTTTCGAAATTTGAAATTGTCGAAGATATTGATATGAATGTCGATAGTGAAAGATATCTTGGAACAAAAAGGGGTACAATGAAGATAGAAGATGTTCGGGATATATTAAAGACACAGCAAATATCAAAAGATGAGTTAGTTGATTTTTTTGCTGGCGACATTACATCAGATATTTATGAGCCTGTTAGGATAATGGATTTATTTTATGTATATCAAGGAACACAATTTTCGAAGGAAGATGCATACAATCATCCAGGTGAAGTTCCAGTGTATACAGCAGCAACGGACGGACCAGCATATTATGCAGAAAAAAATATTTCCGGTAAGACAATGTTGAAGGGTAAAACATTGATTTGGAGTAGGAAAGGAGCTAAAGCGGGAACCTTACAGATTGTAGACAAAAATATCAATTTTTATATTTCCGATGTGTCGGGAACGATAATGCCTAAAGATAAATCAGCTAATTATGATTTGACCTTTTTAAAGTATTATATAGAAGGTCAATTAAAGAAGGAAAGGCAATCCGTGTCTAATAATGCGCAATTAAATAAAAGTAAGGTGGAAAATCTTTATATTTATATTCCGGAAAATCAAAAGGAAATTGGTGACATGATTCGAAAAATGAAAAAATAGTTTATTGCTGAATTGCCAAACGAGTTTATCAGGATGGGTACGCATAATAAGTATGTAGGTTAATATAATGTGAGTTGGTTTATACGTATGATGCATGAATAGGAAGATTGAATTTATGAAGAATAATTTTAGCGTGCAAGATTATATAAAGTTTCTGGGTGAAGAGTTAGTGCATGAGTTTAGTGTGGCTGGAATGACTACGCATCCGCATGCTGTTGGCAGTGGTAGAGAAAATAGTGCAAGGTTAAAGCTGAAAAACATACTTCCAGCAGGTGTAGGTGTTGGAAGCGGCTTTGTGATAGATAGCTATGGAAACACTTCGCAACAGTGTGATATTATTCTATATGAAGAAAATTTTGCTATGAAATTTGCTGTGAATGATGACCAAGCTAATACATATTATAATTGTGAAAGTGCAATAGCGGTAGGGGAAGTGAAGTCTGTTGCAAGTATGACGGAAGTGAGAGATGCAATTAATAAATTGAAGCAGATTAAGCGACTTAAACGATATAATGATGATGGTTATAATACAAGAAATTATCTATCAGCAACTGCAGTGCGTAATAGTCTTGGGGATGAAAAATTGGAATATAATAGTGATGAGAATACTATGGGACAAATATTTACATTTTTGTTATGCCAAGATCGTTGATTGTCAAGGTAGTTGTCAGTAAAAATATATATTTTTTTGAGAGTGTAAAATAAAACGTAAATTGCAATAATAAGTTGAACTAAACTGTACCCCTTGTCAAGGACATTTTTAAAAATGGGGATGCCAATTTTTTGGACTCGCGAGTGTAAAATAAAGTGTGTAAGTTAAGAAAATAAATTCAAAACTTACGCACTTTGTTTATTCTACAGAGTGTGTTAAGATAACAGGAAAGGATGAAGAAAAGGATGAACACACTCACTATGACAAGAAAGAAAAAAGAATTAGCACCAAATCGTCAGCTGGCACAGGCAATCATTGATCAATATCAGCCACAAAGCGTAGAAGACATGCAGGATGCGCTGAAAGATATTTTTGGTCCTATGTTTGAAGCAATGTTGCAGGGTGAGATGAACAGCCATCTGGGCTATTCTAACAATGAACGTGGAGAAAAGGATAGCGCGAATCGAAGAAACGGTTATAAAAAAGACATTAAAAACAACAGCTGGCGATGTTCCCATTGAAGTTCCACGTGATCGGGACGGAACTTTTGAACCGACGGTTGTACCGAAAAGAAAGCGAGATGTCTCAGATATTCAGGATAAAGTACTTTCCATGTACGCGAAAGGATTGAGTCAGCGCGATATTGCAGATACCATTAAAGATATCTACGGGTTCGAAATCTCTCATGAGACAATCTCAGAGATCACTGACAGCGTTCTGCAGCAGCTGGAAGAATGGCAGAACCGCCCGCTGAAGAAGTTTTATACTTTCTTGTTTGTGGACTGCCTGTATGTAACAATCCGGAAAGACTATGAAACCAAAAATTATGCGGTATATGTCATTCTTGGATATGACGTTGACGGCCAGAAAGATATCCTTGGGCTTTGGTTAAGCGAATCGGAAAGCAAGCACCAGTGGATGCAGATTTTTGATGAAATCAAGAGTCGTGGTGTTGAAGATGTGCTGTTTCTTTCCATGGATGGTGTGAGCGGGCTGGAAGAAGGTGCGAAAGCTATTTTCCCCAATGTTACGGTTCAGCGTTGTATCGTGCATCTGATTCGCAATTCCATAAAATATGTGCCAAACAAAGACTATAAAGGTTTTACCGCCCAATTAAAGAAGGTTTATGGAGCCGCCAGCCTGAAAGCCGCAGAAGCTGAATTTGAGCGTTTTAAACAGGCATGGAGCCAGTATCCGGGGGCTGTAGATGTGTGGGCAAGAAACTGGAAGCATGTAGCACAGCTGTATAACTACGGAAGTGCAGTGCGGAAGGTTTTGTATACCACAAATGCAGTAGAAAGTGTGAATTCCAGTTTTCGCAAAGTAACCAAAAAAGGAGCATTTCCAAACGAAAACGCACTGTTTAAGCTGCTATATCTGCGAATAACAGAATTGTATAAGAAGTGGAATGGACGCCCTTTAAATAACTGGGCACTTGTCCGAAACCAGCTGGATATGGACGAAAAAATCCAGAAACGTATTCGTAAATACGAGAAGGGAGGATTCTAAAAATGACCCTTCATGAAAAATGGGAACATATCGATCATCGTTTACGAATGCTAGATGCTGCTGATCAGGAAGAAGAGGCTGGTCTGCTCAGTGAAGCCTATGAGCGCTTGATTTACGCTTATCAGGAAGCGCGTGAAATAAATGATGGACTGGAAGAACTTTTGAAGAATACTTTAATGAATTAACTCTCAAAAGTGTCTTGGTATAGGAACGGGGAGGTTTCCCTCCCCAAAATATTTTTTCTAAAACTTACACATTTTACTTGACAAACCCCTTGTGTAAATGCCTCTGGAATATTGACTTGCTTTCTGTTCCTGCAGGATGTCCGGCAAGGTAATCGGCTGTTCTTTTTGCATCGACTCTCCTCCGTTATAAAGCGAATCTTGCGTTTACGCTTCACTATGAGATAATATACCACATTATCGGCAATATTTCAAATGTTAGCCTTGCTCGGTCGGCACTTTTGCATTTATAATTGTACTATATTTATACTTTTGTTTTATTATCGATATCTGGATATTCGTGTCTGTTACCTTTATAGTCAGTCACTATCGTATTTCCAGTTGCATCTTTTTCATAATAAAATGGGCCTAACGGTACTTTTCCAAATCCATTTGGAATATCCAAAACATATGTTGGCCAACAAATCCCAGAAACTCTGCCTCTAATCCCCTTTAAAATATTTTGTCCCTCATTAATACTTGTTCTAAAATGTCCCGTACCCGGTACAAGGTCACAATGATGTAAATAATACGGTTTTACTCTATTTTCAATAAGTTTTCTACATAATTTTTCAATTGTGTTTGTATCGGCATTTACTCCTTTAAGTAGTGCACTTTGACTTAACAGAACTATTCCTCTTTGCGAGAGCATTTTTAGTTTTTCTGATACTTCGGTGGTAATCTCGTCCGGATGGTTGCAGTGAATTACGATATACAAGGGTTCAAATTTACATAATGTGTCTATCAGCTTATTTGTAATGATACTTGGCTCTGCAATTATTGCACGAGTGTGTATACGTAACACTTTAATATGCGATATTTTCTTTAATTCATTTATAATATATTCCAGTTTTCTGATATCCGTCATAAGTGGTTCCCCACCGGTTAAAATCACTTCCCATATCTCATCATGTGCAGATATGTATTTCATTGCTTCAGAAATTTCGTCATATGTCAGTTCTGTCTTTTCTGTTTGTAATCTCCACTTTCTAAAACAGAATCTACATTGTATAAGGCAATCATTACGTGGAAAAAGCAATACTCTATCTGAATATCTATGGATTAGTCCTTTTGTCTTAGTATATATTTCATCTCCAATTGGATCTACTATTTCACAATCCTTAATCTCATATTCCCTTGAATCAATTTTGTATTGTCTTTCTATAGGATGTCCTTCTGGTAATTCTGCAATTTGTTTGTCTAAATATCTCGTAGTTTTTTCGAATAATGTATTCATTTGGTTGTCCTCCTTTTTTTCGTAATAATGTAACTAATTCTTAATTTTGCGCTTTTGATATTCTTTTGCAACTACCATTAGTGCATATTGCCATAATGCATATATATGGTCCTCAGATAAATTATCTGTCCTAATTGCTGGTTTGCTATATCCAAGTTCATCAGAATTCATCCAATACTCTGAATAATTTCTTTTTACAATTTGTAACCCAAACGCTGTAGGATTTTTTCCGATAGGCGAACCTGGATATGGCACTGGAACTCCTATATGCGAAACTTCTGTAAGATTGTTTTTGACAAAGTAACATATTCTTTCTATCGTCCTCATCGTATCTTCTAAAGTTGCATCTCCCAAACCAATTATCCAGTATGTAATTGGTTCGATTCCTGCTTCTCTGATCATTCTGCACTGTTCTTCCGCTTTGTCAAATTTAATAGGTTTACCCATTATATCTAAATTCTCTTGCACACCATTTTCCACTCCTAATCCAATTTGCCTACACCCTGCTTGTTTCATCAACTTTAAATCATCTTCGTTTAAACTTCCAACAGTAGTTTGGCACCACCATGGAATGTGGTTTAATCCTCGCAAAATAAGTTCTTTGCAAATTGCATGTATATGTTCCCGGTTAGACATAAATGTAAGATCACCAAAGCAATAAAAATTCATTCCATACTGCTTATAAGTATATTCGATCTCATCCACAACCTTTTGTGGATCACGATATACAATTTTATAATCTTCATATGCATTGCGATAAAACGCATCGCATGAGCAAAATGCACAACTATAAGGACACCCTCTACTCGTAAAAAACCGCGGCATAAATGGCAATGATTCTCTACACATTAAATCATACGCTGGGTATGATATATCGTCTAAGTTAATATGAAAATTACTTTTCTTGTTTGTAAAAACAATACTATCTTCTATTTTGTAAACAATTCCTTCTACATTCAATGGTAATGTTCGTTCTTTCCACTGTTTTGCAATTTCAACAATTGTCTCATTCCCCTCTCCTAAAATAATTACATCAACCTCTGGGTTTTGTATAAATTCATCAGGAACAAGCGTTGGATGCATTCCGCCAAATAGCATTAATGCATCTTTGTGAATTCTTTTCACCGTTTTCGCAATACTCAATGCATTTTCAGATGCAACGGTGATAGTGGAAATACCAAATATCTTTGCTTTATTAAGTTGTATTATTTTTTCAACATCTTCTAGTGTTATCATACGATGTTCATTTTCTCGCAAAAAAAGATCGTATGCCTGAAAATCCAAAACATCAACAGAAAATCCTTCATCTCTTAGTGATGCCGCCAAACTGAATAATCCATGATTGACCTCGTTTGGTAAATCTCCTAAAGGTTCTTGGTTTTCCATTGATTCCCAATACTCTCTGACGATTTGATTTTGCTCTTCTTTTAAGATCTTCATCAAGAAGTTAGGTTGAATTAGAATTACATCCAATTCCTTAGGTGTGAACATAATCTCTCTAATACTTCTCATCTTTTTTTCCTCCTTTTACACTTACTTAATTAAATATATTTGATAGAATAGGTAATAATATTGGTACTATCAAAGTCAAAATTGTTCCTGTCGTTAATGTAACAAGACCATACTTAGCTCCAATAGCTTTAGTAATAGGCGCTAGCATTGTGTCCATATCACCAGCTGCTCCGCTCGCAATAGCACTCCCCGGACTTATCTTTATAAGTATCGGCAGAAATATGACTGTGAAAACTTCTCGTAAAATGTTAACAATGAACCCATATGTGCCTATCGCAATACCATAGTTTTGAGTCATGAAAGCCCCTGTAATGCTGTAAAAACTCATTCCACTTGCGGCAATTACAGACACTTTTGTAGATACATCTATGAACATTGATGCAACTAGCCCCCCAACTATACTTCCTGATAATACAGCAAGCGGCAACACAATTATTCTAACTCCTAGCTTCTTAAAAAAGTTAAATACTCCTTCTGTTGCACCCTGTGAAATTCCAACACATACATATAAAACAATTAATGAAATGGTCATCCCGGAATTCAGAATGGTTTCGGATATTTTTCCTGTCAACATATTTCCACTTACTATTCCTATTACAATGCTAAGTGGCATAATCCAAATCAAAGGGCTTATTTGCTTTTTTTCTTTCTCGCCTATTTCTTTCTTCTCGCATGTATCTTCTTTTTCAGCACATACTTTATTATTTTCATCAATCACGCTGTCAATTTCATCCAGCATCAATACTGTCTTCTCACAAATATAAGTACAAATAATACTAAACAAAATTGTCAGCAATGCTATTATTGTACAATTAAGTCCTATTCTTGGAAATTGCATTAAAATGCTTTGGTCAATGCCCACACCTAGTCCTATTATCAACATCAGCAATATTAATGCCAAAGTCGAAATAGCATCTGTTACTTTTAGCAAAAAATGCGTTTTGGTTTTTAAACCGATTAATATTCCTGTTCCCAAACATATAAACGGTAATGCCGTCATTCCCTATCACCTCCTAGCTATAGAATAGTTATTTTTATTTTTTTTTCAATACAAATACCCTCTAATGCAAAAAAAAAGCTTGAAATGTTTTCATTATTTATGTATTTTATAAAAAAAGACCTTTAGGAGGTTCCGCAATGATTAACGTTCTTATACTTTCTAACAAGCAATCTGAATTAGAACAGATTTCGAAGAATTTACGTCGTAGCACTGACGATTCTCTATGCATTATTACTACAACTAGCGCCCACGAGGCTTTGCAAATTGTAAATAAAAATCAAATTCACTTTGACATATTCATTATCGCTATGCAACTAGAAAACCATAGTGGATATATGATTGAGAAAATGATACGCAAAAATAGATTTTATCAATATTCACCATTTATCTTTATCAGTTCTTTTAATCATCTGTTTTCTAATGAGCCATTATCTCCTTTCCCCGCTTATAGGCTACGCAACTATATTATACTTCCATTAACTGATGTGGATATTCAAGGAAAATTTTCGCTTTACTTCGATTACATTTATTCAAATCAAATTCTTTTAAATCAGTTAAATAAAAAAATGTTACTTCAAACTCCTACTGGAAAACGGGAGATCCCAATAAAATCAATACTGTATATAGAGGTGCAAAGTAAACTGTGCACTATTTACACAGTTAATGGAAAATACCTTCTTAGAAATACAAGTTTAGTATCTGCACTGGATAAAATAAATTCATCCGATATAGTTCGTTGTCATAGGTATTTTGCTGCTAATATTAATAATATCGACTACATTGAACATAATAGTTCTCGCATTTCAACACTTCATTTTAAAGCTTCACATTTAATGTGTCCTGCATCAAGTAAATATTTACAAAACATACAGCATCGTGTTTCTACATCTCATTAGTTATTTTGGTATAAATGCTAAAATAAAGATGTACAGGTTTTATCAAATAAAAATGTACAAACGACGATATAACAATTTTACATTGATGCTAAAGTAAAAGTGGACACGGAACGGTAGAAAAATGTCGATTCCGAGAGTATACTTGGAGTAGAGATTGTCGTGAAGCTTTTGTGAGGACCAAAGGTTCGACCGAAAGCTCCACGGTGGGCACAGAGGGGCCCTCGGCGCGGCGCCTGCCAGAAAGGAGGCTACTATGGGAAAGCATTTGGATCCCTTGCAAAAGGAATTTTTGATTAGGAGGTATCTATCGAATCCGGAAACAAAGCTCTCGGATTTCTGTGATGCCAACGGCATATCGGATGGAGCGTTCAAGAAATGGATGAAGCAATATGAAACATCGGGTCTGGAAGGATTGTCTAGAGCCGATGCACAGACAGGAGATGTGCTGCCGGAGGGAATCGACCGAACCGAAGAAAACTACAAGAGAGAGATCCTGAAGCTGCGGATAGAGAACGAAAGGCTTAAAAAAACTATACAGTGAAGATGGAGAATGGGGAGCAAGTATACATTCCTTTAAAACTGAAGAATATGAAGTAATCGATACCCTGTCTAGGAAATACAACATCAAAGAACTTTGCAGATTTATGGGCGTCAGCCGGTCCGGCTACTACAAGTGGAAAAAACGGGGCAAATCCAGCCTGTAGAGGCACCGGGAAATGGTCATCGCGATTGTTGAAGAAGTCCATACAGCACATCCCTCTCATGGATATCGTTGGGTTCACGCCTACATACGGAACAACTATGATGTGGAATGTAGCGCAAGCTTCATCTACAAGATTTTCCGATATCTAGGGATCAAGTCGGAGACGACGCACAAGAACCGCCCCAGAAAGCGTAAGGTGAAGGACAAATACTCGAATCTGATCTTTACGACATGGGAGACGGTGGATCGACCAAGACAGGTAATCGTTTCGGACATGACGACATTTCTGGTCTGGTACTTCTATTTTGAAGTGACTTTCTACTTCGATGTGTTTACCAAACAGATTTTGAGTTGGCAGGTAGCTAACCGAAGAGGACACCGAGATCAATATGTCAGGGGGTTGAAGGAGATCGTCAGTATGCTGAAGGGGTGTACAGAACCTACGATTCTGCACACCGACCAAGGCTCTGTTTACGCATCAGTGGCCTATAACGAGCTAATCAAAGATACGAATATCACTAGATCCATGTCGCGGGCGGGAAAGCCGACGGATAATCCGGTTAACGAATCCTTGAACGGGTGGATTAAAGAGGAACTGTTCATCGACTTCAAACTCAATGCGTGCAGAAGCAGGGAAGAATTCATCGACACGATTAAGGGCTATGTGAAGTTCTACAACAAACAGAGGCCCTGCTACGCCCTTGGGTATGATATACCGGATAACTATTACCACCGGTACCAACGGGGAGAACTGGAGAGAAAAGACACCTTTTCCAAGAGAAATCTGACAGAGGAACCGAAGTTCATCGAAAGCCGAAGAAGGAGGGACAAAGAAAACGAGTAATTGGAAGGTCTGCATCCATCGTGTCCACTTCCATAAATGAAAAAACACAGAAAACGCTTTCTATGTCCACAAACGAAAACGGAAATCAGAGGAAAAATGCTCTGGTGTCCACAAATGAAAACACTATATCACAAAAAACATTTTTTGTGTCCACTAGACTTGACAAGTACAAAAGGAGTTGGTTTATGTTGAGTATAGAAACAACCTTAATAATTAAACACTTGTAATTTAACTAATTCTATAATGCCCTATTATATCGTTATGCTGTTCTAATATATCTTCTTCATAATATTTTTGATATGGATTAGCATGATGAATAACAAAGTTAATTCCTTTATGATTTCTTTTATCGGATACTATACCTATATGCCTTTTAAAGACAACAATATCTCCACCTTGCCATGCATCTATTTTTTTTATATCAGTCGTTAAACTTATTGCATTATAATCAAAATAAGTTTTTAAATTTAATACTCTTCTAAAATCAATATTTTTATCTACTACATCAATATCATATAAATCACGATTTTCTTTGACATGATTATTAACAAGTTCTCTTAAATCATATCCTGCATCCTTAAGAGCAAAAGCAACCACATCAGTGCAAACCCCATATTCATCATCAGGATAACCACTACTATAATACTTACTTCTATATCTGGGCTTCGTGGATATATATTCTCTTGCATTTATCAATATATCTGTTTGATCATCTATTCCATCGTTATCTTTATCTATATCGCTAATATAAGTTTTAATATTAAAATTTTCATTATTGTATTTCTTATGCGGTATATAATTAAAGTAGTAAAGCAAATATAAAACAGTTGTTACTAAACATATTGTAATAACACTCAAAACAATTAATCTTTTCTTTTTCATCATTTCTCTGGATAGTGCATAATATTTTGTGTAAACGATAGTTCTTTAGGTATGGAAAAAGGAACTGCTTTCCTGTAAAGTGTTCAGTGCAAAAACAAACACACAGAGAAAAAGGCTCCCATATGTCTAAGCTTAACACAGAACTGATCCATGCGCTACAAAAAAATGAATCAATCGAGGAGGTTTTCGCTCTCGTTGTTGATTATGCGGGAAATATCATCCGGCGATATTTCCCGCATCAAAAAGCAGACCCCGCAGGGCCTGCTTTTATTGTACTCCCATTCTGTTTCTTCCGTTTGCTCAGATTCTTACAAAATTGATATTCTTCCCTTGTGCGCTGAATTTCGCTTCGTACTCGGTTAGAAAGGTGCGGGATTTTTCGGCGTAGCTGCCGACTTCCGTATGCCGCGCCGGATGTGTACAGCCGAAACCGCCGGTTTCCGTCAGCAAATGCCGCGGCTCCGCTGCCGCGCTGCGGTGCAGATCACGTGTCATCTCAACGATCGGATAGCCGCACTGCTTGATTTCCTCTAAGGTAAATTCAAACAGCGCCTCGTTATCGGTCTTGAATTCGATGAAGCCTCCCGTCTGCAGTACCTGCTTGTAATTTTGCAGGCGCTTGTGATAGGTCAGTCTGCGTTTGGCATGACGCGCCTTTGGCCATGGATCACTGAAGTTGAGATAGATTCCCGCGATCTCTCCCTGCGCGAAATAGTCGGAAAGGTCATGGACATAGTCGATAAATACACGCAGATTGTCCAGGGACTTTTCCTCAGCCTTTTCGAGCGCGCGCAGCACGACGGATGCCTGTCCCTCGCAGGCGATAAAATTACAGTTTGGCTCACGCTCGGCATGCGCGGTAATGAACTTTCCCTTGCCGCATCCGATTTCCAGATAAATCGGATAATCATTTTTAAAGATTTCCCGCCAATGTCCGCGGCACGCGCGCGGATCCTCGATCAGATAGTTCGCGTTCGCCTCGATTCGCTCGTCTAAATTCTTGATATTTCTTTGGCGCATAAACACTCCTTTACCATGGCGCGAAGTTCGCTTCGATGATAATGATCGCCAAAAATACCGCCTGCATCACGATGGCCGCGTAATCCCTGCCTTTCAGCTTCATCTCATGCATTCTCGTGCGATGTTCCCCTCCGCGGTAGCATCTGGCCTCCATTGCCATCGCCAGATCCTGTGCGATGCGGAAGGCGCTGACAAACAGCGGCACCAGAATCGGGATCAGGCTCTTGGCACGCCGAATGACCGAACCGCTCTCAAAATCCGCGCCTCTGGCCTGCTGTGCTTTCATAATCTTGTCTGTCTCGTCCAAAAGCGTCGGGATGAAGCGCAGCGCGATTGTCATCATCATCGCGATTTCATGCGCGGGCAAGCCGATTTTTTTGAACGGAGAAAGCAGTCGCTCAATTCCGTCCGTCAGGCTCAGCGGTCTGGTGCAGAGTGTCAGCATGGAGGAACCGATGATCAAAAGGATCAGGCGTACCGCCATAAAAATCGCCGTACGAATGCCTTCTCTGGTAATATGCAGGAAGCCCCAGCTCCAAAGAACTTCCCCATTGATCATAAAGATGTTCAGCGCGAAGGTGAACAAAAGTAAAATCAAAATCGGTTTCAGACCGCGCACGATAAACGATAACGGCACCTTGGATACCGCGATGATCACGCCTAGCACCACCGCCGCGATCGCGAAGCCCAAAAAGTCATTGACGATGAACAGCTCAATCAAAAAGAGCAGTGTCGCGATAATTTTTACGCGCGGGTCCAGCTTATGCACCCACGAATTGCCCGGATAAAACTGTCCGAGCGTAATGTCTCTAATCATAATCCTTGCTTCTGAAAATTTCAGCCTTTCGTTCTTTTTTCCCGCAGCGCCTTCGCGATAGCCAGCGCAGCCTCTCTCGTATCAAGAATCGTGGACGGCAGATCCATTCCCTTTTCTCTCAGCGTTTCCGTAAACTCCGTAATCGGCGGCAGATCCAGCCCGACACCGCGCAGAAGCTCCTTTTGCGAAAAAACCTCCCGCGGCGTTCCGGTCGTTACCAGATGTCCGCTGTCGATGACGATAATTTTGTCGGAGACTCTGGCGATATCCGCCATATTGTGAGAAACCAAAATGATAATATTGCCGGTCCGGCGATGCACCTCCTGCACCATATCCAGCACATCGTGATGTGCCTTCGGATCGAGTCCTGCCGTCGGTTCATCCAAAATCAAAACCTCCGGTCTCATCGCGACCACACCCGCGATGGCTACGCGGCGTTTTTGTCCGCCGGAAAGTTCAAATGGCGAGCGTTCCCGAATCTCCTCATAATCCAGTCCAACCAGTTCAATAGCCTCCCGCACGCGTTCCTCGATCTCCGAATCGGACAATCCCAGGTTTTTGGGACCGAACGCCACATCCTTGGCAACCGTTTCCTCGAACAGTTGATACTCCGGATATTGAAACACCAGACCGATACGCTTGCGAATCTCGACCATCGAAACGCCCGGCGCGGTAATATCAACATCCCCGACGATGACTCTGCCTGCATCCGGTTTAAGCAGACCGTTCAAATGCTGCAGCAGGGTAGATTTGCCCGAACCGGTATGCCCGATTACCCCCAGCAGTTCGCCGTCCTCAACCGCAAAATTGATGTCCTCCAGCGCGATCTGTTCGGTCGGAAGACCCTTATCGTAAATATGTGTTAAATGTTCTACTCGTATTGACATACGTAAGCCACCATCTTTTCTTCCGTAATGATTTCGTCCGGCACCGATATGCCGACCGCTCTAAGCTCGTCCGCCAGCTCTACGATCGGCGGCACGTCCAAATTGACTGATTTTATCAGTGCTCCTTGTGAAAATACCTCCGCAGGCGTTCCGTCAAGCAGGATTTTACCCTCGTGCATAATCATCACGCGATCCGCGCGCACAGCTTCCTCCATAAAATGTGTAATCAGCACGACGGTAATGCCCTCCCGATGCAGCTCGTCGATGATCGCCATAATCTCCTTACGTCCCTTCGGGTCAAGCATCGCTGTCGGCTCATCGAAAATGATACAACGCGGCTTCATCGCGACCACGCCTGCGATGGCGATCCGCTGTTTTTGACCGCCGGACAAAAGATGCGGCGCCTTGTTTTTGAACTTTCCCATGTTGACCGCTTCCAGTGCCTGATCTACCCGCTGACGGATTTCCTGCTGGTCCACGCCCAGGTTCTCCGGTCCAAACGCCACATCATCCTCAACAATTGCCGAAACAAGCTGATTGTCCGGATTCTGAAACACCATACCGGCCGTCTGCCTGACATCCCAAATATGGGCGTCATCCTTCGTATTATAGTCGGCAACCAGAATATCGCCCTCCGTCGGCAGCAAAAGCCCGTTCAGATTCTTGGCGAGCGTAGACTTGCCGGAGCCGTTCTT
>OLOW01000789.1_pt1 | contig 21759 bp, 10 predicted proteins | sample 1672801 | NCBI WGS metagenome assembly OLOW01 (sample SAMEA3136725, study PRJEB25190) | human gut metagenome | biome: human gut; feature: human-associated habitat; material: faeces | place: Austria | collected 2013 | reverse complement strand
TACGCCAAACGGTTCCACGACCGCGGCATGAACGTGCTCGCACCCGCCGCCCGTGCCCACGAGCGCTCCGGTGGCGACTATATCGGCATGGGCTGGCCCGAGCGCCTCGACATCGTCGCATGGATCGAGCGAATCGTTCAGGCTGACCCCGAGGCGCGCATCCTGGTCTTTGGCGAGTCGATGGGTGCGGCAACCGCCATGAACGTCGCGGGGGAATCTCTGCCCGCAAACGTGAAATGCATTATCGAGGACTGCGGTTATACGAGTGTTTGGGACGAGTTTTCTCTGCAGCTCAAGGACGTGTTCGGCTTGCCCAGCTTTCCCTTGCTCGATGTAGCAAACTTGGTGTGCAACGTGCGCGCGGGCTACGACTTTCATAAGGCGAGCAGCGTGGAGCAACTCAAACACGCGACGGTTCCCATGCTGTTTATCCACGGCGACCAGGACACCTTTGTGCCGTACGACATGCTCGACCAAAACTACGACGCGTGCGCCAGCAAGGTCAAGCAAAAGCTCACCATCCATGGCGCCACCCACGCCAAGAGTGCGCAAGTTGACCCCGAGCTCTACTGGAACACCGTCAACGGCTTCCTCGACGAGTATTTTTAGGCAAATAGTACGGTTTACTGGTCTATCTGACCCCCCCTAGCACTTCCGAAAAGCCGCCCGCGAGCGCTGTGCTCGCGGGCGGCTTTTGCTCAGCTAACACTACAAAGGCGCTTGTTTTGTCCAATAGCTAGGTGCTACTTGACCTCGATGAGCTCATACTCGCTCGTGCCCAGGCCGATCTTTTCGGCGTGCGCGATGCACACGCGCCAGTCGGTGTCGGGATGCGTGATGCAGAAGGGGTCACGCGCCTGCTCGCCCTCCAGATGCTCGTGGTTATGCTCCATCTTGGCGGCGCTATCGGTGAGCTCGGTGTTGGGCAGCGGCTCGGATGCCATGACGGCATCGGCGCAGGCCTGGTCAATGGCGACCGGGTCGAAGCTCGCGAACATGCCGATATCGTTGACGATAGGTGTGTCGTTTTCGGGATGGCAATCGCAGTTGGGGCTGATATCCATAGCCAGCGAAATGTGGAAGCTGGGACGATCCTGGACAACGGCCTTGGTGTACTCGGCGATCTTACAGTTGAGCACGTCGGCCGCGGCCTCATAGCCGGGCTTGATGGCGTCCTGGTTGCATGCCGCAATGCAGCGTCCGCAGCCCACGCAGCGATCGTGGTCGATGGCAGCCACGTGCACCGTGCGAGTAGCGCCGCTGGCAAGCTCGCGCTCGCGGGTGTCGTCGAACGAGATAGCGTTGTGCGCGCAGATCCTTTCGCAGGCATGGCAGCCAACGCAGCGCTCGGTCGCGACGTTCGGCTTGCCGGCGGCATGCTGCTCCATCTTGCCGGCGCGGCTGCCGCCACCCATGCCCAGGTTCTTCATGGCGCCGCCAAAACCGGCCTGCTCATGACCCTTAAAGTGGGTGAGGCTGACCACGATATCGGCATCCATGAGCGCCTGACCGATCTTGGCCTCGCGCACGTACTCGCCGCCCTCGACCGGGACGAGCGCCTCGTCGGTACCCTTGAGGCCGTCGGCGATGATGATCTGGCAGCCCGTGGCATACGGGGTAAAGCCGTTCTGGTAGGCGGTGTCGATGTGCTCGAGCGCGTTTTTGCGGCTACCGACATAGAGCGTGTTGCAGTCAGTGAGGAAGGGCTTGCCGCCCAGCTCCTTCACGACATCCGCGACGGCGCGGGCGTAGTTGGGGCGCAAAAAGCTCAGGTTGCCCAGCTCGCCAAAGTGAATCTTGATGGCGACGAACTTGTTCTCAAAGTCGATCTGCTCGATACCGGCGTGGCGGATGAGGCGTTTGAGCTTGTCGAGCTGGCTCTCGCGAGCATGCGTGCGTAGGTTGGTGAAGTACACCTTAGCGGGTGCCGCGGGTGCAGTTGCGGTCATAGATCTATCCCCTCGGTCTATATGGCGTTACAGACATAGAGGATGGTACCAGTTAAAGCAGAGTTAAAGTCAAGCGCGAAACCTAGTCGTTAGGGACGTTCTTAAATGACTAGCCGCAAGGGACACTCTTTCGCCACCCGGCAGTTGGGGACGTTCCCTTTCTGCCGGCAGTTGGGGACAGTCCTTGCCAGTCCGGCCGGCGAGCCGGCGAATCGGCAAAGACTGTCCCCGATGGCTACTCTTGGACTTTGAGTGCCTCGGCCAGGCCCACACGTTTGATGGAACGCATATGCAGCAACGCCACGACCAGATAGGTTGCAAAGCCGATTCCCGCGCACGCCGCCATGGACCAAGCGGGCACGTAGATCTCGATATTGCCGTTGTAGGCGAGCAGCATCGAGCGGAAGATGGCCGTGAGCGAGCCAATAATGACCGGCAGGCTCAACACGAGCGACGCCGCCACGCACAGCGTGATCGAGCGGATGTACAGATGCGAGATCTCGCTATCGCGATAGCCAAAGACTTTCATGTAGCTGATCGAACGGGCGCTGTGATCGATCACAGCCTTGGTCAGCAGGTACATAAACAGCAGGAAGATAAACACCGCGAGACCGATCATCATTCCGATCATTTTGCTCATCATACCGATGAACTGGTCGCCCACGGCGCGCATGTCGTCGGGCGTGGCGTCGCCGGCAAAGTAGCGCGAATCGAGGTCGAGCTTCTCGTCGCTCACATAGCCGTTAAAGTAGGCGGCGTCGTTGTCAAACAGCTCGTTAAAGTCTTCGATACTCATATAGATATTCATGTCCGACTTGGAGCCCCAGGCACAGTCCTTGCCCGCATACTCAAGGGAATAATGCTCGCCCTCGTACTTGTCGCCGAGCGTGACCTTCTGGCCCTCGCTCCAGCCAAACTTGTCGAGCAGGCCACCGCCAAAGACAACGCGCCCATCGCCGACGTTGAGGTCTTTCCAATAGCGCGAATCGGATGAAATACCGTAGACGGAAATCGTCTCCTCGCCATTTCTATCGCCGCGGTCGTATTGCAGCTGGTAAACGGCGTATTTCTCGGCCTGTGCGATTGCGCCTGCACCGTTGTCGATCGTATTGACCGGGTGGATATCGTCGTTGTCAGTGTCGATCTTAGAGGCCTTGTCAATCAGGTCGATAGCCTCGTCGCGGTTGCAGCCGAGGGCATCGACAAGATCGTCAAGGCGCGCGTAGAGCGCATCCTTCTTGTCCTGGACCTTGGCAAGCGCATCCTGCGCTGCAGTCAAGCTCTCGGCAGACGGAGATGCGGTCGCGGCATCGGCTGCCGTCTGCGCCGCATCGGCCGCGTCGTCAAGCTCGTCATCGGCATCCTGGGCGGCGGAAAGCAGCGCGCCGTCAACCGACTGCAAGCGCTCGAGCGCCGACCACTGCTCGCGTTCCTCGGCAGTGCCCTCGAGCTCCAGCGGAGCCTTGAGCGTGTACTGGTGCTCGGCGACCAGGCTCGTCTCCAGGTTGTCCGCGTAGTGCGTCATCGTGGGCAGAATCGCCAGGCCAAAGAGCAGCAGCAGCGAGGCAAACGCAATGCCCACGAAGAGCGTGGCGAAGTTGCCCAGGTTGCGCAGGAAGATACGCAGGCGGAAGCGGGAAACAAAACCCATGCGCTCCGGCGGCTGCAAGCCGCGCTTGGTGCCCGATTTGCCGCTCGCCTCGTGACGAAGGAACTGCAACGGCGTCTTGCCCATTTTGCGAAGCAAACCCACCAGCGTGATGAGGATGAGCGCGACGGCGGGAACCACGGCGCACTTCACAAAGATCTCCCAGCTCCAGTACACCTGGAAAGGCGGCAGACTGTACGAACCGTAATAGAGGCTGCGCATGGGCTCGGTAAAGAACACAACGCCGAGCGCAGTGCCCAAAAACGCCGCGACCACGCCCACGATGGCGGGAAGTGCCAGGTAGTGCAGGACGATCTCGCGTCGACGATAGCCGCTGGCGAGCAGCGTGCCGATGATGGCGCTCTCCTCCTCGATGGTGGCGTCGGTAAGGACCACAAAGACGAACGCCATAATCACGATGATGATGTCGAGCAGCGTCATCCACATCATGGAGTCGCCGTCCACGTCGTCGCGCGCATAGCCAATGCCCTGGTTGGAATCGGCATCGATCAGATCGTCCACGCGCGCATCGGCTTCGGTCAGTGCCTCGACCATATCCTGCTCCGCATCGGTGCGGTCCGCGGTGGAGAGATCGCGATCGGCAAAGGTGAAGGAGTAGGTGTAGGCGGGTGCGCCGCCGGCGTCCTCAAGCGCGGCAAAGCCGGCGTCGGTGACCTCGGCCACGCCATAGGTGATGGTGTTCACCGTAAAGTCCGAATTGTTGAGGAACAGCGCCTGGCTATCGGGCTGGGTCATGATGCCGCAGATGGTGTAGGTGCGGCCCTCGAGCTCGACCTTATCGCCCACGGCGAGGTTGTTGTTGGTGGCGAAGACGCGGTCAATTGCCACCTCATCGTCCGTCTTGGGCTGCCTGCCCTCACAGTAGGACGCGATATCGACCTTGGTGCGATGCGCATAGGTGCGCAGCGTGCGCTTGGTGCCGTCGTCGCCGGCGGTCTTTTTGATGATGGCGTCGATGGAGAAATTCTTGTAGAGCGTGACGCCGCCGACGTCGTCGGCCGCGTCCTCGGCGGCCTTGAGTTGATCGTCGGTGGCCTCGAAGGAGGTGGTCACGCGGCCGTCCTCAATCGTATACGCATCGCGCATGTCGTCGATAAGGCAACCGATGGAATGCGCCGCGAGCAAAAAGCCCGAGGTAAGGGCAATGCTTCCGCACATAAGCAAAAAGATGCCCAGGTACTTGCCGATATTGCGGCGCAGCTCGCGCGGGAGACGTTTTGCGAGAGGTGTCATGGCGCCCCCTACCAGTCGAGCTCGGCGGCCGCGACGGGCGACTCGTTGAGCTCATCCTCGACGATGCGCCCGTCGCGCAGGCGCAGCACGCGATTGGCCATGCGCGCGATGGCGGCATTGTGGGTGACGATGATGATGGTGCAGCCGTAGGTGCGGTTGACATCCTCCATGAGCTGCAAGATTTCCTTGGACGTCTTGTAGTCAAGCGCGCCCGTGGGCTCGTCGCACAGTAGCAGGCCCGGGTTTTTGACGAGCGCACGGCCGATGGCGCAACGCTGCTGTTGGCCGCCCGAGACCTGGCGCGGGAACTTGTTGCGGTGTTCGTAGAGGCCCAGCGAGCGCAAGAGGTCGTCGACATTGAGCGGGTTTGTGGACAGGTGCGCCGTGACCTCGATGTTTTCCTTGATGGTGAGGTCAGGCACCAGATTATAGAACTGGAACACGAAGCCCAGTTCGCGGCGTCGGTATTCGCCCAGGTCTCCGGCCTTGAGCACCGTGAGGTCGCAGCCATCCACCATGATGGAGCCGCCGTCGGCATCCTCCAGGCCGCCGATCAGGTTGAGAAAGGTCGACTTGCCCGAGCCCGAGGGCCCCAGCATGACGCAAATCTCGCCGCGGTTGATGGACGTGTCGATGCCATCGAGTACCGTCAGGCGCGCATCACCGTCGCCGTAGTGCTTCTTGAGCCCCTTGACCTGGACGTAGGCTTGCTTCGTCGCCATGCTATCCCCCATTGTTAGCCTATTGCTACTTTATGATCGTAATAGTAAACCTTGGCGAACTATTTTGGAGCGAGGCCTGGATTTTATTTCAGGCTAGGCGCGGGATTTGGTGCGCGAGAGGGCTAGGCCTACGGCGGCGATGGCGGCGGCGAAGAGCACGGTGACGCCCAGATCGCAGGCGATGTCGCTCAGCACGGCAGACGTCAGATCCGAGGCAAGTGCCTTGCCGATCGCGTCGTTCACCCAATATGTCGGCACAAAGTGCGCCACCGTCTGCACGGCCGAGCCCATGAGCGACAGCGGCATCCAGGCGCCGCCCAAAAACGTCATGAGCATGCCAAGCAGGTTGCCCACACCATTGAGCAGCTCCTCGCGCGCACCCAGGCTCGAAAGCGCAAAGCCAACGGCCAGCGGCGTGCACGCCAGCGCAAACGTCGCCGCCAGCGCCAGGCACACACGGCCCACGCCGACTTCGGCAACCGCGCCGACAAAGCCCACGACGCCCATCATGCTCGACACGAGCCAAATGCAGACGGTGAGCACCGCGGCAGCCGCGAACACGGCGAGCGAGCGCTGGCGCTCGGAGACCGGGCCGGCCTCCATGCGGCGCACGCGCTCGGGCTCGTTCATGCCCGAGAACACCAATCCCACCGACACGATGACCGACGAGATGATCGCGTACGCACCAAAGATGAAGTACGACTCGAGCGGGGCGACGGCAGTCGAGTCGACCTTGACCTGCTCGATCTGGACCTCCGCGCGCTTTGCAGCCGCGTGCTCGGCGGCCTTGGCGACGCTGTCATTAGAAGCGGCGGGCTCAAGTGCGGCCGCAGCGCCCGCGAGCGAGATCCAGCGCGAGGCCTCGGCAGACGAAAGCGCTGCCGCCATGGTGCCAGCACCGTAGGTCACATCGAGCTTGGGCAGGGCCTCCCCCGCGCGGGCGGCTGCAACGAGGTCGTCCTCAAACCCCTCCGGGATAAAGAACACGCAGTCGGCGCTGCCCTTGGCGCTGTTGCTCTTGGAGAGCGCGTCCGCAAGATCGTACATATCGTCACCAACGCCCGTGACCAGGTCAAAGCGTGAGCCCAGGTGCTTGGTAAGCGCACGCGAAAGGTCGCTGTCATCGCGGTCGACCACGATCACGTTGGCATCGTAGGGCTTATACTCGGTGAGCTGCGACGAGTTCCAGCTCACCGATGCCGCGATGAACACGCCCATCAGCGAGATGAACACCGTATAGATGAGTAGGTAGAACGGGTGCGCCAGCGCCATGCGAAGCGCAGTCTTAAAGGTGCTCATAGCGGCTCCTTCCAAAGATCAGCATGGCGGCGGCAACGAACAGCAGCGCCATAAGGACCAGCGCGCCGGCGCGAACGGCAAAGGGGCCCAGGTCCTCAAAGAAATACAGGCGGTTGAACATGTCGCAGATGAGCTTGACGGGGTTGAGCCAGCACTCGGCCGGGCAGGCGCGGGCGACGTCGTCGGCAAGCGCCATCGCTGGCTCGCCGTAGAGGCCGGCGAACAGGGCGCACGTGGTGGCAAAGCCTGTGAGGATGCCCGACTTGGACGCCTTGCCACCCTTAACGGGAAGCGTGCCCACAAAGAGCCCCAGGCCCGTGGCGGCAAGCGCGGATGCAGCACCGCCCAGCAGGCACAGCCCCTCGCGCCCGCCAAAGTCGACGCCAACGACTAGGCGCACGTAGCCAATCGCAATCGTCATCGAGGCGAAGGAGACCAGCCACGAGCCGACAAAGATGCCAGCCAGCGACGCTGTCTTGGAAAGGCCGCCCACGCAGCGGCGCGCGCCAAGGCCGGACAGATTGGGTTGCAAATCGACGACGCTCAAGGCGGCAAACTCGGCAGACATCATCGCGACCAGGCCAAAAAGCGCGTAATAGTAGATGACCGTGTCATCGGGCGTGGTGCGCGTCAGGCTCACGCGGCGGGTTCCGCCCTCGAGCGACAGGGCGCGCGCAACCGCCGCCGGATCGGCAAGGGCCGCCGGGTTGTCCTGGGCAATCTGGGACATGAGCTCGGCATTTTGCGTATACGAGCTCGCCACCGTCTCAAGGATGCTGCGGTCGGTGAGCACCGACGACGCACGAGAGCTGTCATAGCTCGAAAGCAACGTGAGTTTGGGCGTACCCGCGTCGTCGACCGTATAGATGCCCGCGACCTCGCCGGCCTTAAGCGCACGGTTCGCGTCGGCTGCGTCGTCGCACTCGTGGATCTCGAGCAGTTGGTCGTCGCCTTCCTTGGCAAGCGACGTCGCCACGTCCTTAAAGGACGAAGCGTCCCAGGCCTCATCCGCCACGACGGCAACCGGCACCGGGTCGACCGTGCCGTCGGAGCTGAGGTTCGCAAACATAAACATGAACATCGTGGAAAGCGCGATGGGAAAGAGAGCGCCCCAAACCCACGTGCTCGGCCGGCGCAGCAGCGTCTTGACCGTAATGATAATGGTGTTGAACATGGCTGCCCCCTAGTCGCGCAGCTCGCGGCCGGTGATCTCGAGGAACACGTCGTTGAGGGTCGGCGGCTCGCTCCACACGCGGCCGAGCGCAACGTCGGCAGCGCGCAGCGTGTCGAGGATGTCCACCAGATTGTGCGGGCTCGCTTCGCAGGTGCATATGAGCTCGCCGCCGGAAAGCTCAACCGAAAGCACGTGCTCGAGGGCGCGCAGCCGCTCGATTGTGGCTGGCTCGACGGCGCCGACCTCGACGGTCACGCGCTCGCCCATCTGAATCACGCGCTTGAGCTCGTCGTTGGTGCCCTGCGCCAGCACGCGGCCGCCGTCCATGATCATGATGCGGCTGCAGATCTGCTCGACTTCCTCCATGTAATGGCTGGTATACACCACCGTGGCACCCTCATCGCGCAGGCGACAGATGCCCTCCAGGATGGCGTTGCGGCTCTGCGGGTCGACCGCCACCGTGGGCTCGTCAAAGAAGATGAGCTCAGGCTTGTGCGCGATGCCGCAGGCGATGTTGAGGCGACGCGCCAGGCCGCCCGAGAGCTTGCCAGGGCGGAACTTAGCAAAGTCGCCCAGCCCGACAAAGTCGATCGCCTCGTCTACCAGCGCACGGCGGCGCTTGCGGTCGTTGACGTACAGGCTACAGAAATAGTCGATGTTCTCACGCACCGTGAGCTCGTCGAACACCGCAACTTGCTGTGAGACCACGCCGATGCGGCGCTTGAGGTCGTAGCGCGTGGGCGTCATGGGTTCACCGAACAGCTCGATGGTGCCTTTGTCGTAGGCGAGCAGCTGCAGAATGCAGTTGATGGACGTGGTCTTGCCCGAGCCGTTGGGGCCCAGCAGGCCAAAGATCTCGCCGGGGGCGATGCTCAGATTAAAGTGGTCGAGCGCGATAAGATCGTCGTAGCGCTTGACGAGATTTTCGACGTGGACGATGTCTGTCATGAGGCGGCCCTTCTGTTGATTGCGGCCCGGTGCGATTGCATCATCGCAGGAACCGCCGGCGCGCACCAGTGAGCTTTGTCACGAGTGCGGGGTCTTGGTCGTGCGGCCTGCCGACGCCCCCGCTTTGCCGCGCGGGAGGAATGTCACGGTTGCGCAGGCGGCCCCTCCACCATGCGCGGCTTCGCGTACAATACCCGTATGAACAGGCTTTTCGACAAATCGATCGTGCTGGCGTGCTGTATTGCGGCCGCCATGGGCCTTGCTGTGGACGCTCGCTTGGTCGCGGCGTTTTGCCTTGGCGTTATTGCCACCTCGCTGGCCGAGGTCGCACAGGGAAACCGCGCCCGCCGTGCGAGCGAGACCGCGAGCTACGTTTACATCATCGCGGCAGTTTTCGTACCGCCGTTTGTGCCGCTTGCGCCTCTCGCCTTCTATGACATCGCGCGGCGCGTGCGCCGTGAGCACGCCTGGGTCGCGCTGGGCATTGGCTCCGTCTTTGCCTTTGCGCTCATCGCGGACCTTCGCACCGACGCGCTTACCGCCCGAACGCTCCTGCTGACCGCCATCCTTTCGGTTGCCGCCACCTTGCTATCGCTACGCACCGCCCAGTTGGAACGCGAGCAGCAGCGCATGCGCCGTACCCGCGACGAACTGCAGGAACGAGCCCTCGCGCTCGAAGCGCGCAACCGCGACCTCGCCGATCGCCAGGACTATGAGGTCGAACTTGCGACCCTGGCCGAGCGCGCCCGCATCGCGCGCGAAATTCACGACAACGTCGGCCACCAGCTCACGCGTGCTTCGTTGCAGACCGAGGCCCTGCGCGTGGTCCACGCCAACGAGCCCAGGATTGCCGCCGACTTTGCCGACGTCAAACGCACGGTTGACGAGGCGCTCCAGCTCGTACGCACCAGCGTCCACTCCCTCAACGACAACGCCGTCGACCTCTCCGTACAGCTCGATTGCATCGTTGAAGGCGCACGCTCGGACGGCGGCCCGCAGGTTGAGCTTGAAGTTTTGGCCGAGCATGCGCCCGCAAATGTCGCCAACTGCTTTGCGGCGGTCCTGCGCGAGGCGCTTTCCAACGCCATGCGCCACGCCCATGCCAAAACCATTACCGTGCGGTGCATGGAGCATCCGTCGTTTTACCAGCTCATCGTTACCGATGATGGCGTGGACGCGACCCCGGCGAGCAGCAGCAACGTCGCAGAAGGCATGGGGCTCGCCTCCATGCGCGAGCGCGTCGAGGCGCTTGGCGGCACCTTCACCGCCGGTCCGCGTGCCGGCGCCGGCGGCTGGCGCGTGTTTGCCACCGTTCCCAAACCGCAAGGAGATGAGGGCCGATGAGGCTTATTGTTGTCGACGACGACCGCTTGGTGGTCGATTCGCTCAAGATTATCCTAGGCGCCCAGCCGCAGATCGAGGTGGTGGGCACCGGCGCCAACGGCAACGATGCGGTGGCGCTCTACGCCGAGCACGCACCCGATATCGCACTGCTCGACATCCAGATGCCGGGACGCGACGGCCTATCGGCGGCACGCGAGATCCTCGGGCGCGACCCTGCGGCGCGCGTGGTGTTTCTGACGACATTCTCGGATGACGAGTACATTGTGTCGGCGCTCAAGCTGGGTGCCCGCGGCTATCTGATCAAAACCGATGTCGCCGCCATTCCGCCAGCGTTGGCGCAGGTCATGAGCGGCAAACGCGTGCTCGAGGGCAAGGCGATCGAGGATATCAACTTTGATGGGGCGGGCATCGAGGCCGGCACGGCCCGCCGGCCCGCGGCCTTTGTCAGCCTGACCGACCGCGAGTTCGAAGTCGCCGAGCTCATCGCCCGCGGCCTCGACAACAAGGAAATTGCCGCCACCGCCTACATGGGCGAAGGCACCGTACGCAACCACATCAGCTCGATCCTTGCCAAAATGGGCCTGCGCAACCGCACGCAGATCGCCATTGCGTACCTGCGAGGGTAATTACCCAACGGCCGACCGCCCCGGCATAGCAAAATGGCTGCTGCCGATTTAATGCCATTTCAAAACTATGCCGGTTTACGAGGCCAGACTCAGGACCCCCATCCATACCCGCGTTTTCTGCAAAATGACGGCTCGTCTACCTGCGGTTTTATTTTCACGCTTTTCGGTATGGTTGGGGATTCGGAATCCGGCCCCGTAAACCGGCATAGTTTTGTCCGAGCGACCACGTCAAGTGTCTCCGTAAGCCGCTTCAAGCCAAAAATGATCCGTTTTCCTCCGTCCCCGGGGGATCATTCGGCGGCGCCAACCACGAAACCGGCCCATCTACTACGTTTGACTCGATACCCCTGACCATACCTTCGTTTTGAACAAAACCGCAGGCGTTCTACCTGCGGTTTTGTTTTCGCGTTTTTTGGCATGGTTGGGGGTAAGGGGCTAAACGTAGTAGATGGGCCGATTTCGTGGCAAGCCCTTCTCGCCTACGCACAAAAGTGCCGCCACGGAGGAGGGAGATACCTCCGTGGCGACTGGGGGTGGGGGTGGGGGCTATGTTCTGGCTCCCCGCCGGCCGCCCGGGGCCTTTTGGCCCCGGGCACTACCAGCGTGCCTAGCGCTTACGGATACCCCAGACCAGGGCTCCGACGCCGGCCATGGCAATGACGAATGCCATGAGCAGTGCAGCGGCCTGCTGGTCACCCGTGGTGGGCAGGAAACCCTTGACCGTCTTGACGATGTTCGTCACGGTCTTGGGCGTGCCGGGATCGGGCGTCGGCACGGGCGTCTCGGGCTTCTTGTACGTGTTGTTGAACACGATACCCTCGACGCTCTTGTCGCCCTTGGTAAAGGCAACGTTCGCCTTGAGGTTGCCCTCGCCGTCGTCGACCACGTTGACGGTCGCGGTAAAGACGGACTTGTCGTAGGTCATACCGGCCTCGTCGCCCTTGACCTCGCTGATGGTGTAGACGTACGTACCAGGCTCGTCGTACTCGAACTTGTCGAAGTTGATCTTGCCGTCGGCATCGTTGGTGACGGTGGACTCGATGTCCTCGCCAACGAGCTTAAAGCTAAACTCGTCCTTCTTGAGCTCGCGTCCCTCGAGCACCTTGATGGCGCCGATGGAAACCTGCGTGGGCATGGCGTGATACTTGTTGGTAAAGCCAGCCGACTCGGTGGTTCCCTCGAGCTTGTGCGTCGCGGTCAACGTGCCGTCGCCATTGTCGGAGACGGTGGTCACGACGGTGTAGGTCGCGCTGTCATAGGTGACGCCCTTGTACAGGCCGAGCGCGTTGGGGCAAGCCTCGCGCAGCATGTACGTGTGCGTGCCGGGCGCCTCGTAGCGGATCGGGCTCAGCGTAACGGTGCCGTTGGCGTCGTTGGTGCCACTAGCGACAGTCACGCCGTCCTCGAGCAGATCAAACGTGAACTCGCCAGCTGCAAGGTCGCGTCCGGTCAGACGCTTGACCGTCTTGACCTGATCGGTCACGGAAGAATCGGTGGGCGTCACGCTGTAGGTGTTGGTGAATGTGAAGGCCGCACCGTCGTCGCCGTTGCGCACGACCCTCAGGTGTCCGGCGCCGTCGTCAGTCACGGTGTAGGAAACCTTGCGCGTGGCGCTGGCGTCGTTGGTCACGCCAGGGGCGCTACCGGACTCGGCCACCGTGTAGGTAAAGGTGTGCGAGCGCGGGGCAGCGGGGGCCTCGGGCTTGGACTCGTCCTTGGTCTCGTCACCGCTGGCGTCAGCGTCAACCTCGGCCTCGTCGGCGTTGGCTTCAGCGTCGCTCGATGCATCGCCAGAAGCATCAGTCGTCACGCCCAGGGCGCGGTTGAGGTCGTCGAGCGTAAAGTGGATCTTGCCAAAGTCCACGTTGCCGGCCGCGTCGTTGGTCACGGTTGTGTGCTCGGGCATCGGGGCACCAGCCTCGTCGGCAGTCACGGTGAAGGTGAACTTGCCCGTGATATCGCCCGGGGTCAGGCCCTCGTCAGCCTGGAGCTTCTTGGTGCCAGCGAGCGCGGCATCAGCGGCATCGGTGCCGTAGACGTTCTCGAACACGGGCTCGACGCCACCGTAGTCAGGCTTTGCCGTCAGGGTACCGTCGCCGTTGTCGACGACGATGACCTTAAAGCTAAAGCTCGACTTCGCGGCAGTAATACCCTTTGCTGCGAGCGGGGACGTGTACTCAAACGCCGTGTAGTTGATGGTCCACGCAAGCTTGGCATCCGTGTCGGTGCGGATGGCGCGTCCGGCGCTCACCAGATCGGCGAGCATCTTGGTCGTGTAATGCAGCTCGCCAAAGCTCACCTGGCCGTTAACGTTGGTAACGCACGTACCCTCGATGGCTTCCTTCTCGCCCGCATAGGCGATGCCAAAGTAGAACTCGCCGTCGGCCAGCGGACGACCGGTCAGGGTCTTGGTGGCAACGACCTGAGCAACGGCACCACCATGTGCATCGGTCGTGGCGCTATAGCTGTTGGCGAACGGGACCACGGCGCTCTCGACCGTAGCGGCATCAGTCTTGTACTCGGTTACCAGCGTTCCCTTGTCGGGGTTGCCAGTAACGGTCGTCGTAGCGGTGAGCGTACCAGCGCCATCGTCGGCGATAGCGATCGTCACGGTGCGCACGGCCTCGTCGTAGGTGTAACCGGGCTGGCCGTCATTCTTCTCGGCCACGGTGTACGTAAAGGTCTTGCCGGCATCAGCCTGCTTAAACTTGACTTCATGACCTGCCAGAATGTCAATCAGACCGACCGTTGCCTCTGCCGTCGCAGGGGACTTGAAAGTGTTGGCCCCGTGCAGCAGGCCAAGCGCGTTAGCCGAGGCCTCGTCGGCGGGCGTCACGGTAAAGGTAAACTGGCCCTCGGTCATGGGACGTCCGGAGAGGGTCTTGCTGAGCTTAAGGCCGCCGGCCGCGACGTAATCGAGCTCAGTGCGGTACGTGTTGGTAAAGCGGCCGCTATCCTTCTTGGTGACGTTGGCGATCAGGACGCCCTTGCCGTTATCAGTCACGGTTACTTCGGCGGTTGCGACATGCGCGTCATACGTCATACCGGCCGCGCTGCCCGCGTTCTCGCGGATCTCGTACTTGTAGGTTCCGGCAGCCGTGTAGTGGATCTTGCCGAACTTGATGGCGGCGATGCCATCCTCCGCGTCCTTCTTGCTCACGGTTACGGTTGCGGGATCGGGCAGCGGGGTGCCCTCGGGGGCGGTGACGGTAAAGCTGAACTTGTCCGCATCCGTCCAGTCGCGGCCGTCAATGGCCTTGCTCAGGTCAAAGTCGAGCTCTGCGTCGATCGGGGTCACACTGTAGGAGTTCTCGAAAGTTGCAGCCTTGACGTCGTCCTTCAGGACATGCTCGGCCTTGAGGGTGCCGTCGCCGTTGTCCGTGATGGTGGTCTCGATGGTGAACTTGGCATCGCTGTAGGTGATACCGCCGGCGTTGCCCTTGACCTCGCGCAGCGTATAGGTGTGCGTTCCGGCCTTGGTGTACTCGATGGGGCTCATCGTGATCTTGCCATCGGCGGCGTTCTTGCCGGTGGCAACGACCTTGGCGTCCTTGCCCTCGCCCTCGACGAGCTCGAAGGAGAACTCGCCGGCAGCAAGCTCGCGTCCGGTCAGGACCTTATTCGCGGTGATCTGGTCGGTGACGCTGAACTCGTCAGGATTCGGCTTGTAGCTGTTGTTGAACTTCGCCTCGTCGGCTCCATTCAGGACATGCTTCGCCTCGAGCGTGCCGTCGCCCTTGTCGGTGATGGTCGTCTCAATGGTGTAGGTCTTGCCGTCGTAGGTGATGCCGTTGTTGGCGTCGCTCGGAACCTCGCACAGCGTGTAGGTATGCTTGCCGGCAGCGGTGTACTCGATGGGGCTCATCTTGATCTTGCCCCGGTCGTCATTCTTGCCGGTGGCGACAACATCGTTGCCCTCGACGAGCTCGAAGGAGAACTCGCCTTCCTTGAGATCGCGCCCGGTCAGGACCTTGGTCGCCGTGATCTGATCAGTAACACTGAAGCTCTTGGGGGTTACGGTGTAGGCGTTCTCGAAGGTCGCCTTGTCAACATTCTGCAGCTTGTGCTCCACGCTGAGGGTGCCATCGTTGTTATCCTTGACGGTGGTCACAATAGTGTACTCAGCGGTGCTGTAAGTAATGCCGTTTTCGGTGGTGCCGGCCTTGGTCTCGCGCAGTATGTAGGTGTGCTCGCCAGCCGCAGTGTAGGTGACGGGATCCATTACGATCTTGCCGTCGGCATTGTTGGTACCGGTGGCGACCACGTTATTGCCCTCGACGAGCTCGAAACGGAAATCGCCAGCCTTGAGGTCGCGTCCGTCCAGGACCTTGTCCGCGGTGATCAGGTCGGTGACGCTGGAGCTCTTGGGGGTCACGTTGTAGGAGTTCTTGAACTCGGCAACCTTGACGTCCTTCAGAACATGCGTGGCGCTGAGCGTGCCGTCGCCGTTATCGGTGATGGTGGTCTCGATGGTGAACTTGGCATCGCTGTAGGTGATACCGCCGGCGTTGCCCTTGGCCTCGCGCAGCGTGTAGGTGTGCTTGCCGGGCTTGTCGTACTTCACGGCGTTCATCGTGATCTTGCCTTCGGCATTGTTGGTGCCGGTGGCGACGACCTTGGCGTCCTTGCCCTCGCCCTCGACGAGCTCGAAGGAGAACTCGCCTCCCTCGAGGTCACGGCCGTCCAGGACCTTGGTCGCGGTGATTTGGTCGGTGACGCGCGTCTCAACAGGCGTCACGCTATAGGTATTGGTGAACGTAAAGGCTGCGTTGCCATCCGGCTTGCGGGACACCCTCAGATTACCCTTGCCGTCATCAGTCACGGTGAAGGAAACCTCGTGCGACAGCTTGGCGTCGTTGGTCACGCCAGCGACCTCGCCGGACTCGGTCACGGTGTAGGTAAAGGTGTGCTCGCGCTTCTCGGGCTTCTCGCCCAGAGCCTTGTTAAGGTCGTCGAGCGTAAAGGTGATCTTGCCAAAGTCGACCTTGCCTTCGGCGTCGTTGTGCACGCTCGCGTTCTCGGGCATAGGCGCGCCCTCTTCGCCGGTCACGGTGAAGGTGAACTTGCCGGCGATGTCGTCCGGGGTCAGGCCATCAGGAACCTGCAGATTCTTCTTGCCCACAAGCGATGCCTCGACAGGCGCGGCAGTGTAGGTGTTCACAAACTCGTTGCCGGCGTCGCCGTAGCCAGCCGTCGCCGTCAGGGTACCATCGCCGTTGTCGACAACGGTCACATATGCGTCAATTGCCGCCGTGGTAGCGCTCACGCCCGCAGGCAGCTCGCCGGTCTGTTCGGCAGCAATGTAATGAATGGTCCACGTGGGCTTGTCTGCCCTGGCGTCAAACGACGCCTTGTCTTCCTCGACAAGCTTGGCAAGCGACTTGGTCGTGTACGTCAGCGGACCGAACTCAACCTTGCCACTCTTGTTGGTTGCGTTCAGCAGGACCTCGTCGTGCCCCGCGTAGCTCAACGTAAACTTGAATTCGCCGTCGGCCATCAGGCGCCCCGTGAGCGTCTTGGTAGCCTCAAGAGTCAGCGGGGTTTCCGTCTTGGCGCTATAGGTGTTCGTGAACTTAGTCTCACCCGAGGTCTTTTCAACGTCGGCCTTAAGCTCGCCCTTGGCGTTAACCGTCACAGTCACCTTGAACGTGGCAACGTTCTTGCTGTAGGTAATGCCACCGGCGTCGCCCTTGACCTCGCGGACCTCATAGGTGTACTCGCCCGGCTCGGCATAAGTAATCTTGCCAAAGTTAATGGCTGCCTTGCCCTTGTCGAGATCGGCATTGGTCACAGTTACGGTCGCGGGGTCGGGCATCGGGGCGTCATTCTCGGACGTCGCTGAGAGCTCAAACTTAAACTCATCCGCATCCGTCCAATCGCGGCCCTCGAGCACCTTGGTCAGGCCAAAGCCGGCCTTGGTATCCACCGTTGTTGGCGTCACGTTAAAGCTGATCTTGCCGTTGTTGCCCAGGTGAACGTCAACCTCCGTGGCGTTCGACTTGGCAGATGTGTTGTTCCACTTGGGATAGAGCACGTCGGCCGCAGTGCCGGTGGGGTTACCGCCCACGCGCTCCTTGGTGGTGTGGAGCTCGTCAATAAAGGCCAGGCGCGCGGTTCCCTTGCTAAACGACAGGTTTCCGCTCGCGTCGGGCACGATGGCGCCCTCAAAGCTCGCGGCGTCTCCGCCGGTAAACTCAATAACGGCAATACGGGATTCGGCCTTACTGTCTGCGCCCAGCGCCTCGAACTCATCCTTGTAGTAATAGATGCCCTCGGCAGCCAGCGAGCCCGTCGCAGGCGTCGTGCAGTTCTTATCCGTGTAAATGGGAGTCTGCTTCTGGAAATAGTAATAGCGGTTGGTGTCGGCAGGCTCAAAGTTCGCGATCGTGTCGCCCAGCGCGCCAGCGTTCCACTTGTTCGCGTAGAAGTTAACGGTCTTGGAACCGTTCTCCGCGGTGATCGTATTGCTCTTGATGTAGTCCTCGAGCCCCTTTACGTTCTTGGGCGTAAACAGGTTATCGAGCGCTTCTTTCTTAACGCTTGAGGTGTAGTTCACCTGAATGGGCTCAGTATTGTCGACCGTAAGCACGCCGTCGGTGATCTTAAAGTGGCGCACCGGAATCAGCGACGCAGGAATCTTAACCGTTACGATATCGCCGGTCTGAGGCTTGCCCTCTTCGGCATGCTGAACGGTGATAACCAAGTTCGCGGCGGCACCAGTAAATGTATAGGTGTCGACATTGCCCTCAGTCTTTATTGCCGGTTTGGCAAACGTTTCGCCGTTGTACACGACAGACGTAAAGTTGTCGACCTGCATAAAGTCGCCCAGCTCGTCAGTAAACGTAATGTAGCCAGACTTATGCTCGCCATAACCGCCGTGAACTTCGGTCGGGTAACCAGTTTGGACAATGCTTCCCGAGATCTCTTCGAAGATCTTCTCGAGCTCGTCGGCACTAGTTGCCGACTTGTAGTAATCGGAGTTTTCTGCACGTGTGCCAAGCTCATCGCTCTTAAACGAATTTGCGTCGGGATAATTGCTCGACACGGCATGCATGAACTTATTCTCTCTGCTTGTGCTCTTTTCCGTGGGGACGTCATTGGGATTTGCACCGTCAAAGATGCCGATAGCGTAAATGTCGGTACCTTTATTCTTGAGGTTCTTGGCGCTACGGATGGCGCTATTGGCAACCTCGGCCTCGAATCCACTGGAACTCGTAGGTGAGCCATCGGTGAAGAAGACGACGACCTTCTTGGCGTCGGCGCGATCAGACGAAATGCCCTCAGCCAGCTGTAAGCCATAATCGGCTCGCGTGGCGCCAGCGGGACTGATGGAGTCGACCGTACCCTTAAGGCTCTCCGCGTCCTCGCCCTTGCAGAGCGTCAGCTTCTTCATGGTCTGCGAGTAGTTGCAGATGAGTCCTCCCCACCAACCATCGTGATATGTTTTGTTGCCAACCTCAGGAGTCATATCGCCTGCAAACTTAACGATGGCAACCTGATGCTGCTTGGATTCATCTGTGATGCTTTGGTTTTGCGTGGCGATGGTGTCAATAAAGCGATTGGCGGCCGTCTTCAGCGCGTCAATACGCTTGGTACGGTCGCTTCTACTCATCTCATCATCCATCGAGCCTGAAGCGTCCAACACCATCACGATATCGAGCGGCTTGCCGGAAACCGTCGTATCGGATGTCGAAGAGATGGCTGACAGCGTGGTCAGGAAATCCGACTCTTCGTTTGCCGCGGTTTCCTTGACCGTCTTGTCGGTCCAGATTCGGCCGACGTTTTGAGTTGTTACTTCCTTGCCGTCATAGCCGCCGGCCCAGAACTTCCAGTAGTTGCTGGTATTGGGGTCGACGACCGTTTTTCCGGTCATGGCCGGTCCGTCCATTCCTGTGCTGGACCTGGCGTTGGCCTCGGGCAGCATGGCAAATGCTGCAGCCGGCAACACAAGCACTACGGCAAGTATCACCGCCAAGAGACCCCTCGTGTACTTACTCATCGCGTCTCCCTTCTCGCGGTTTCAGACCTTGCATCAGCCTAAAGTTACGGAATGAGACACAATTAGGGCAGGTGACACATGTTCCAGATTCGGTTTTGGGCGTGAGACAAATGTCTCACCAAAGTTGAGACACGGCGTTTTCGCAGGAAAATAGGTGCGACTCAAGATGGACGGGGCAAAAGGGCCCGTTTTCCTCCGTCTCCGGGGGATCAATTGGTGGTGCTCGCCACGAAATGGGCCTATCTACTACGTTTAGTCCGGCACCCCCGACCATACCGCTTTTCATGAAAAATCGCAGACGTTCTACCTGCGGTTTTCATTTCGCATTACTTGCCGTGGTCGAGAGCTGCCGCCTAAACGTAGTAGATAGGCCCATTTCGTGGCAGATGGGTCACGCAGCGGCCCTCGCGAGGCCAAAATGATCCGTTTCTCTCTGTCCATGGGAGATCAAGGGCTGTTACGGATATGGTGACATTTCAAAACTATGCCGGATTACGGGGCTAAAGTCGGGACCCTCATCCATATCACCATTTTTTGAAAAACGGCAGGCTATTTACCTGCGGTTTTGTTTTTGCGATTTTCTGTATGGTCGGAGGTTCGCTATCCAGCCCCGTAATCCGGCATAGTTTTGTTCGCGGCGGCTCGCCCGCGCGTTCACGCGCGGGGCCGGTGGGGCATTCTTGCCCCACCGGCCCCTATTCCAGCTCTATTCCAGCGCTACTCCGGCTTGGTTTCTACCGTGAGAGTCTTGTCCGCTGCGACTGGAGTGCGGGCGGTGTCCATAGCCAGGCAGTGCTTGGGGCAGCTCTCGATGCACTCACCGCACACCACGCAGGCGTACGGGTCAATCGACCAGGTACCGCCTTTGCGATCGACCGCGAGCGCGCCCGCCGGGCAACGCCGCGCGCACATGCCGCAGCAAATGCACACATCCATGTCATTGACGATATGCCCGCGCAAGCGCTCGGGCGCCGCCAGCTTCTCCTGCGGATAGCAAACCGTGACCGGCTGCTTGACCATAGAACCCAAGGCCGTCTTGGCAAATGTCAGTAAACTCATGCCGCGCCTACCTTTCCGTGCAGCTAATGCAAGGGTCGATGGTCAGGATAATCATGGGCACGTTGGCAATGAGCACGCCCTGCAGCGCATGAGTCAGACCCGCCAGATTTTGCGACGTCGGCGTGCGCACGCGGAAACGGTCCAGGTTCTTGGTGCCGTTGCCGCGCACATAGTAATACGCCTCGCCGCGCGGCTGCTCAATCACAACCTCGCCGCGCGCGCCGTCGGCCGGCGTGAGCTTGGTGCGCCCGCCGATGCCGTCGTGCGGAATCTTGCCCACAAGCTCCTTGATGATGTCCATGGCCTGCGCGACCTCGGCGCAACGCACCTGACAGCGGGCATAGCAGTCGCCGTCGGTAGCAACGATGGGCTCAAATGCAGCCAGGTCCGCGTAGGCACCGTCGCCAAACATGCGCACGTCGTAATCCACGCCCGAGGCGCGACCGAACGGGCCGACCATCGAAAGCTCCAGCGCGTCCTTCTTGCTGATCACGCCCATGCCATGCAGGCGCTCGCCGCAGCTGTCGTCGTCCAAAAACGTATGCACCAGGGCCTCGTAGTCGGGGCGCATGGCATCGAGCGTCTGGACAATTCCGGCCAGCTCGGAGTCCTCGATATCGTGCTTAAGGCCGCCGATCTCGTTAATCGAAAGGATCACGCGCCCGCCGCACGTGCTCTCGAAGATCTTGAGAATCTGCTCGCGCAGGGTCCACGAACGATAGAACAGCGCCTCGAAGCCAAAGGCATCGGCGAGCAGGCCCAGCCACAGCAAATGCGAGTGGATGCGCGAAAGCTCGTGCAAAATGGTGCGGATATACTGCACGCGACCGGGCACCTCGATGTCGAGCATGCGCTCGCAGGCGCTGGCATAGCCGCAGCTGTGGCCCACGGCGCAAATGCCGCAGATGCGCTCGGCGATGTAGCCAAACTGATGCATGTCGCGCTTTTCGGTGAGCTTCTCGAGTCCGCGGTGCACAAAGCCGATCTGCGGAATTGCCTCGATGACGCGGTCGTCCTCGATCACCAGGTCCAGATGAAGCGGCTCGGGCAGCACCGGGTGCTGCGGGCCAAACGGAATAACAGAGCGATGTGCCATGGGCCTTACGCCTCCTTTTTCTGCTTGTCGCGGGCGGCCTTGGCGGCAAGCGCCGCACGGACCTTGGCCGCTTTCTCGGGATCCATGGCGGCGAGCTTTGCTTCCAGCTCGGCGGCTTTGAGCGCGGCCTTGGCGGCAGCTTCATCGTGCTGAGCATCGGAGCCGGCAGCCACAGCGGGCTGAGCGACAGTAGCACCCGCAGCACCCTCCCCCGCAGCGGCCGCGGCAGCGGCGGCCTTCTCGGCCGCAGCCTTGCGCGCCTTGGCCTCGGCAGCGGCACGGACCTTCATGGCCTTCTCGCGCGCAGCCTTCACCTCGGGCGTGATAACGCTCATGGGTTCGGCAGTCGAGACCTGGTAGAAAAAGCCCTTAAAGTCGAGCTGCATGTCGGTGATGGCAAGTCCAAATAGGTCGTGGGCCTCATTTTCAAACGGGAACACCGCGGGGTAATACGAGCTGATGGACGGAATCTCCTGGCACTGGTCGATGCCCTCAACCACCAGGTTCTCAATCGCATAGCTGCCGTCCTGAGCGATCCGCTCCTGAGCAGCACGAACGTTGATAAACGTATAGACCAGGCGATACGATCCGTCGTCCACACAGCGCTCGGCGTGCATTTGCACAAAGCGCGCGCCGACGCC
>OLOW01000788.1_pt1 | contig 21768 bp, 18 predicted proteins | sample 1672801 | NCBI WGS metagenome assembly OLOW01 (sample SAMEA3136725, study PRJEB25190) | human gut metagenome | biome: human gut; feature: human-associated habitat; material: faeces | place: Austria | collected 2013 | reverse complement strand
CAAGGCGGCTGAATGTCAACGCCGGACGGCTGCTGAATGAGTACGGCATCCGATACGCCCTGCATAAAGACGTCACCGCCTATTCCGGCTGGACATATGAGCAGCTTGTTTCTATGCACAACCCCGATGTGGACGCGCTTTTAAACGCGTGTGACGTTCTGGTGGACGGGCCGTATATCGAACAGCAGCGCAATCTTGAGCTGCTCTTTCGCGGCAGCGAAAATCAGCGTCTTATCGATATGAACGCCACCCGCCGAAACGGACGCGTAACGCTTTTACAGCTCGATTATTAAAAAACTCCGCAAATTTCCTCTGATATGCGCTAAATCAATACCGCTATATCGAAAAAAGATGGGGGTAATTCATGATTTTGTAATTGATTATGCGGGGAACTTGTGGTAGAATAAAGACAAATGGGTTATTTTACATTTTATTTGCCTTTTTGGCGAAAGGAGAAATAACAATGACTAACAACAAGACAATTCTTGCTTGGATCGACGAGATGAAAGCTCTTGTCAATCCGGATCAGGTTGTTTGGATCGACGGCTCCGAAGAGCAGCTCGAAGAGCTCCGCAAGGAAGCAGTTGAGTCCGGCGAAATGATCAAGCTGAATCAGGAAAAGCTCCCGGGCTGCTACTATCACAGAACAGCTCCGAATGATGTTGCCCGTGTTGAGGACAGAACCCTCATCTGCTCCAGAAAAGAAGAGGACGCATATCCGGACCATCGATCTCCACGATCCCAAGACCTGCCGGATGCTCTGCAAGGGGGATACGGCGGCGGTATTCCAGATGGAAAGCGACGGCATGACCCGGCTGATGAAACAGCTGGCTCCGGAAGGGTTCGAGGATCTGATCCCTCTGGTGGCCCTGTACCGGCCCGGGCCCCTGGGCAGCGGCATGGCCGAAGACTTCATCGCCGGCCGTCACGGCAGACGTACGGCCCAGGTGCTCCATCCCCTGATGGAACCCATTGTGGCCGATACCTACGGGGTCATCCTCTACCAGGAACAGGTGATGCAGATCGTTTCCGCCCTGGGGGGATTCACCCTGGGGGAAGCAGACATCCTGCGCCGGGCCATGGGGAAAAAGAAGGCCAAGCTGCTGGATTCCATGAAGGAAAAATTCCTGGACGGCGCCCAGAAACTCCACGGCATCAGCCGGGAACTGGGCAGCGAGATCTTTGCCCTGCTCCAGCATTTTGCCGGGTACGGGTTCAACAAATCCCATTCCGCGGCCTATGCTCTGGTGGCCTACCACACCGCCTGGCTGAAGGCCAACTACCCAGTGGAATACATGGCCGCCTTCCTGAACAGCATCATCACCGTGGCGGACAAGGTGAGCTGGTACATCGGGGTGTGCCGGGACATGGGCATCCAGGTACTGCCTCCGGACATCAATACCAGTGAAGCCGGGTTTTCCGTGGACGGCCACACCATCCGCTTCGGTCTGGGGGCCATCAAAAGCGTGGGGGATGCGGCGGTCACCGTGATCCTGGAGGAACGGAAGAAACGGGGGCCCTTCAGGGACTTCTTTGACTTCACCCGCCGGGTGGACCTGTCCAAGGTGAACAAGCGGGTGGTGGAAGCCCTGATCAAATGCGGTTCCATGAACGGATTCGGCCTGCGCCGGAGCCAGCTGCTGGCCATTATGGACCCGGCCCTGGAAGCGGCGGCCAGTGAACAGCGGGACCGGATCACCGGCCAGCTGGGCCTCTTTGGAGAAGAGGACATCGCCAGTGCCAACACCATTCCCATCCCCAACCTGCCGGAAATCCCCAAAGCTGAGATCCTCCGGCTGGAACGGGAACTGATCGGGTTCTATGTTACCGGTCATCCCCTGGATGCTTACCGGAACGCCCTCCGCCGGCTCACCCCCCTGATCCGCTGCACGGAGGAAAACTACAAGGATGGGGAACGGATTGCCGTGGGAGGCATCATCACCGATCTCCGGCTCCGCTCCACCAAAAACGGGGACCGGATGGCCTCCTTTGTGCTGGAAGACCTGACCGGCAGCCTGACGGTGATCGCCTTTCCCCGGGCCTATGCCGCCAGCCGGGCCAACATCGACAAGGACCGGATCGTGATGATCCAGGGCATCCTGAAGCTGGACGAGGAGCAGGCCAGGATCTTTGCCAACCGGGTGGAGCCCCTCCAGGAAGCAGCCAAAGAAGTCCATCTCCACATCGGGCCGGGGAAGAACACCCAGGCGGTCCAGCAGCAGCTGGGGGGCATTTTCGCCGCCTTCCACGGCAAGAACCCCGTATACCTCCACGTGGTCGACACCAAAAAAGTCATCCGGACCAATCCCCGTTTCTGGGTGGATCTGGATGCCCCCGGCTTCGCCGATGCCATCGAACGGGTGCTGGGGAAGGGGAGCATGGAATGGTAGGGATTGCTGCGCCGGCAGCAATCCCTCTTTCTATAAGGAAGTCCTTATGCTCACAAAAATTCACCCATTATTTGTCGTGCAATTCTGTAGAAATTTCCGTTACAGAACTTGGATTAAATTATCTCTTAATTTAGAAATCAAGAGAAAACAAAAGAAAATGCCATTATACAGATTGTATACACGAGATGGGGAAATTTGAAACGCTAGTCTGACAAGTTCCTGCAATCCCTTGCATACCGGGAACACACGTGTTACAATGGGGCTGTGTGGTTTTGTACTATATGATTTTTAGGAGGTCGCTTTGTAATGAACATCGTTGTATGTGTTAAACAGGTACCGGATACCGCTGAAATGAAGATCGATCCGGTTACCAACAACCTCGTCAGAGATGGTGTAACCAATATTATGAACCCCTATGACCAGTACGCTCTGGAAACTGCCCTGCAGCTGAAAGACGAACTGGGCGCTCATGTAACCGTCATCACCATGGGGCCGCCTCATGCAGAATCTGTCCTGAGAGACTGCCTGGCTGTAGGCGCTGATGAAGCCAAACTGGTCAGCGACAGAGCTTTCGGCGGTGCTGATACCCTGGCTACTTCCGCTGCCATGGCCAACACCATCAAACATTTCGGCGTTCCTGATCTGATCCTCTGCGGCCGTCAGGCAATCGATGGGGATACCGCTCAGGTCGGTCCTGAAATCGCTGAACATCTGGGTCTGCCCCAGGTCACCGCTGCCCTGAAAGTTCAGGTCAAAGATGACACCGTAGTAGTGGACAGAGACAATGAACAAATGTCCATGACCTTCACCATGAAGATGCCCTGCGTGGTTACCGTAATGCGCAGCAAAGACCTGCGTTTTGCCAGCATCAGAGGCAAGATGAAAGCCAGAAAGGCTGAAATCCCTGTCTACACTGCTGCCGCCCTGGAAATTCCTCTGGACATCATCGGCAAGGCCGGCTCTCCGACTCAGGTTATGAAGAGCTTCACTCCGAAAGTGACCCAGGTACACGGTGAAATCTTCGACGATGAAGATCCTGCTGTGGCAGTCGATAAGTTGGTTAACAAACTGATCGAAGACAAGATTATTACGAAGTGAGGTTGGGTATAAATGGCTAACACGAAAGGTTTAAAGACCGGTAACGAAAAAGATTTATGGGTCTATGTTGAACATTACAAAGGCGAACCTGTTCACGTTGTATACGAATTGCTGGGCGAATGCCGGAAACTGGCTGACAAATGCAACCAGAAACTGGCCGCTGTCCTGATCACCGACGATGCCAAAGACGTTCCGTCCAAACTGATTGCCCGGGGCGCTGATCTGGTTTACGTCTGCCAGGATCCTGCTTTCAAATACTATTCCACTGACGAATACACCAATGCTTTCTGTGAAATGATCGATGAATATCAGCCTTCTTCCGTATTCATCGGCGCCACCAACGACGGCCGTGACCTGGGGCCCCGTATCGCTGCCCGGGTGAACACCGGTCTGTGCGCAGACTGCACCATCCTGGACGCTGAAGAAGACGGCCTGATCGAATGGACCCGTCCTGCTGCCGGTGGTAACATCATGGCTACCATCCTGTGCAAAGAACATCGTCCGCAGATGGGTACCGTTCGTCCCAAGACCTTCAAGGCCATGGAACCGGATGCTTCCCGTACCGGCGAAGTGATCAACTACACCCTGAAGAACCATGTGGATGACCGGGTAACCTGCATCCGCAGAGAAGAAGTGGTCAGCGAAGGCGAAATGGCCATCGACGATGCACCGTTCGTCTGCTCCGGCGGCCGCGGCATGAAAGCCAAAGAAAACTTCTCCCTGCTGTATGACCTGGCCCATGCTCTGGGCGGTGCCGTAGGCGGCAGCCGTGCAGCTGTGGATGAAGGGTTCATCGAACATCCCCGGCAAGTTGGTCAGTCCGGTAAAACCGTTACCCCGAAGATCTACTTCGCCTGCGGTATTTCCGGTTCTGTACAGCACAAAGCCGGCATGAGCAAATCCGATACCATTGTCTGCATCAACAAGGATCCGGACGCTCCTATGTTCGAAATCTCCAAATATGGTATCGTTGGCGATGCTCTGAAGATCCTGCCTCTGCTGACTGCAAAGATCAAGGCCTTCAAAGAATCCTAATAGTACACACGGAACTGAAAAGTCCGGGCTTGTTACAAGTCCGGACTTTTTTTGGAAAGAGCACACACTGCTTTTTCCCTGCGCATCATGAATATTTCAGAGGGGGAACATTTCATGAAGAAAACAAAAATCATCTGCACCCTGGGGCCGTCCACGGACAAAAAAGAACTGCTGGTGGATATGATCCGCTCCGGGATGGATCTGGCCCGGTTCAACTTCTCCCATGGCTCCCACAGCGAATGTGAAGCCCGGCTGAACCTGCTGAAGGAAGCGGAAAAGGAAGCAGGGCGCCTGGTGGGCTATGTGGCCGATACCAAAGGCCCGGAAATGCGTCTGGGGCTGTTCAAAGGGGACAAGACCACCCTGGTGCCCGGCCATGAATTCATCCTCACCACGGAGGATGTGGAAGGGACGGCGGAAAAGGCCCATGTGAACTACGCCGGTCTGCCGGAAGAAGTGAAGCGGGGGGACACCATCCTGCTCAACGACGGAAAACTGTCCCTGGAAGTCCAGTCCACCACGGACAAGGAAATCCATACCATCGTGGTGAACGGCGGGGAAATCTCCTCCCGGAAACGGGTGGCAGTGCCCGGGGCTTTCCTGAAATTGCCCTTCCTGTCCGATGCGGATATTTCCGATATTACCTTTGCCGCCCAGCACGGCATGACCTACGTGGCCGCCTCCTTTGTGCGGAATGCCCATGACGCCATGGAAATCCGCCGTCTCCTGGAAAAACTGGGGTCCCCCATGGGGATCATCGCCAAGATCGAAAACCAGGAAGGGGTGGACAACATCGATGACATCCTCCAGGTGGTGGACGGGGTCATGGTGGCTCGTGGGGACCTGGGGGTGGAAATTCCCATGGAAGACGTGCCCATTGTCCAGAAGGAAATCATCGCCAAATGCAACGCCCTGGGCAAGCCGGTGGTCACCGCCACCCAGATGCTGGAAAGCATGATCACCAATTACCGGGCCACCCGGGCGGAAGCCAACGATATCGCCAACTCCATCTTTGACGGCACCGACGCCATTATGCTCAGCGGAGAAACCGCATCCGGGGCCTATCCCCTGGAAGCCGTCCAGACCATGGCCCGGATCGCCAAACGGACAGAAGACGCCATAGACTATGTCACTGTGTTCAAACACAAGGGCATCGGGGCCCAGGTCCAGATGACCGATGCCATCAGCCATGCCACCGTGCAGATCGCCCAGGAACTGGAAGCCAACGCCATCATGTCCATTACCGAAAGCGGCTACACCGCCCGTCTGGTGGCCAAATACCGTCCCAAAGCCCATGTGCTGGGGGTTTCTCCCAAAGAGGAAAGCCTGCGGCGGATGAGCTTGTACTGGGGCGTGACCCCGCTCAAAGGGGAAAACAAGGCCAGCACCGATGCGCTGATCGAAGCCTCCCTGAAAAATGCCCTGGATGCAGGGCTGATCAAAAAAGGCGATTCCCTGGTGGTCACCGCCGGCATGAACGTGGGGAAGGTGGGCAGCACCAACCTGATCCAGGTGGTCAATGTGGGCCAGAAGATCGTGTCCGGCCAGGGCATCGGGAAGAAAGCCGCCAGCGGCATCGTCCTGCGGGTGGAAAAGAAAGCGGATCTGGAGCAGTTCAAGCCCGGGATGATCCTGGCCGTGGCGGCCCTGGAAAATGAAATGGGGACCTGCGCCGCCCAGTCTGGCGGCATCATCGCCGAAGAAGGAGGCTTCACCTCTCCCGCCGCCATCATTGGCATCAACTACGGCATCCCGGTGATCGTAGGAGCCAAAGGAGCCATGGAAGCCCTGGAAACCGGCGACCTGGTAACCCTGGACGTAACCACGGGGAGCGTGTATGCAGGGAAGATCAATGTAAAATAACTGGTACTGTTGCATGGGCAACAGTACCGTCAGCAGTCAGCTGTCAACGGTCAACGGCCGTTGGAGACAAAAAATCCTGCCGATTGGGGCAGGATTTTTTGTTTTGATTTCAAACGGTTCCGGCTCTTTGCCCTCGGCTGGCCGGTGAGAACCTGTAGGGGCGGACCCAGGGTTGCCTTGGCAATCCCGCCTGGTCCGTCCGTTTCTGGAGGATCTCAAAGAGGGGGTTGAGAATCGAGTCGCTGGTCATTATAATTAATAAGATAGATTCATTCCAATAGGGCTGGTGACGCCCCTGCGGAATCCATATTCCTGTAAACCATAAAGGAGCTTTTTGTGAAACAGCGCAACCTTGTATTCGACAACCTCCGGGGCATCTGCATGCTGGGGGTCATTGCCATCCATGTGGGAAGCATGGCGGTAAGCGACGCCGTGGCTTCTCCCTTCCTGGTGCTCATTACCAACATCCTGAGCCGCTACAGTGTGCCGGCCTTCTTTTTCATTTCCGGCTACGGGCTTTTTTACAGTAAGCCCCTGGAAGAACCTCTCCATTATGGAAGCTTCCTGAAAAAGCGGATGAAGAGCATCGGCCGTCCGTATCTGCTGGCTTCTCTGTTCTATCTGTGCTACTATGCCCTGCTGAACCGGGACCCCAATGTGCTGGATCCGTCCAACATCCTGTTTTCCCTGTTCTTCGGCACCGCCCAGTACCACATTTACTTCCTGGTGATCCTGATCTGGTTCTACCTGCTGTTCCCCCTGTGGCGGAGCCTGATGGGAGCCATGGAAAAAATCGGGCTGAGAGTGGCCCTGCCCCTGCTGTTCGTGGCCCAGGTGCTGCTGTTTGAAGGAAATTTCCATTTCTGGACCTATCCGGACTGGATTGCTTCCAGCCCGGCTTTGCTGAACCTGTGCAATTACCGGCTGAACTATTTCCCCTTCTTCTACCTGTTCATCTTCATGCTGGGCGGGGTGATTGCCCGACATTATGAAGGATTCAAAAAACTGATTACCCGGCACAAGGCCCTGCTGATGGCGTTCTTTGCCGCCAGTGCCGGATTCAACACCTGGCTTTTTTATCGGTGGACCTTCAAATGGCAGATGCCCTACGAAAATACCGTGAACTACCTGCAGCAGCTGAGCCTGCCGGGGCTGGTGTATACCATCGCTTCGGTACTGTTCTTCAGTATGGTGATCCAGAGCGGCAGATATCCCCTGAAAGGGGCCTTAAAAGAAATGAGTGACCGCTCCTTTCCCATCTACCTGATCCACCCCATATTCATCGACCAGCTGGAATATGTGCTGAACCGGACAGCAGGGATACAGCAAGTACCTATGGAAGCGTTCTATATAGCCGTACTCCTGCTGTCATGGGGATGTGCGGAACTCTGGCACCGGTTCAGGGCATCAAAAGCATAAGGCTTTTGTGCATTAATTGGCAATTGTACCATCAAAAAGAAAGGAGCCGATACCTTTGTCCGATTCTGTCCGTCTTTTGGTCCGGGGGGCCCTGCTGCTGGCCATTGGGGCGCTCAGCCAGCAGCTGCGGCTGGTGCTGCCCCTGCCGGTGCCCGTCATGACCCTGCTCATCGGTACCCTGGTGAACGCCACCCTGGTACTGGCCGGCCGGTACACCACCCGGGTCCTGGCCTGGACCATCTGCGTGGCCCTGGCGGTGATCGCTTTTTTCCAGGGCCATATCCTGGGGCCGGTGGTGCCGGTGATCGCCCTGGGCAATGGCATGTACGTGGAACTCACCCGCACCGGGTCCAAGGGATCGGCCCTGTTCCTGGGGGCACCTCTGGGCAAGACCCTGGTGCTGGCCATCGGCATGGTGGGGGCCCTGCGGCTGCTCCAGCTGCCCTGGGGCGCCGTCACCAAAACCCTGTCCATTTTCCTGCCTCTCCAGCTGGCCACCGGCATCCTGGGGCTGCTGCTGGCCCTGGGGGTGGAGAAAAGGATTCCTGGTCCCCGAACCCCGAAAGTCCCCCAAAAATCCACTCCCAGGAAGAAAAAAAGAAAGTAACGGCAATTTTGTACGAAATGTAACAAAACTGTGGATTTTTTCAAACAGCTGATGTATAGTAGGAGATATTAACAAGAGACCATTGACAATTGAACACAGGCGCGGCAGCGCTTGCGTAAAAGGAGTTCAACCATGCAAATCATAGTTGTAGGATGCGGGAAAGTGGGACGGAGCATCATCTCCCAGCTCACCCAGGAAGACAACAACGTTACCGTCATCGACACCAACCCCACCATCATCCGGAATATTTCCACCAATTACGATGTAATGGGGATCGTGGGCAATGGTTCCAGCTTCAACATCCTGGCCAAGGCCGACCTGGCCCATGCGGACATGCTCATCGCCGTCACCGAAAGCGACGAAGTGAACCTTCTGACCTGCGTCATCGCCAAACTGAACAACCATCAGTGCCATACCATCGCCCGGGTCCGGAGTCCCCATTATTCCGACGAACGGCACTACCTCCAGAAGGGGCTGAACCTGTCCATGACCATCAACCCGGAAATGGAAGCCGCCAAGGAAATTTCCCGGCTGCTGAACTTCCCTTCCGCCATTGAAATCGTCAGCTTTGCCAAGGACCGGATCGACATGCTCCGGTTCCGGGTGCCCCCATGCTCCGTGCTCATCGGCCGGTCCCTGAAGGAAATTGCCCATCTCACAGTGAACCTGCTGGTGTGCATCATCGAACGGAACAGCAACATCCTGGTCCCCAACGGGGATACGGTGATCCAGCAGGGGGATATCCTGACCATCATCGCCATGCCCCGGGATGCCCAGGCCTTCTTCAAGAAAATCGGCGTCCGCACCAACAAATGCAAAAACGTCATGATCGTGGGGGGCGGCCAGCTCAGCTACTACCTGGCCAAGATGCTCCTGAAGAGCCATACGGAAGTGACCATCATCGAACGGGACATGGCCCGGTGCGAAGAACTGGTGGAAGCCCTGCCCGGGGCCACCATCGACTGCGGGGACGGCACCGAAGAGGAGCTGCTCCGGGAAGAACACCTGGAAAGCATGGACGGCTTCGTGGCCTGCACCGGCATGGACGAAGTCAACGCCATCCTGTCCCTGTACGCACTGAAGCATTCCAGCAAGAAAGTCATCACCAAGGTGAACCATGTGGATTTCGGGGACGTGATCGAAGGGCTCCAGCTGGACAGCATCGTCAACCCCAAACAGCTCACTGCCCAGCAGATCGTCCAGTACGTCCGGGCCGCCGGCAACAGTATGGAATCCAATGTGGAGACCCTGTACCGGCTCATGAACGGCAGGGTGGAGGCCCTGGAATTCCTTCTGGACAGCAAATCCTCCCTGATCGGCACCAAACTGGCGGATATGCGGATCAAAAAGAACGTGCTGATCGCCGGCATCGTCCGGGAAGGGAAACTGATCATCCCCGGCGGCCAGGATGCCTTCCAGGCGGGGGATACGGTGATCGTGGTCACCACCAACCTGGGCTTCCACGAAATCGAAAACATCCTGGCATAAAGGAGTCTGAACGCCATGAATTATCCTGTGATCGGGCGGGTGCTGTCCTGGATCCTCTGTACCGAAGGAGCCCTGCTGCTGCTGCCCAGCCTGATTTCCCTCATTTACCGAGAAGACCAGGGGATGATCTATTTTGCCCTGGCCCTCCTGGCCCTGGCCATCGGGTATGTGACCAGCCGGCGGAAAATCCGGAACAGGGCCATCTATCAGCGGGAAGGGTTCGTGTCCGTGGGCCTGTCCTGGGTGCTCCTGAGCCTGTACGGCGCCATTCCCTTTGTGCTCACCGGAGAGATCCCTTCCTATGTGGATGCGGTGTTTGAAATCGTCTCCGGCTTTACCACCACCGGGTCCTCCATCCTCAGCGATGTGGAGACCCTGTCCCACACCTCCCTGTTCTGGCGGAGCTTTTCCCACTGGATCGGGGGCATGGGGGTGCTGGTGTTCATCCTGATGCTGATGCCCACCAACCGGGGCGGCACCCAGATGAATCTGATGAAGGCGGAAAGCCCCGGCCCGGACGTGTCCAAGTTCGTGCCCCGGGTGCGGAACACCGCCATTGTGCTCTACAAGATCTACCTGGGCATGACCCTGCTGATGATCGCCCTGCTGGCCCTTACCGGCATGAACTGGTTCCACAACCTGTGCATCACTTTCGGTACCGCCGGCACCGGGGGCTTCGGCATCCTCAACGACAGTTGCGCCAGTTATACGCCAATCCAGCAGTGGATCATCACCCTGTTCATGATCGCCTTCGGGGTGAATTTCGGCTTCTACTATCTGTCCCTGATTTTCCGGTTCCGGGAAGCCCTGGCCATGGAAGAAGTCCGGGCCTATGTGGGCATCATCCTGGCTTCCGGGCTGGCCATCACCTGGCAGATCCGGGACCGGTTCGACACCCTGGAACAGGCCCTCCGGTCCGCCTTTTTCCAGGTGGGAAGCATCATGACCACCACCGGGTTCAGCACCGTGGATTTTGACCTGTGGCCCAGCTTTTCCAAAACCATCCTGGTGCTCCTGATGGTGGTGGGGGCCTGCGCCGGCAGCACCGGCGGCGGTGTGAAGGTGAGCCGGGTCGTGCTCACCTGCAAGTCCATTTTCCTGGAACTGGGACAGGTACTCCATCCCCACGGGGTCCAGCGGATGCGCATGGACGGGAAGTCCGTGGACAGCAAAATGCTCAATTCCATCTACATCTTCCTGATCACCTATTTCCTGATTTTCTTCCTGTCCATCCTGGCCGTGAGCCTGGACGGGTTCAATTTCGAGACCAACTTCACTGCTGTGGCCGCTACCTTGAACAACATCGGTCCCGGCCTGGCAGGGGTAGGGCCCACCAGGAACTTCGGAGACTACAGCCTTCCCTCCAAACTGGTGCTGATCTTCGACATGCTGGCCGGAAGACTGGAACTGCTGCCCATGCTGATCCTGTTCTATCCCAGGACCTGGATGAAACATTGATGGGGTTGTTGCTCATGCAGCAACCCTTTTTACGAGGTACCAACTTATGATCGACATCCATTCCCATATCCTGTACGACATCCCCGGGGACGACGGGGCCCGGGATCGTTCCATGTCTCTGGACATGCTGCGCCAGGCGGCGGAGGCGGGGACCAGGGAACTTTTCGCCACACCCCATTTCCACCGCCGGGGCATCTGTCCCTCCTGGGACGTCATCACAGAACGGCTGGCACAGCTCCAACAGGCCGCGGATGATACCGGTATCCCCATCCGACTCCACAGCGGGGCGGAGGTGAGCCTGGACGCGGACACCCTCAACTACCTGCCCGGACCCGGGGAAAGCAGGGCGTACTGCCTGGCGGGCACCGCCTATCTCCTGGTGGAACTGCTGCCCACGGCAGCCCCTCTGGAAACCTGGAACCTGCTGTATCAGCTCCAGCTCCGGGGTTACCTGCCCATCCTGGCCCACCCGGAACGGTACCGGCACATTATGTCCCATCCCGATGCCGTCCTCCAGTGGGTGGAAAAGGGCATCCTGCTCCAGAGCAACAAAGGCAGCTTTCTGGGGGATTTCGGAGAAACCGCCCAGCGCAGCGCCCGCTGGCTCTACGATCGGGGCGCCGTCCATTTCCTGGGCAGCGACGCCCACCGGACCAACTGGCGGAGCCCCGATACCCGGAAGGCCGATGCCGCCATTGCGGCCCTGCCGGGCGGGGAAAAATTCCTGGGGGACTGCGATGCCCATGGCAGCCTGCTGCTCCAGGGCCGGGTGTTCTATCCCGATCCGCCCCACGAACCCTCAAAGAAAAAACGGGGATTCTGGTCCAGGATTTTTGGCTGAAAGCCCATTCAGGGAGGATTTTTACCCATCAATTTTTGTACAATAAAACTAATGGAAAACTTCCCCTCCCTGGAAGGAGTATCCTCTGGAAAAAATCAACAAAATACGCGGAAAGAACCTCAGATGGCGATGAAAATTCACCAGATTTTCCCTTTTGTCAAGTTTTTGTTGCAGACAGTCCATTCTTTTGCTATACTACTATATATCTCATTATACGAATGTATATAGAAAGTTGGAACACTGCCTGTAAAAGAAAGACATTTGCGGTTTGCTGTAAACTGAATACAGAACTTGCGAACAATTTTTCGGGGGGGGGGTACAGGCGTTTACCTGTGCCCTCTCTTACGTTATTTCAAAACAGAATGACTTTCCTGCACAAAACCTGCTGTTTACGGAAAAGTTACTGTCTGATCATAAAAGACAAAGGAGACCCCATGAAGAAGAAAATCCTGGCCATGGCTTTTGCCCTGGCATCCCTGGCCCTTCCGGCCTGCGCGGAAAACTACACCCTCCGTCCCGGTGACCAGCTGAACATCGTCATTGTCCAGGAGCAGGACATCAGCTCCAACCTCCAGAACTCCAAAGAGACACCCTACACAGTCCGGCCCGACGGAACCGTATCCTTCCCCCTGGTGGGGCAGATCCAGGCCAGCGGCATGACCGTGGACCAGTTCACCCGGTATCTCCGGGACGGACTGTCCCGGTACTATGTGGAACCGGATGTGACCGTGAATATCGTCCAACTGGGGGGCGTGCGGGTCCATGTGTTCGGGGAAGTGAAGAAGCCCGGCACCTACGAGCTGACCAAGGGCCATACCATCATGGATGCCCTGGGGGCCTCCGGAGGCTTCACCTGGGATGCGGCCAAGAAGAAAGTGTTCCTGATCCACCAGGATGACACCAACAAGGCCATCAGGATCAACCTGAACAATATGCTGAAAACCGGCAACCTGAAGGACAACCTGGAACTGAAGGAAGGGGATATCCTCTACCTGACCAAGAACGGCCGGATCGATTTTGCCCGGGATATCGTACCGTTCCTCAGCGGTGCCTACATGATCTCGGAAATCAGGGACAACAACGATTAAAAGGAGAAACCATCTTGAACGAACAGGAAATCGATTTGCGGGAACTGTGGCAGATCGTCCGGACCAACCAGAAAACCATCGCCAAGATCACCGGTGGCTTCCTGGGCCTGGCCGTGGCCTATCTGCTCATTGTCCCCAACACCTACCAATCCACCGCCCTGCTGCGGATCAAACAGGAAAGAGGCCTGTCCAGCTCCATTATGGAACAGCTGCCCATCGGCAATGCTCAGCTGACCAAACAGCAGATGAACACCAATGCGGAAATTCTGAAAAGCCGTCATGTGGTGATTCCCGTAATCGAACAGACCGAAGAGGAAAAAGACGGCAAGTACCCCCGGTACGAAGACTACGTAAAGAGCCACATCGTCACCAAGCCCTACAAGGATACGGAAATCCTGGAAGTGGACGTTACCGGCAAAAGCCCGGAACAGGCCCAGGAAGCCAACCAGCTGCTGGTGCAGGGGTTCCTGGACCGGCTGGCCCAGTTGTCCCACGCGGAATCCTCCGCCACCCGGGAATTTTTGGAACAGCGGGTGAAATCCTCCAAAAAAGAACTGGATGATGCGGAGACCAAGCTGAAGAACTACCAGGTGAAGCACAAGATCTTCTCCACGGACAACCAGATGAAGAGTCTGGCCGAACGGATCACAGACCTGGACAAGGCCAAGGCCCAGAACAAACTGGATATGGAAACGGCCCAGGCCGCCCTGGGGTCCATCAACGACCAGCTGGCCGGCGCCGGTGCCGCCCTGGCCGACAGCCCCTCCATCCAGCAGGCCAAGAACAAGCTGGTGGATCTGGAAACCCAGAAAGCCGGCTATACCGGCAAATACACCAGCGAAAACCCCAAGATGAAGGAAATCAACCGGCAGATCGGGGCCGCCCGGTACAGCCTCCGGAAGGAAATCCAGGCCATCATCGCCCAGAAGGCGCCCTCTTCCAGCAGCGTCCAGCAGAAGCTCCTCAGTGACAAGTTCACCAACGAAGCCCTGATTGCCGTGGCCCAGGGGAAGAACAACGCCATCGACCAGCTGGAAAAAAAGAATGCCGACGAAATCGCCAAGCTGCCCCAGACCCAGCAGGGGTACCTGCAGGTGAAACGGGATGCGGACGTGGCCCAGGAAATCTATGTGATGTTGGCCAAACGGCTGGAAGAAGCCAAAGTGGCGGAAGTGATGGTGCCTACCGAAGTCCAGGTGGTGGACGAAGCCACCCTGCCGGATAAACCCATCAAACCCCGGAAGCTGCTGACATTGGTGCTGGCCCTGTTCCTGGGGCTCTTTGGGGGCACCGGCTACACCATCGCCCGGACCCTGCTGAACCGGAAAATCCGCACCGCTGCCGATGTGGAACAGTATCTGGAACTGCCCGTCCTGGGGGTGATCCCGGAAGCGGGAGACCATAAACAGCCGGAAGAAGAAGGATTCTGGGCCGGCCTGCGGAGGAAATTATGGAAGAAATAAAACTCATTGTGGAAAATGACCCTAAGTCTCCCATTGCGGAAACCTACCGGGCCATCCGGACCAACCTCCAGTTTGCAGGAGCCGGTCAGGACCTGAAATACATTTGCTTCACCTCCAGCGTCCCTGGGGAAGGGAAGTCCACCACCATTTCCAATATGGCCCTGACCCTGGCCCAGGACGGGAAAAAAGTCCTCCTGGTGGACTGCGACCTGCGGAAGCCGGTCCAGCACAAGATCTTCGGGGTCATCAACCAGGGGGTCACCAACTGCCTGGCCCAGGGAGTCCCCTTTGCCCAGGTGGTCCATCCCAACGTGTTCCGGAACCTGGATGTGCTGACCAGTGGCCCCGTGCCGCCCAATCCCTCCGAGCTTATCGGATCGGAAAAAATGGAACAGCTGCTGGACCGGGCGGGCAACGCCTATGACTATGTGCTCATCGACCTGCCTCCGGTGCTGGCCGTCACCGACGCCGCCCTGTTGGGGAACCTGGCCGACGGAGTGGTGCTGGTGGTCCATTCCGGCATGGTGGCTCCGGAAGAGGTCCAGGAAGCCAAAAAACGTCTCCAGGCCGGCAAAGCCAATATCCTGGGGGTCGTCTTAAACGGCGTTCCCCAGCAGCACAAAGGCTACGGGTACGGCTATTACTATTACGACTACTACGACGAGAACCACGTAAAGCATCACAAGAAAAAGGGGAAGCGGGAAGAATAACCCGTAGGGGCCGCACGCCGGGCGGCCCGCTTTCCGCACAATCCCACGATGAACGATGAACGACCAACGATGAACAATCAACGATAAGGAGGTCCAAATGAGCCGCTATATGAATACATCCATGTACAACAAAATACTGCAGGAACTCCTGAATGGACTGAACATCCTGCTGGTCACCGGGGCATTCTGGCTCTGCTGGCAACATTTCTATGAATCCCATATCATCCATCCCTTCTACTATGCAGGGAACCTGATCATGGTGTTCCTGTTCGGGCTGTTCTACTACTTTACCTCCCATCTGTACAACGGTTACAGCGTGCCCATCAGCCGGATCTATGAGCTGGTGTACAGTCAGGGACTGGCAGCGCTGATCAGCGACGGCATCCTGTACCTGATCACCCTCCTGATTAATCGGCACTACATCAGCTTCCTCCCTTTTTTGCCCACCTTTCTGCTCCAGTTCTTCCTGATCACCCTGTGGACCGTGGCAGCCCACCAGTGGTATTTCCGGGTGTTCCCGCCCAAAAAGACCGTGGTGATCCTGGGCCAGGGCCAGAACGTGGACAAACTGGTGAAGCAGTACGGCATGGATCTCCATTTCGACGTCCAGTCCGTGGTCACCGTGGACGAAGCCATGGCCAATCTGGCCGCCGCCCTCCAGGGGGCCGAAGTGGTGTTCTGCTGCGGCCTTCACAGCCATGACCGGAATCGGATCACCAAATACTGTGTAGCCCATAAGATCGGGACCTATGTAATCCCCCGGATCGGGGATGTGATCATGGACAGCGCCAAAAAAGTCCACCTGTTTCATCTGCCCATGATGGCCGTCCAGCGGTACAACCCCAGTCCCGAATTCCTGTTCTTCAAACGCCTTTACGATATCGTCCTGTCCTTGGTGGCACTGGTGCTCTTTGCCCCCATTATGGCCGCCGTGGCCGTGGCCATCAAAATCACCGACGGGGGAGACATCTTTTACCGTCAGAAACGGCTCACCAAAGACGGAAAAATCTTCTCCGTCCTGAAATTCCGCAGCATGCGCATGGATGCCGAAAAAGACGGCGTGGCCCGGCTCAGCACCGGCGAAAACGATCCCCGGGTTACCCGGGTGGGCCGGTTCATCCGGGCCGTCCGGTTCGACGAACTGCCCCAGCTGCTGAACATCCTGAAAGGGGATATGGCCATCGTAGGGCCCAGACCCGAACGCCCCGAGATCTCCGCCCAGTACGCCCAGGAAATGCCCGAATGGAACCTGCGGCTCCAGGCCAAATGCGGCCTCACCGGCTACGCCCAGGTCTATGGCCAGTACAACACCACCCCCTACGATAAACTGCTGCTGGATCTGATGTACATCGCCCGGCCCAGCCTGTTCGAGGACTTCAAGATTATCTTTGCCACGGTGAAGATTTTGTTTATGAAAGAGAGTACAGAAGGGGTGGCCGAAGGGCAGGTGACGGCGGAAACGAAAACTGAAAGCAGGTAAAAATTAGGGGATACCTAATTGGTTGTATAAATTTATTTTTAATGGTGGTGCATTGGATATGGAATTCAATTCAAATGGTTTGAAACATACTAAACGTAATATCCTTATTCTTTCTTCCAGGATTCCTTATCCTTTGACAGCCGGATTTCGAATTCGAATCTACAATGTAGCAAAATATTTTAAGAATGATGGAAATAATGTAGATTTAATGTTCATGGGAAATGAAGAGGAATATAACAGATATAAGGATGATTTGCATAAAATATTTACCAATATTTATTTTATTCCTTTTTCTAAATTTGCTGCAGTTAGGAAAATGGCAAAGTGTTTGCTTAATAAACACTTGCCACTACAGGTTCAGTTATATCAAAATGACTTGTTTCAAAATAAACTCCATGAAATTGAAAATCATTATGATTTGATCATTGGGAATCATATCAGAACTTCTGAATATTTAAAAGAGATAGATCTCCAAAAGGTCATTTTGGATATGCATGATGCAATCTCTTATAATTATTTAAATGCCATCAAAGTTACTAAAGGTATCAAAAAAATCATATACCAAATAGAATATAAGCGTGTCCTTGACTATGAATGTAATATAGTCAGTGCATTTCCTCGTATTGTTATGATCTCTGACAAGGATCGAGAATGGTTAAAACAACATGGAGCCAAAGTAAATCATGTTACATTAATTCCTGTAGCTGTTCGAGATGACATTAAAGATACAAAAGAAGACTATCAGAAAGATGACAATACAATTTGCTTTTTAGGGAAAATGTCTTATCAGCCGAATATCGATGCGGTTTTATGGTTTGCAAAAAAAGTGTTCCCTGTGTTGCAAAAAAAATATAAAGACTTGAAGTTTATGATTCTGGGAATAGAGCCTACACAGGAAGTCCTGAGTTTAACAGAAAATCCGAATATCAAGGTTACCGGGTTTATGGAGAATCCTTATGAAATCGTAGCTAAGTCTAAGGCGATGGTTGTTCCTATACTGAATGGTGCTGGTATTCAGAACAAGGTTTTGGAGAGTATGCTGATTGGAACTCCGGTCGTTGCATCCACAATAGCTGCTGATGGAATTAATGCTAAAGATGGAGAACAGCTGTTGATTGCAAAAAATGAAGATGAATTTGTAAAAAAAATAGATGCATTGTTAGGGTCCGAAAGCTATAGACAAAGAATAGGCCAAGCTGGGAAAAAATATATCGAAAATCATTTTACCTGGAATGCATTATGGAAAACTTGGAAAGAATTAGCAGAATTTGAGGAGTGAGTATAGTTGATTATAACAAGAACTCCATTTAGAATGTCATTTTTTGGTGGTGGAACAGATGTACAATCGTATTTTAAAGAATATGGTGGTTCTGTTCTTTCAACAACTTTTGATAAATATTGCTATATAAATGTAAGGCATCTGCCTCCTTTTTTCTCCTATAAATCAGAAATTGCATATTCAAAGCTGGAAAGGGTAGAAAAAGTAGATGAAATCATGCATCCAGCTGTGCGTAATGCTATGAAGATGTTGGATATGCGTGATATCCGGCTGACCTATGAGGCCGATCTGCCGGCTCGTTCCGGACTGGGTACCAGTTCTTCCTTTGCTGTTGGGATGCTGAATGCTTTTTATGCATTAAAAGGAAAGTATGTAGACAAGAAGCGTTTGGCAGATGAAGCCATTTATTTGGAACGAAATTTATGCCACGAGGCTGGAGGATGGCAGGATCAGATTGCCGCTTCTTTTGGGGGATTGAATGAAATCCGATTCAAAGGGGATTCCTATGAAGTTCATCCTGTTGTTGTTCGGGAAGAGCGAAAAAGGAATCTGGATGACAACCTGATGATGTTTTTTACTGGATTTACCAGATTTTCATCCGATATCCAAAAAGAAAATCTTTGCAATGAGAAAGATCATTTACAGCAGCTTCATGCAATGAAAGAAATCGTAGAGGAAGGAGTAAAAATCCTTACAGATAATCACCGGGACCTGGATGATTTCGGCCGATTGCTGCATCAAACATGGCAGTTGAAAAAAGCTGTAGGAAAAATCGTATCCACTCCAATTATCGATGAATTGTATGAAAAAGGCATTGAGGCAGGCGCCTTGGGAGGAAAACTTCTGGGGGCTGGCGGAGGTGGCTTTTTGCTGTTCTATGTTCAGCCTGAAAAACGCCAGTCTGTAATGGAAGCTATGAAACAACTCCTGCACATACCTTTTCATTTTGAAAATGGCGGAACTCGTGTAATTTATTATGTGGCCGAGAATTACTCAATAGAGGAGAAATAATTTTTATGAAGACAGTAATTATGGCTGGAGGCAGAGGAACCCGTATTGCTTCGGTAGCCTCAGATATTCCAAAACCCATGATCCCTATTGCTGGGATTCCTGTATTGGAGCGGGAAATTGAAAGTCTTGTATCTCAGGGATTCAATGACATCATAATTACCGTCAGCCATCTGGGAAAAATCATCATGGATTATTTTGGAGATGGGTCCGGTGTATCTCCGGTAACGGGAAAGCCTTTCCATGCTCATATTACGTACTTCTATGAAAAAGAGCCTTTGGGGAATGCTGGGGCTCTTTTTCGGATAAAAGACCAGCTGTCAGATGAATTCCTTCTCTTGAATGCGGATGCCGTATTTGATGTGAATTTCCATCGGTTCATTGAAGCTCATCATAAAATGGGGGGGCTGGTTACGCTTTTCGCTCATTCCAACAGCCATCCCTATGACAGCGGACTGCTTATCACTGACGAAAAGGGAGCCGTGACTCAGTGGCTGACCAAAGAAGATTCCAGGCCTCAATGGTATTTCAATACAGTGAATGCAGGGCTTCATGTCATGAATAAAAAAGTGTTGGAACAGACTGTTCAAACGCCAAAGGTGGATTTGGACCGTCAGATTTTGAAGCCTCTGGCCGGTACAGGAAAAATGTTCGTTTATAACAGCCCCGAATATGTGGAAGATATGGGCACGCCTGAACGGTATGCAAAAGTCCAGAAATCTTTCCAGAAGGGAATTATCCATGCCCGGAATCTGGCCAATAAACAGAAAGCAATTTTCCTGGATCGGGATGGTACTATCAATCGATATGTTGGCTACTTGACAGATATCGATGAATTTGAACTGCTGCCGGGAGCCGCTGAAGCCATTCGGAAAATCAACCTGTCCGGCTATCTGGCCATTGTAGTAACCAACCAGCCATCCATAGCTCGGGGAGATTTAACCTGGAAACAGCTGCAGGAAATCCATAAAAAGATGGAAACCCTGCTGGGGAAAGAAGGCGCCTATGTGGATCATGTCTATGTATGCCCTCATCATCCGGATAAGGGATTTCCCGGTGAAGTCCCGGAACTGAAAATAGCCTGTGAATGTCGGAAACCCAAACCTGGAATGCTGCTGCAGGCTGCCAAAGAGTATAATATCGACCTGAATTCTTCCTGGATGATTGGGGATGACCAGAGGGATATCCAGGCAGGAATCAATGCGGGCTGTCACACTGCCTTTATTGGAGAAAAAAGTTTGGGTAAGGAACAAACGGTACATTCTCTTCTTGAATTTGTGGAGGCATTGCCTTCTCTGGAGGTATTATGAAGTCTGTTGAAAAAGAACCTCAGAAAATCCTGGATGAGCTTATCCAGAGATATCCAGTGCTTGCTTCCTGCAAGAATGATATTGCGGAGGCATATTGTCTGCTTCGCAATTGCTACCAGCAGGGAGGAAAACTCCTGGTGGCTGGCAATGGGGGATCTGCTGCTGATGCAGATCATATTGTGGGAGAACTGATGAAAAGCTTTCGTAAGCCCAGACCGCTTTCTGCCAGTTTTCAGCAAAAACTGACGGAAATGGATTCGATTTTAGGAGCATATCTGGGTAAAACGCTGGAACAGCCCCTTCCGGCTATTGCGTTAGTCTGCCATGAAGCACTGAGTACAGCTTTTCTAAACGACAAAGATGGAAAAGCAGTTTTTGCTCAGCAACTTTTGGGATATGGGAAAAAGGGTGATGTATTCCTGGGGATTTCTACATCTGGGAACAGTCAAAATATCCTTTATGCTGCAGTGGCAGCACGAGCTATGGGAATTCCTGTCATAGTGTTGACAGGGGCTTCCGGTGGGAGACTTTCGGCATTGGCAGACAGAGCTATTAAAATACCGGAAACGGAGACTTTCAAGATACAGGAAATGCATCTGCCCGTATATCACTGCCTATGTCTGATGCTGGAGAGTTTTTTCTTTGAAGAATAGATGGAAACTACAATGAGCACGATGGTAAGTGTCATTATTCTTGCATATAATGTAAATAAAATATAGGGAAATTGTTTTGAGTCCTATATTTATCAGAAATATAGAGTTTGGAATATTATGTTGATTGATGATGGATTTTAGACTTAATAACAAATATAGGTTTAGGCTTTGCAGGTAGAGATGTATTCTTATAGTATTACTAAAGGAATTAATATATTTTTGTTGATAAAATTTGGTATACAGATAGATTGAATTTGAAATGATAATTCTTGTATTGTCTCTTTTAGATTTGTGTGAGACAAAGTGGATGTGGTGGAATTCTTAAATATGCTAATAATAAGGGGAGGTACTAATGGATTCAATTCAAGTGCTTATTAGCTGTATGTATCAAAAGAAAAATATACTAAATGAATCTAATTTATCTCATGATGTGGTTGTAATCAATCAGTGCGATTGTTCTGAGGAAAGCACATATAAATTTAATAATAATATCCTGTGGGTAGATTCTCCTGAAAGAGGGTTATCTCGAAGCAGAAATAGAGCAATCGCTTTATCCACATCGGATATTTGTATTATTT
>OLOW01000776.1_pt1 | contig 21886 bp, 27 predicted proteins | sample 1672801 | NCBI WGS metagenome assembly OLOW01 (sample SAMEA3136725, study PRJEB25190) | human gut metagenome | biome: human gut; feature: human-associated habitat; material: faeces | place: Austria | collected 2013 | reverse complement strand
GTTCAAAAGCTCTTTGATAAACTTGACCCTGCGGAACAAGCCGCCGTTATTCAGATGATGAAAACTTTGATTCGAGAGAAAAAGAATATCCCGATTGAGGGGTGATTATGGTTTTAGATATTATCGCCATTATAGTTTCTGTTATCGCTCTTGGGGTTTCGGTTTTCTGTACCTTTTGGAACGCTCGACCGCATATCAAATTAAAAACAGACGCTTGCGTTTATTCAAAAACATATAAGTTTCTTGCCGTAGTGGTGAAATATTCTAATTCTTCACCCGTTTCAGGAAGCATAGAACGAGCGAAAGTCGTTATCGGAAATAGAGAATTTGGCAGTATAGAAATAGGTGAAACTTTCAATACCTCTCGTATCTGTTTGGCTAAGACTAACGGAAACGAAATTTCTATCAAAGACAATCAGCTCCGTACTCCAATATCTATCTTGCCATTCCAAAGCGGCATTGGGGTTTTCGTATTCCCTAATATCGATTCCGAATTGCTTCATGGTGAAATCGGGGTCAGTTTTTATTTTTATCGTGTAGGTTCCAAGCGCCCGAAGCGATTGACGAGCCGCGCACTCTGTGGTGACTATATTCCCAACGCAACAAATAATAACTATACTTGAAATTATAATCGCTAAAATTGAAATCATAAGTTATTTGGTTCTCCTTGTTGGGGATTGGCTTTCGGTGACCCCTCTCGGGGTTTCGGAACGGTGCCTCCGCTCTCTCCTCAGACCGATTATTCCTCCGCAAACATCTTTAATATCTCTTGCGCCGATACGTTGAGTATTTCTGTTAGTTTCAACATAGTTTCTGCGTTCGGTTCTCCCTTTCCATAAATCCATTTATATACGGCATGGTCTTTATAACCAAGTATTTTTGACAACCTATACGCCGTCATTTTTCTATCTTTTAATAGCTCTTGAAATTTCGTTCGTTTTTTCATGTTCTTCCCTTAAACTTTTGTTCGTTTATTGTTTAACGTCTTTCCATTCTGTTTATAATAAATATGTTGGGATTTCTTTCCAATAATTTTACAAAGGAGGAAAACGTTATGATAAGGCAACCTGTTTCTTCTACCGATATTCGGAGTATCGGTTATGAAAATGGCGTTTTAGAAATTGAGTTTCATTCTGGCGGTATTTATACATATCCGAATGTTCCCAAAGAGCATTTCGACTATATGATAAGTCACCCTCACCCTGGCACTTATTTTCATAGAATGGTAAAACCCTATTATCCTTATAATAGTAAACGCTAATCTTCATATGGCATAGGAATACCTTTAAGAGCTTCAACAAGCTCTATGTTCCAGTCGGTCACTAACACAGTCATGTGTGGGTGACCTTTTTTTCTTAATAGCTCTACAAGCGGACTTGCAGCCTCTTGAAGTTCTTCAAAGGTGATTTCCGTTCGTGAGGTCATCTTTTTGATTTCTTTCTCTGTCATTTCCTTTCTCCTATTCCTCGCTCAACAGCGAATTGATTACTTCGTCGGTGCTTACTCCAAGAACTTCTGCGATTTTTGTGAGCGTCTTTGTTCTTGGAACAGACTTTCTATTTTCCCACATGCTTACCGTAGAAATATTTTCTCCAATGGCATCGGCAAAATCCGTCAGTCTCTTAAATTTTGTTTCTCGCAGATTTTTGAAACTCATTCTTATCCTCCTGTTAAGTTTTTAATGCTTGACTTGTCAAGCATTACGTGGTACATTTCAAAAAAAATTTTCAATAATATTGTACCACGTAACACACCATGTTTTCAAGTTTCTTGAATTTACGATTATATTATAATTGAATTTTCTTGAAATGTCAAGAGTTTTTTCAAATTTTATTGAAATTTTTTTTCGAGTGTGATACAATGATTTCAAAATAATTGAAATTGGTGGGTTATGAATAATCTAAAAGCATTACGAACCAAAAAAGGTCTTTACCAAAAAGACGTTGCAAGTTTCCTTAATGTGGCGGTCAGCACTTATAGCTATTGGGAACAAGGGAAATTTGAACCCGATAGCGAAACCCTTAAAAAGCTCGCGGATTATTTCGACGTCTCCGTTGATTATCTTTTAGGACGGGAAAATCATACGACAATCGATACAACACCACGGGCGGCAAAAATAAAAGACCTCGCCATTAAAGACGAGGTCGAATTAAACGATTTTTATCCTGTTCCCCTTTTGGGAAGTGTCGTTGCGGGCATTCCTATTGAAGCGCAGGAAGATTTAGAGGGATATGTCTATATCAGTTTTAAGCCGAAAGAAGAATATTTCGCTCTCCGGGTGCATGGAGAAAGTATGATAAATGCAGGAATACGGGATAACAGTATTTTAATTGTCCACAAACAGCCTTACGCAAATTGCGGAGATATAGTGGTAGCTATGCTGAACGGAGAACAGACAGTCAAAAGGTTCAAAATGTATGGCGACAATATATTTTTAATGCCTGAAAATCCCGCCTTTGAGCCGATACCCGTTCTTAAAGGTGCAGACTTCCTGATTTTGGGAAAGGTCGTTGAAGTCAGAATGGCATTATAAGGGAGGGATTATGTCTAATTCTACAACAGATAAAATCTTGTGTACAGTATATATTGATGAAGCAGGAGACTTAGGACACAACAAAGGCACTCAATGGTTTATTTTGTCTGCTGTTATTGTTGATAAAAAAGATGAGCCGAGCATTCGCAAAACTATCGCACGGCTCAAAAGTGACTTGAATGTAAACGAAATACATATTAGAAAAATTAAGGAGTTTTCCCGTAGAACTTATATTGTAAAAGAGTTAGCATTTGAAAACTTTACTTATATAAACATTCTATTTGATACAACCAAATTCGACAAACAAAAAATCTCTTCTCCTCTTGTCGCCTATAATTATATTTGTCGCATGCTTTTAGAAAGAGTTTCATGGTTTTTGAAAGAAAGTAATCGGGAAGGCGATATTGTATTATCATCGCGCGGTACATCAAGAGACCAAGAATTAATCGATTATATAAAAAACAAACTATTGCCTTATGGGTTTAACGAAGTCAAATCCTCTGTGTTTAGAAAAGTGGAAGCCAAATCCGCAAGCCAATGGGATATGTTACAACTTGCTGATGTGTGTGCAACCACTATGTTTTTAGCATACGAAATAAAAACTTTTAATTTAATATATCCTTGTTTTTCTACGGTTCTCTCCTCTCATCTTTACAAACGAAATTCAAAAGTAAAAAGTTATGGGATAAAATATTTCTCAGATAAAATGATTCCGGATATAGAACAATTAAAAACTTTTCGTCCATGCGCAAAAAAAGAAAGAACCCCCAGCGCGACTACCACATGATAAACATGCTGGTGAAAACACCCTCGCGTTCCCTGGCGACGTTCTTTCTACTATTAGTATATACCAAAAATAACGGTTTGTCAACCCTATGCTGACAAATTTTTCATGCAAATTGGAGTAAAATTATTCCATATTGCGGGAGACGAACAATGGAACACGATGACATTAAATTGAAAATCGTCGATATAAACGACGGAGAAGCGCTTATCGAAGCGGCAAGACCGAAAGGCAAGCCGTTGACGGAAAAGCAGAAACAGGCGCTTATACAGGCGCAAAAGAAAAAGGAAGAAGAAAAAAGGAAATTGGGCGTTTTGCATTTCACTCAGGAGGAATGGAAAAGGATGCCCAAAAATGTCAAAAGAGCCTTTAAGGTTCACGGAATATTCGGCCGCCCGCGTATTACCGATGACGGATTATATCAGATTCGCACCCGCGCGCATGGGTTGAATATTCAAGTCACTCATAAAGATTTCACCGTTTGCAAGGAGTTATACATTGAGGCTTTGGAAAACGCTCTGGAAGGCAAGGAAACGCCGAAAAAGAAAGCCCCTGTATGTTTCGTCGAATATATGTGCAAATGGCTTGAAACCGTAAAGAAACCCTCTGTAAAAGCCGTTACTTATGCGGATTACAGGCAAACATTTACCGCATATATCAGTCCCGCATTTCCCGAAAGAAAAATTAAAGATATTTCACGGCAGGAATTACAGGAATTTATCAACGGTTATTCTGAGAAAGGGAACAATCGAACGGCAAAAAAGATTTATCAGCTTTTAAAATCCGCTTTCGATTACGCCGTAGACGACGAACTTATTTCTAAAAACCCCATGGAGCGCGTTATTTTGCCCAAATACGAGCAGGAGCACGGGCGGGCGCTCACTCGTGCAGAAGAAAAAGAATTCATCGAGAAAGCTAAAAAGACGCCTTATTTCGGAGCATTGGTATTTCTTCTTTATACGGGCTTGCGGCGTTCGGAGCTTTCCAGCGTAATAATTGACGGGGAATGGATTCGGCTTATTTCAGCAAAACAACGTAAAGGCACAACCGTAAAAGAGCGTTCTATCCCTATCACCCCCATGCTTGCCGATGTGCTTCCGTCTATAAACCTCGCGGAGATAAAGACGATTCGCCCCGATATTTTGACAAAATGGGTAAGTAAAATTATGCCTAACCACCATTGTCACGATTTAAGGCATACGTTTATAACCCGTTGCCAAGAATGCGGAGTGCCTACTCCTATTGTCAGTTTGTGGGCTGGACATAAGATTTCGGGGATAGATTCTTCCCTTACTGTGCAGGTATATTCCCACTATTCTGAGGAAACCCAACTCGCAGAAGCCCGTAAAGTAAGGTATTGAAGGCAATTTACTGCCCAATTTTACTACCCAAAAATGCAAAAAATAGGCTGTTTTGGGTAGTAAGCACTTAACCGTAAACGCAAAAAAAAGACCGATTTCAAGGGAAAAACCCTCAAAATCGGTCAAATTTGGCTGGGGTAGCTGGATTCGAACCAACGAATGACGGAGTCAGAGTCCGTTGCCTTATAATATTTATTCATATATTAAAACAAATATATTATAAATAAAATATATTTTTCAGATAAAATACATAAATATAACTTTACTACCCAAAAACTACCCAATTTCTTTTTTTCCTTCCGAGCGGCGAGAGTCGCTTTTTTCTTTTGAAAAAAGACCGCCGAAGCGGTCTTTATTATAAATTGGAATATAAAACTTATATTACTTTAACCATTCGGGACAAATCGGTGATTTCTGAAAAATCATAAATAAACCAATTCCTATTATCATTCCCAATAAAATGACATCTATCCAAAAAAGATACGGAAAACACTTTTTTAACTTTTTTAATCCTGAGCAGGGTTTCTTTTTTTGCTCTTTACAGTCTAAGCAGTCCTGAGAATTGCAGGTCATAAAAACCTTTTTGTCTATCATTTTAGCCACAACATATAACAATATAAAAACACTGTTAAACAGTACAAATCCACAAATCAAAATTGTCAATAATAGTTTAAGAATTGGAGAATTATGTATAGCAGAAATGGCGCTACCGAGATAAGATATTCCACCAGAAAAGGCAAGAGTTACCGCCGCAAAAATACTAATAACGCTAATTGTTTCTCCTTGAAGTTTAGACATTTTTTCTTTTGCTTCTTTTTGGAGCGTTTCAGATTTTTTCAACTCTTGTTCCGTAGTGTCTAATGTTGCCTGAACTTCTTTTATTTTTTCGCTGGTTTCTAAAAACAATTCCTTGTATTTTTCTACATTCGCTTGAGCGTTTTCTATGCGTTCCAACATTATCCCGTTATATTCAATGCGTCTCAATTCCAATGAAATATGATCACAAAGCTTCAATATTGGAGAATAAGTAGAAGGAGCCTGCAATAGAAAAACCGTCCTTTTTATCTCCTCCAAATTTTCTTTAAAAATCCACTCTTGATAACCGTTTTTTCCTTCATGAATTTCAGTAACTATAAAAAGAAATGAAGAATAACTGTGACGAAAATCGTTAATATAGATCTCGTTTTGTAAATACTCTATTACCTTTTGAGTATCTTCTGTGTTATTTAACTTCGTAGAAAGTTCAAAAAGTTTTTGGTCCAACTTTTCTTGTTGTTTAGCAAAGAAATCCAGAGAACTCTGCAAAGTCTCTGGATTATCTTCATTAGGCGTTATATTTTCTTCCGCTCTCATTTCTCACATCTTCCTCAATATCCTTAAAGGAAATAATTTCTTTATTCCCTATCCCATTCCTGTACGTTCTATCCCACGCAGCGCCTGCCTTATGAGTTATATTAACCAACTTAAACACGCTTTCTTTTGCGTATTTGTCTAAAACTTCATCTATTAAAACCTTATCTTTCTCTTCTATAATTGAATCATCAAAATCCTCTAACAAACCCGCTACTATAGGCGAAGCTCCAAACATAAAATAGTCATAATATACGTCAGGAACAACAGGTCCAAACTGCCATGCAAAGAAATAATCTTCAAAAAGATGTTCTTCTTTTTGAGCGTAATACTCTTTCCATACAAAATATAAAATTTTTTGCAGTTTGAGATTACTCAACGGCGTTTTTTTCTGCTCGGCTCTATCAATCATATACCGTGCTACATCTACTGCTTTATATGCCATAATATCCCTCCTTTGTTTCCATTAGCCTATTATATTTATACTTTCTACACTATTATTCCGTTACAATCGCTTATTTTTTGATGCAGGTGATATTATTGCTACATTATAATCATAGCATTTGATGTCATTCTTGTCAATAGGTTTTTCTAAAAAATCATACTTTTTCATATTCTGATACTTATTATCACTTATTATTCCCGATTGTCCCCTATTTTAATCAATACACACTAATGTTTTTTGAGTTTATATTATTATAACTGATATTTCTTTCTATGTCAATATCTTACTGACAACTTTTTTATAGAAAAGCGCGAAAAAATCACCCCAACAAAGCAGTTTTACCTGCCCTGTCGGGGATTATTTTACTTATTATAGCCTTCTGTTTTGTTTCCGAACAACATAAATCCCGGCTCCAACCTATCAGATTTTTCGACAAGTTGAACGGGATTCTGTTTACACCATTCCATACAGGCTTCGGTTTCGGAGGCTCGGAGTTTGTTCCTTTGGATTTCCATTCTCGAAAGATTCCAACCGAAAGAAGCCTTAAACGATACGTTTATCAATATCATTATGACCTTTATAATCGCCGCAAATATCACCGCCGAAGAAAAATTAAAAATCACTTTCGCAAACAATCTTCCGATAAATACCGCAGACACAAAAGCCAAAATCAAAGATTTTATTGTGTTTATGCGGTCGGCACGTTCCGCGTCGAACATTTCCGAAGGCGTTTTATTCGACGTGAAAGTTGCGTTGAACGACGTTATGAAGTTTGGGTCATACGCTTTTATTTTGATTTTATTGCACCGCCGTATTGCCCGATATTGCGCGAAACTGATTTTCTTTCCCGTCATCTCTTTCAAAAGCTCTGTAAGACCACGCCCGAGATATTTATCGGTATATTCCTCTATCGTCAATCCCACAAGATTCAGGTTATGTTTTCGATAAGCGATTATGGCGCTCTTTGTGCAATTCTCGCAATACTCCGATACCCGCGACCGATACGGAGAAGCGCATAAAGTTTTTATCTTCTCGTTTGCTTCGTCCGCCGCGTTCTTGTATGCCTCGGTATTTCTCCCTCGGCTTCGGGCATACTTTTTTATTAACTCACCTATGGAAAACGTCCCCGCCATTAACCATACTACTTCGACCGTAATTTCCTGTATGTTCAATTCCGCAGAGGTATCTACCGTCACGAAATAGCTTGCGATAATCGCCACAAAAATGACTATCGTTATCGCCATGGTAAATATATCCACGAACGCTCCGTCTTTTTTCGGTTTATTGATTACCGTAACATTCATGACGTTTTTATCTTCTTCGGGTATCTTATCCATTTCCCTTTCCTCCGTTCAGATTCGTTACTTCCACTTGCCCGCAATATCTCCAAAGCTCCTCAAACTCTTTGGACAGCTTAAATGCTATTGCTCCGAGAGTATTTCCCACCGCCGCAAATGCAAACACAAACGTCAAGCCTTCTATCGTGGATTTCTCCATACTATTGACGAGCGCCATAAGCCCGAACAATACCCAGCAAATCACTGCGGCGTTCGGGCTTTTGATTACCTTTATGAGCGCTTTATACAACGGCAGTGCGGCACAAATCAATACCGCGATAAACACTCCCGACAACGTACTTTCCGCGTCATGCGTGGCTATCAATGGCAGTTTGACGATTCCCGCGATAAAGGTGGGAACGATACAAAAGACCATTCCCACGCAATACGCGATTATCCTTGCGTTGTAGTACCATTCTTTACTGTGCTTTATCTTCTTCATTGTCGGCTTTCTCCTTTACGGGTTCGCCCTCGGTTTCTTGAATTGCCTTGTTGAGTTCGTGCTTTATCGTTTCCTTGCTCTCCGCTCCGATATTGAATCTCTCCATGAACTGCATAAAGGCTTTGGTATAACATGCCGTCGCTTTCTTTATCGCTTCCACATCCTTTTTGGTAGACTGTCCCGTTTGTCCGTTCGCGTTCGATTCGTCTATTAGTCCGTTTGTGCCTTTAATTTGTTTATCCAGCTTTTCCGAGACTTCCGCAAGCTGTTTCTTCAATCTCCCGTTTTTGACGTTCGTATAAATCAGATAGACGATAAAGACGGCAAGCTGAGCGACGGAAGCAATCGTGTTTATCGTGACTTGCTTTTCGGAAGCGGCAGTCTTGATAGCTTCCACCGCCGCGGCATATTCGTCACCGATTCCCGCTTCGTCCGCGTACTTCTGTACCCATTCCAAAAACGCGTCCAAATCAAAGCCTATATCTTCGTCGGGTGTTTCCTCGTCCTCGCTCATTTCGTCGCTTGTAGTCGAATCTGTACTGTCCTGCGGGGCTTCCAAGGTCAGTTCCTCAGCTCTCGCCGAATATGTATTCGAGCCGAATATAAAGCCTATACATACAGCCAAAAACGCCACAAGTACCGCAATTATGATTACGTTTACCAATCTTTTCTTTTTCATCTTCTTTTACTCCTCAAATGTTACATTTACGCCGTTATCGACGTATTCGTTCAGTTTTTCTAAAATCCTTCTTTTTATTTCAAGTTCTTCGGTCAAAGTCTTTTCGAGTATTGTTATTCTCTCCTCCTGTTTCCTTGCCGTCTCTGTCAGGCCCGTTATCGTGTTTTCCATATCCGACAACATTCCGTGCGCATAGAATTTGCCTTCGATGTCTTTTAAGACGAGCGGTTCTATATCATACTCCGAGACCTTGACTCCGCGAACGCAATGGATTATCTTTCCGTCTAACTGTCCCGCCATTAGCTCGTTCAACGGAATTGTTGTTTTATAGCCTTTCAGCGTGAGTTTCTTCTGCGGCCGGTCATTTATCCGATAGACGAAAATAAACTCTCCCGAAAGCCCTTTTATCCCCTCAAAATCGAGTTCAAGGGGATTATCGGCAATGGAAAAGGCAGGCTCTGAAAACCTGCCTATCCCGTGATATTTAAGATTTACCGTCATTGTTTACGTTTCCTCCTCCGTGCTTTTCTCTGCCGCTAACAGATGAGCAATTTTGTAATTTGCTTCCAAGTCGAATTGCTGTTGCCATTCCTCGATTAAGTTACGGATATAATCAGGGACTCTTTCCTCGTTCTTCGCTTCCGCCAAAAGAGATATAAATTCGTTAAACATGGCTTGCACTATCGCATAGGCTTCTGCTTTCGGATAGTTTCTGACGGGTAATGCCTCAAAGTCCTCCAATGCTTCCACAATAGAAACTTCGGGAATATTGATTGATATACCGTTTTCTATGATACTGTCTGCACAATCCAAGGCCATTCGATAATATTGCTCCATTCTTTCATGGTCGGAATGGAAATTACTCGATACAATATTGTGGTGCAACACGATAATGTTTTCCACTCCCACCTTTAAGGCTTTTTCTGCCAAACGATAATTTTCCATTACTTCACCTCCGCATGTCTTTGAACCTTAGCGGGTACCGCTTCAAACGCTTCGTCTTTCAGGTCAAGAATATCTTTATACCATTTCACGACTTTGCTATGTTCTTCTTCGCTCTCCGTTACCGTTCCGTAATTCACGTTTCCCTTATGAATGTCATAAGCGTCGAGCAAAGGCTTCCGTATCTGTCGTTTCGCGTCCGTTTCGTAGTTTGTGCCTGTTAAACGGGTCTTTACGTCTCTGAATGTAATTTTCCGTGCGTTGCTCCAAATCATTCTTTTGTCACCTCCTCGGGGGCTGTCAATAAGTAGTAGTCTTGCTCTACGGTGTTTTCTGCTCCGTATATGCTGTTGTCCGTGTCGCCTTGCTCTATCGTCTCGCTTCCGTTCTTCCATGCGATGTAAGAATCGGCGGAGAAATCCGCTTGTTCGGTCGTAGTTTCGACGGTTTTGTAAGTTACGGTTAAGGGATTGCCTGCTTCGTTCCATGCGGCAAGCTGGGCTTTGAATTCATCGATTGTATTAAGTTCTGGAAAGATTGTCTTTCTAAACCAAAAATTAATCGTATTAAATTCTTCTCCTGCGATATAAACACCCATATCATTCCCAGACTCTGTTTTCTGAAAAACAAAACCATTATTGGCTATTCCCGAAGAAGAATCAGTCCCATATACTTGTAATGACGCTGTATAAATAAAATAATCACCTATTGAATAATCTACAAAATATTCCGTCCCATTAAAAGTCAAAGTCTTACTCTGCCTTTGTATCTCTCCCGTTTCGGGATATGCGGTATCATATTCGGCCAATTCCACCGCTTCGGGAAGGGAAAGCACTGATTGGGTGTAGGGCTCATAGGGAAGGGCGGAGGAACCGTAATTCAGCATAATGTTATTCCATGATACACTACCTTGCGTTATATTCAAGACATTCCAAGTAGCAGTGTATTTTCCATTAGGAAAATTCGAAACATCAATCATCATCAAAGTATCTCTTTCACGGCCGTTCAAACCCAAAAAAAGCCGATTTGCTTCACTTGGCTTTTCAATTGTGAGAGCGGGGATTGTACCTGTCTGCGGAAATAGAACCTCCGATTGAGTTAAAAAAGTAGAATCTTTAAAGAATTGTATTTTCCATGTATAGTAGTCTGCACTATCGGCGGAAATTTGTTTAACTACACCATTTTCATACGTACAGTTGTTATAAGGTATTGCAGTTTCGGCAGAAAACAAATTCCTTCCCGTGCTCACTATCTCCTTGAAGAATGCGTTTTTCAGACCGGGGAAATACGGCATATAGGGTTTTGCTTCCGTACCTTCGTTGAGCATAATATCATTCCAAGATATACTTCCTTGTGTTGTGTTCAAAACATTCCAAGTAATGGTGTACTCACCATTCGGAAACTCCGATATATAAATTGATAAAAGAGTATCTACACTGGCTCCATTAAGACCAAAAGCAAGGCGATTTACATCACTTGTCTTTTCAAATGTAAGAGCGGGAGTTCTACCTGTATTCAAAAATTGCACCTCAACTTGACTTACGAATGTCGTATCCTTGTATAATTGTGCTTTCCATACGAGGGTCGAGGAATTATCCGCCGCAATTTGTTTAGCCACACCATTTTCATAAGTACAGTTTCCCGTGGTAACATTTTCTCCCGAAAACAAATTCGTCGTCTTTACCGTTTTTCCCGTAATCTTCTTTACAGGCGTTTGCACTCCGTCCGCGATATTCTCCCCTCCCGCCGTTTCTCTCGTCGTATAAGTATCCGTTGCCGTCTGCACATAGATTTCATTCTTCTGCTCCAAGAGGGTATAAAGTCCGTCTACTTGTCGTTGCGTGTTTGCAAGCGCTGTTTGGGTTGCGTAATCCGTGGGAATATTTTTCGTCAATGCGAAAGTACCTGAATCCGCAGGAAAAAGATATGTCCAATCATTTCGTGAGATATATCCTGCATTATAGTTTGTCTCGTCCAAAGAGTTTTTAACTACTGTTCCCTTCTTGGCTTGGATTGCTTCTTCAAACGTATTTTCGCCTGTGAAATCGTTGTTTCCGGCTAATGTCGGGCACTTGGAAATCTTTTCTTCTACGTCGGCGATGTTTTCCATATTTGCACCGTTTTTAGGATTGCCGGACAAACCCTTGGCGATATTAATATTACCGTTAGCGTCACGCTTTACAATTGCGCTTGCTATGCTTGTGATAGTGACTCGTTCCATTTTTTGACTGCCGTCAGTATCTTTCACATAAGCTTCTTCATAAGCAGTTGCACCCGATTGTTTGTCAAGTTTATCTTCGCTTAAATCTGATACTTGAATTGAAAGATTATCTACGTCAGACATAAGTTCCGTCGTTACGTCCGAAAGTGTAGATACTTTATCGGAAATATCTGAAACCTTGCTTTGTAATCCCGTTATATCTTCCTCCATTCCAGGAATTTGGCTTTCTATTTGCGAAAGGGCCGAGAGTATCTGCGTCAACAAGGTTTCGTAATCGTCCGTAGGGTCGGGGAGTGTTATCGGCACTCCCCTTTCTACCTGAAACGACGAAGCAGCCGTCGCGATAAGTCCGCCGTTCCCGTTTCCCGCGTCTCCGTATACAAAAAACTGTATGTTTACCGTTCCGAAAGTCTCCGTCACCAATGCAGGAATAGAATACTCCCAAACATTGAACTGTACTCCGTTTGACGTCACTACTCCCGCAAGCTGTGTCGAAGCCGTCATCAACTGCGGCGTTGTCCATACGCCCGTCGGGAGCTTGAACGCCACCGTCACTTTCACGTTCGACGCGAACGCCCCGACAAATCGGATTGTGTTTGCATTGGCCGAGCCTTGATAGATCTTCTCGGGGTCTACTCCGAGTATGGCTCCGCCGCTGTCTACATAGAAATTCATATTTATGCCTCCTGTTCTTCTTTTTGTTTCATATAACTGAATACGTCATGCGTCGGGAATATCTTGAACGCCCCGATTGTATCTCCCGAGGCTATCTCGATATTCCGTCCGATAAGCAGCTCCCCGCCGTAAGTCGGCGTTATCGTCTCCACGTTTCCGTCCTCGTCCTCCACCGTGTACGGGTCGCCTTCATATATCGGTGTTACGTAGGCCCACGCTTTCCCGACTGTCGTCGCGGCTATTCCCGTCGCGTCTACACAATAAACGCCGTCTACCGAACTTCTGAATATCATATTATCGGTTACTTCATATTCCCCCGCGATATTCTCCGTACTTAAATTGACTTTACGGGAAAACTTGTTTACAGGCGTTCTCAATATCACCAGCTTCGCTTTTGCTTTCGGGTTTAATCCGCTTACCAACGGGTTATTTGCAGGCAATGCCGAACCGATTATCACGCCCTTAATATCCGTGTTGAACTCCACGCTGTAATTCTCTTTCAACGCTTCTCGGCTGTCCTTTCTCTTTACGATCGTACAGTTTGCCGGAAGTTTCATCATCTCAATCGGATTGTTGCTTCCGTACTTTTCATACAACGGGAAGGATTCAGGGTCACATGCCGTCGCAAGCGTTGAGCACAAAATTAAATCCTCGTAGTACATACGCCCGTAATAATCGCAATATTGTACTTCGGTAGTGAAATATCCTTCGGGGCCGTCGTTGCTTTGGTAGACTATTCTTTGTCCCGCAGAGAAATTGTCTTTGAACTCCCAAGAAAATTCCATGACATTCCCGAACGCCGAAGCGATTACGGGTAAAATCACTTGCGGTAACGTCTCTTTCCCGTTCTTCGTCTTTCCCTGTATCAACACCGAGGAAATCTTTATCGTGTTGCTTATAGAGCTTTGCAGGAACGTTTCCACAAGGTTATTGAAAAAATTATATTGGTCGCAGAACATGTTTTTCGCGTATTCGGGTGCAGGTGCTTCTCTATCAGTCACGACTAAATAATCCGTATATATCGATTGCCTCTCCTGTACCATTCGCTCCGAGATTTCATAAATTCTTCTGTATGAGTTCGCTCCGATGTACTTTGACTTTCGGTTAAAGTTCTTTGAAAGCCCTACCGTACAAACAAAACGGTCGAAATTCACTTCGACCGCTACCGTGGATATATAATAATCGTCGTCCCAAAGCTGCCCCGCTGTCGGTATCGTCTCTATATTCATCGCATGGAATGTATAGCTCTTTTCGATATTTCCCAGCCGTTCCGCCAAGCCTTTGATATTCTCTCCGTAGTATTGTGTTTCTACTTGGTTTGCGCTTTGATTGTGCGCTATCGTCCGCGGATTTTTCAATAGGTCTCCTAAATACTGCTTTCCATGATTTACCCGCGCAGAGTATATCGGCGTATATACCAGCTCGAAACACAATTTCGCATAATCGCTTACCGTCAAGCTGTCATTCCCCGTCACCGCTCTGAGAATATTCACGATAGCATACTGTTCAAAAACAGGACTTACCGCATTAGGAACCTTGAAGAAAAATCCTCCTATATTCGTTTCGCCCTGCGTGTAATATAGAGCATAACATTTTGAAGCGGGATATACGTCCGTATACGACGATAATTGAGAATCGTATATGGATTTCTCGAACAAATACGGGGTAATGTCATACTTTGTTCCCGTGTTTGTATCTGTCCAATAAAACTTTTCTACTTTCAGTATCGGGAATACACTCGGAAATATCGTCCCTTCGTTTTGTTCCAATCTGATATACGAAGAATCTACTCTCAATGTCTGATACCCGTTTGAATACGGCTGTCCGACCGTCGCCCTCGAAGAATTGATTTGATTGACGAGATTATCTACATAACTGTCTATCTTCGTTAAGGCTTGCTCTATTCCGTAAGAGACTTGTTTTCCGCAATAATTATATTCGTTGAGATTCGTTATAGCCTTCTTATTTACGTCGTAGTAAGTCGCAAGCTCTTGCCCGCCGTATCTATCGAATGTGATTGTATTCCCGCTTAAACGCGGCTCTGCGTGGATATATCCCCCTATCTCTTGCAATAACTCCCGAAGCGTACACCGTGTAAACGTAAATTCGGGTGAGTATTGGTCGAACAAAGCAATTTCTTCCGCGTCTGTCGGGTCTTTATATGCAAATTGAAACCTCGGCGGTACAACATAATTCCCCGCCTGTTCCACCGTCAATTCTATTTGCGCCGACAAAATCGGAGTGATTGTTCCCGAAGGCGCCGAAGCCGTTACAGTGTATGTCGTATCGGTATAACTTATCAAAATCCTTATACCATATTGCAAGAAAACCTCTCTGTTTGTAATTACCGCGCTTGTTATCGTTCCACGTGAAATCGAACCCGTATTTGAGAAAGACGGCGGGTTTCCGCTCAACGTCACCATCATGCTTGTTTCTTGCGTTTCTTCCCTCGTCGCGCTCTCGTCCCATACCAAAGGCTCCACAAGCTCCAATGCCCGATTTATTACCTCTTTTATTGTCCATGGCTTCAATGGATATTTGTTCGGCTGGCCGTATAAAGTGAAATCAAAATCTAACTCCCCCTTTGCAACAAAATCTGTGCTAAAAATGCTCCTCCATTGAATTGATATAATATTACTTTTTGTCAAAAAATTCCCCGGAGACACGTTTTGGTCAATACCATTCAATGAAAAAACTTGTGAAGGTTGGTCAATAAAATTTACCGTGACCGTTCCTTCTACTCCAACAATATTATCCGTATCGTCAATATCTTTCGCAATAATCGAGCGAACACTTGGCAACGCAAGTTGTTTGTTGGTTGCAATAGGTGTAACATAATCAGCAGGTAAAGATATTCCTGATACAACAAAGGGAAAGCTATTTTCAATAATCGTTACTTCGGGCTGCTTTACTACATAATCTCTCCCGCCCGCATTAGTCACACAAAGACTCTCTACCATAAAGCCTTCAAGGTACTTCGTTTCCTCTACAAGTGTAAGTTCATGTCGATAAAATCCCGAACCGTTCGGCGTTTCCCGTCCGTCGTCGTTTGCTATGATATAGTTCTTTGTTTTGGTCTGCGTTCCGTTTGTCCCTCGGCTTATGATTTCCACCGTTACGGGCGTAAGCGGAGCAAAGATTTCCGTAGATACGCGGGAAAGCGTTAACGTTGCATAATCGAGTTGCTCGTCTAAAAACTCCCCGTACTTGAAAGGGAAAACTGCGTTTGTGTAATGGGTGCCGTTGATAGTTACCTTAAAGTTATTCATAAGTTTAACTCCTGTTAAAAATTTTTTTATAAAAAAAGCAACTGTTATTGACAGTCGCTAATTTTTGTGATATTATAAAAATAGAGGTGATATAATGAAAAAAAGATTGATTTTGAAAGTCTGTATGAATATAATTTTTATCGCTTGCATTATTTGTTTAATATTTATGATTATTTGTGCTTGCGATAAACTCAACTATTATAGAGAGTATATTGCTACATATCCTACTGTTGCACAAGATAACGAAATAAAACATGAGATTTTTTTATTTTCTACATTACTCATTTCTTCAATCCTCTCAACCATATTTATAATAATTACTCTTGTATTTTTAGATTTCAAAGACATCTCCTATCTTTGCGGCTCTGCCGTAAAGGACTATCGAGAGAGAAAGGAAGAACGTAAACAAAAGAAAATCGAAGAACTTGAAAAGCAGTTGAACGAATTGAAAAAAGACGAGTGACAACTCGTCTTTCTTCTTTGTTAAAACTCGCTTGCGTTCATATAACGGCTTCCCGATACGGTTACTCTTTGAGCGGAGAGGTTTCGGGAAATATCTTCGAGCCTGCGTTCGGTATTGATAGTCTCTTGATTTTGTGCTATGGAAATAACCGAGGACAACGTACTTAAAGCAAGGCTTATCGCTGCGCCCGGGAGTCCGCCGAAAATTGCCCCGATAGCTACACTTTCCGCCGCATTGTAGATTGTCTTACCTACCGAATAAGCAAAGTTTGCGCGTTGGTGTTGTTCTCGTGACCCCGTACGAAGTTCCACTTGTGAAAGCTCATAAGAGATAAGCTGATTAGCGGTAGACTTCAAAGGCCGATAAACGGACAAAGCCCCGCGCAGGGCTTTTTTTGCGTTAGAGCTAAGTCCTCCGCTCGTCTCTCCGCCTGTGCCGCCACTCGAAGCCTGCACGCCACCGACCCCGCCGACTTCCTCGGCAATTCCCGCGCCCGTTTCGTTTTTGAATATTACGACATATTCGTTATTTTCCGCCATAAAATCACCCTCCTATCGTTTCCCCCGCTACATAAGGGATAAGAGCTATTTTATAAACAAGGTTGCTTACGCTCTCGCCGTGTGCGGAACATTCTCCGAGAATCATAGTCATTGTTCTTATGTCCGTTTCTCCGAGCTTAACGGAAACCGTTCGCGGGACATTGACAGCCGTCACACCCATAATGTAGCTTAATACGGCGGAAGAGAAAGCCGATGTCGAAGAGGCGGGCGATTCCAAATCAATGGAAAACGTCGAATTTTCGGCATATACGGTTGCCTCTCCGTTTGTAGATTCCGCGAATAAATCCGCAGAGGGACTGATTGCCCGACCGAATGTGAATCTTGTATAGGCTATTGTTTCCCCGTCTACCGTTATTGTTACGTCAGAAGAATTGACGGCGTTTTCAAGATATGAAAAAGTGATTGAGCAAGTATAAATCAGACTATCTGCCGCATAGGGTCTCAAAGCCCTTAAATCGGCCGCAGGAAGCGAATACGCTACGCCACCGACATATTCCTTGCCGTCAATCGTCACTTTCAATTTCGTGTTGTTTGAGAACGCGGAAGAAAGCGCGTCTCTGACAGTCTGGACGAATTGAAGTTCGCCCGTATGGTCGGGATCGGGTTCGTCCCCGCAAGGGACCAAAAAGCTCAAACTTGTAACGAGGGCATACGCGGTCACGCCCCCGCCGAGATTTTGTATTTCGGATTGCGTTAATTGGAAAAGTCCGTTTATATATTCCGTAACAGTATTTTTTCTTCGGAAAGCGTTTTTCCAATCCCCTGCGTCTGTAAATACAATGAAAGGAAGCTCTGTTTTTTGCAAAACGGGCGTTATGTAGTTATCTTTTAATTGGTCTAATGTAATCATGTTTTTTTAATCTCCCCGCCGAGTAAATCGGCTATTAAATTTATTAAATATTCGCAAGCATCGTTCCACCACCCTTCATTCGGATTATCCCAAGTTCGGAAACGTTCTACTACTTGCCCTGGCTTAAAATTCCCCATCTTAATCCATTTATGTTCCCACGGTTCATTCGTGTAAAGCATATACGGAGCAATATCTTCGTCCACATAAATCTGACATTCCTGCGGAGACGGAAACTCGATTTTTATAGCGTTCAAAGCCAAATTCCCCGTATCGAACGGAGCGCGTTCTAAAAGTTCGCCGTAGGCCAATTCGCACGCGGCGGCAAAATCTTCATCGGAAATCATGTCTCTACCGCCCAAGGATTATCCACTCTTAATAATCGCATAAGATATTCGGATTGAACAGGCTTTTTGAAAATCCTTAAAGCCTCCTCGGTTCCCGGTACTTGTTCATCGTGAAGGATTTGGTCTATAATCCACATTTTGCCGTCCTGCGTGGAAATACAACCCTTTACTTTGAAATTGCAATCTTCATTGGTACGGATTGCGTAGGTTTCTTCGTCAAGCCGTACCGTTCCCATAATAACGCCAAATGTACGGGAATACGGATTAATTTGCTTATAATGAAAAGTTACACGGTTCAAATCGGGTGCCTCTGTGGGCTTAGGCTTACGAGGATAATAATAACCCGTGAAATAGTATTCGGTTTTAGGTTTCAACCAATCCAACATGTCCATAAAGATAAATCTCCTGTATAAAGTATTGTTGTACCAAGCTCCGGAACAGTACGTAAAAGTACTGATTTGCAATTTTCGTCTATGATAAGCGCGCGTTGTTCTTTATTCGTAGAACGGGAAACATCTCCGACTATTGACATATAATAAAACTGCTCTCCCATTGCTTCCATAATCAGGGAACGCATGGAGGGCAGCTTTGCTATTAATAAATCCTGCAAAGTATTATTGGTATTATGGTCGTGAATGTAGTTATAGACGGTATTTGAGACTTGCCGAAAGATACGTTTCTTAAAAAGCGTTGGATTAATTCCGTTCATTTCGTTTAATCTCGTATCAAGGTCAATCCCTAATTGGTCGATGGCATATTTTTCAGTGAGCACATATTGTCCGACAAGACCGATAGATTTATCGAAAATCATATACTCATCGTCATAGGGAAAAATCCGCTTAGCGGGAGTAAGCGGGGTAGAAGGTATATCAGCCATATAAAGTAAAACCTCCGAATAAAAATTATGGTGTCCGCTGATAAGGCTCAACGGACGAAGCCAATTTCCAAAGGAGCTAAAACTTCACCTATGAATGAGTGGAAAGGGGCTTTACGATAGCCCCTCGGAAACGGTAATATATTAATCTTCTGCCGTAAGAGTAACAGTAGAAGCATAAGCGGCAGTTGCGGTATTCGCTGCGGAAATAGTGGTCGAATTGGCCTGGTATCCGTCGGCAGAAATAGCAACCGTGGCGGTGCTGGCTCTGGGCAGAGTAAAGGTATAGGTACCGTCCTCATGATTAGCCACAGTAGGATAAGTTCCGTCCTCAGCCCGAACCACAACAGAAGCTGCTTTAAGCGGCGTGCTGCCAGTGCCGTTGACGGTGAGAGTCACTTCGGTGACAAGAGTAGGAGCCGTCAAGCCGATTCTCTGAACACTCTTTTCGCTGGGATCGCCGTTCTGATAGCCTTCGATAATACCTTCCATATTTGCAGGCGAGTTGATATCCTCGAACGCGGGAACAGGATTCGTGAAGTCAGCCAAATCATTGGCGGTTTCGACGACAAGAGCGATAGCCGAAGGCCGTACGACTTTGACGCCCCAGCCCCAATCGTTACGGATTATGTAGCCAATGGAAGTCGTCGGAGCCTTATCAACATCCGTAACCGTAGCCGACATACCGAACATCGTGCCTTCGGCGTTTGCGATATAGGCAACAACTTTATTCCACTGCGCATACTGCGTCGCATTGAGATTGAGAGTCGCCGCGGCGGTATCGAAATACTCGTCGGGAAGGACTTTGATAATAACGCCCGAATACCGACCATAGACATAGTTACCCATAAGTCTTTCACCGCTGTCGTCCAGATAGCCGTTCAGCAGAATCCTTTGGGCAATATCGGAATTGACGAGAGCGCCGTTCTTAATTGTTTTGAGCTTGTTGAACAAAGACCAACGCATGACGATGACGGATTTTTCGGGATAATACGAAACAATACCCTCTTTATACGAACCGCGAACATTAGAAATCTTCGAAGCAAGGGAATTGAGAATCGTCTGCAAATATCCGTCATCATTGGTCGCAGGGTTATAAGCGATAATATTTGAATTACCGGTCTGATTTGCCCTTGTAAGACCTGCGCCGATATGTGACGCAAGAATATCCGCGTCCATAAGCAGTCCAACGGTTTTAGGGATATACGAAGTATATTGGCCAAGTAAATCGAGGTCATTGCCGATCATACGCATATTGACACGGGAAACCTGTGCCGCTTCGTCATATTCCTGCATGAACTTAATATCGAATCCGTCCGACTGTACTCCATGCGGAAGATTCCGGTTAAACGGGAGATTGTTTCCGGGCGTGCCGTTATCTCTGGCGTCCGAAGGACAGAGTTTCGAGCCGAGAGTACGTTTAATTCTGGGCGGCATATAAAGCATAGGAATACGAAGCATACCTACGTTTTCTGATTCTGCGCCGGCAGAAGTAACGCCGAGCCCGTCGACAAACGCACGGGAAGCGAGATTGACAGCCAGCCAACGATTGGCGAGCCGCCTGTTTACAAGCACATTCCCCACAAGCGGATAGTTACCGCTGGAAGGCGTAATATTATACGGTGCGCCTGCATTAGCCACAGCCTGCAAATAAAGCTGGCTGTCAGAGATACCTTGGGAAATTACGAGATTGTCCGACATTTTTTTAATCCTCCTTTGTCGTTACATAATTTTTCTGATTGCTTTTGCGACGTCCTCGGGAGTCATTTTCTTTGCTTCCGCAGGAGTTCCGTCGTTCTGAAATACTCCGCCGCGCTGTCCGAAGGCTTCTTCCATTCTTTCAGCCGCTGCGCCGTCTGCTGTTTGCGCCGAAGCTGCCGGAGAGTTTATCTTCTCCAACATTCCGACAATTTTTTCCATGGAAGAGATTAACGAAGTCGCCCACGTCGGAGCTTTTTCCTCGTCCTTTTTGGTCTCTTCCTTCTTTTCCTCCGCGCGTTCCTCGTCCGCTTTCTTTGTCCCTTCCGATTCGTCTACGCGGTCTTTTGCGTCTTGGGAATTTTCATTCCCCGAACGTTTTTCCTGTTCCCCTACGCTTTCGTCAATCCGGTCTTTTTCCGTTTGACTATCGGGGCCTTTCTCTTTAATGTCTTTTTTTGCTTTTTCGATTTCCTTTTCGTCTTGGGTCATTGTTTTTTCGACCTCCTCCTTGTTTTTTTTCTTGAAAAAGGGAAATTTCCATGCCATGGCTTTTCCTCCTTTGAGGCATAATAAAAGCGGGGTGCATTTCAAATCACACTCCGCTTTGCTATAAAATTTTCACTCGGTCAGGATAATACGCCCGACCGTTCTTCTTGCTGAAACGCTTATATTCGTCATAGATTTCTACGGCGTTTCTACGCGCTTCTCTGTACTTCTCCGCGTTGTTTCCCTTATACATCAACGCTTCTTCCCGATAACCAATCACCGCGCGTTCCAAGGCCCTTTGACGCTTCGTTATCGCGTCCTCCTTCTTCCGTTCCGTTTCCGAGACAAACGGTATCACCATGTTTGCCTTATACGGTAAGAGACGGTGGCGACAGCAAAACCCCAGGAGACCGTTTTTATAAGTCCTTCCAGCTTTGGTCGTGTAATAGATATCCGTTGCCGTTTCCAGCGGTATAAACTTCCTTCCGTCCTCTGTTGTCCCGCTCGTCCCGTCGCGAAATCGTAGCTTTCTATGCTGAGCTGAGAAAAGCGGCAGATTCGTTCAGAGGA